>Ga0073903_10001282_pt1 | contig 13145 bp, 16 predicted proteins | sample KloWWTKNB14_bulk_FD_66665 | JGI IMG/M metagenome (GOLD analysis project Ga0073903, IMG submission 66665) | Active sludge microbial communities from Klosterneuburg, Austria, studying microevolution and ecology of nitrifiers - Klosterneuburg... | ecosystem: Engineered > WWTP > Aerobic digester >... | reverse complement strand
CATTCCCCCCTCGGTGCGCACCGAGGTGCAGGGCCGTTCACCGGATGGCGCGGGCGTCGCGGTCCAGGCCGTATGGTTTGCGCGGGTCCAGGGACCCCGGGTGCAGGCCTGCCACGCCATCGTGATGGGAGCGAAGCCGCATCGGGAGCAGGCGTCACAATTTTTCGCCGGGTTGGTTTTGCAGTGACGGTGCTCGCGCGGCGGACCGCCGTGATGGTATTTCTGGCCTTTGCGTTTGCCTACTTTCTTTCGGCGTTGCTGCGGGCTGTGACCGCCACGCTGGCCCCCTTGCTGACGCAGGAGTTTTCGCTCCACGCGCGCGATCTGGGGTTGTTGTCCGGGGGCTACTTTCTCGGCTTTGCAGCCACGCAGCTGCCCCTGGGGCGCTGGCTTGACCGCCATGGGCCCCGCACTGTCCAGCTGGGGTTTCTGGGTGTGGCTGTGGCGGGTTGCCTGGTGTTCTCCCAGGCCGGGAATTTTTCGGTGCTGCTGGCCGGGCGTGTGCTGGTGGGTGCGGGTGTCAGTGCCTGCCTGATGGCGCCTCTCACGGGCTATCGGCGCTGGTTTACACCCATGGCGCAGATGCGGGCCAACGCCTGGATGCTGATGACCGGCTCGACCGGCATGGTGGCGTCCACCCTTCCCGTGCAGTGGCTGCTGCCCGTGGCTGGTTGGCGTCCGCTGTTCTGGGGGCTGGCGGTGCTGATTGTGCTGGCCATGGTGTGGGTCGCGCTGGTGGTGCCCGCATGGCCTCAGGCCAAAAACACAGAGCCTGGGGAGTGCGCAGGCCAGTCCCCCCACGGCCTGCCATCGGGTTACACCGTGGTGTGGCGTAACCGCTATTTCCAGCGCCTGGCACCGCTGGGTTTCTTTAGTTACGGCGGCATGGTGGCCATGCAGACGCTGTGGGCGGGGCCGTGGATGCAGAACGTGGCCGGGCAGACAGCGCAGCAGGCGGCGACAGGGCTGTTCTGGATCAATATGGCAATGCTAGGCACTTTCTGGTCCTGGGGCATGGTCAACCCCTGGCTGCTGCGCAGAGGGTTGGACGCCAACAAACTCATGGCCTGGGGGCTACCGTCCAGCCTGCTGGTGCTTGCCAGCATCGTGCTACTGGGGCCGCAGGCCGGTGCCGGTGCCTGGGCCTTGTTTTGTGTATGCAGCACCTTTGTGTCGCTGTCACTGCCGGCCTTGGCCATGACCTTTCCCCAAGCCTTGGCGGGGCGCGCCCTGTCGGCCTACAACCTGGTGATCTTTCTGGGCGTTTTCGTGGTGCAGTGGGGTGTGGGTCTGGCGGTGGATGGTTTTATGGCTGCAGGCCTGGACACGGTCGCAGCCTATCGGTCCGGCATGGCCTTGTTCCTAGCGTGCAACGGGGGCGCGTATGCGTGGTTTGTGCTGCGTGGCCGCAGCGATAATGCACACTGCACCGCAATACCATGACCACGCGCATCTTCATCATCGCCCACGCCCCGCTGGCCCATGCATTGCGCGAATGCGCCCTGCATGTGTTTGCCGATTGCGGCGACAGCGTCATGGTGCTCGACGTGCAGCCCCAGGCTGCGCCCGAGGACACCCTCGCCATGGCCCGCAGCATGCTGCAGGCCCAGGGCGAAGCCCCCACGCTGGTGTTGACCGATGTGTTTGGCGCGACGCCGTGCAATATCGCCCAGCGCCTGGTGGAAGGGCGTGACGCACGCCTGGTCACCGGGGTCAACCTGCCCATGTTGTTGCGCAGCGTGTGCTACCGCGCCGAGCCGCTGGATGCGCTGGTACAGCGCGCCGTGGTCGGGGGCACCCAGGGGGTGATGCAGGTGGCCATTTCAGCACCCCAGAACCAGATACGCCAATCGCATGATCAAGACCAGCACGACCATCAGCAATAAGCTGGGCCTGCACGCCCGAGCGTCGGCCAAGCTCACCAAGCTTGCAGGGAGCTTTCCCTGCGATGTCTTCATGAGCCGGGGGGATCGGCGCATCAACGCCAAGAGCATCATGGGCGTGATGATGCTGGCCGCTGGGATGGGCACAGTGGTGGAGATCGAGACCAGCGGCGCCCAGGAGCAGGAGGCTATGGACGCCTTGCTGGCCCTGATCACCGACAAATTCGGCGAGGGCGAATGAACAGAGCCTGTCTTGCCAGCGCAGGGCAGGCCGTACGGAGGGTGGAGGCATGACGTTTTCCATACCAGGCCTCGCGGTGGCGCGTGGTATCGCCATCGGGCGTGCCGTGCTGGTTGGTTCCAGCCGCGTCGACGTGGCGCATTATTTCATCGAGTCGCACCAGATCGATAGCGAGATCGACCGCGTGCGCCATGGCCGCAATGCTGTGGTCGATGAGCTGCAGCGCCTGCAGGGCGAAATGCCGCCCGACGCCCCGCACGAGCTGGCCGCGTTGCTCGACGTGCACCTCATGCTGCTGCAGGATGAAATGCTGACCAGCGGCGTCAAGCACTGGATTACCGAGCGCCTGTACAACGCCGAGTGGGCGCTGACCACACAGCTCGAAGTCATCGGGCGCCAGTTCGATGAAATGGAAGACGAATACCTGCGCGAGCGCAAGGCCGATCTGGAGCAGGTAGTGGATCGCATCCTGCGCCACATGAAGGGCGTGCCTGCGCCCGTAGCGCCCCCCGTGGCCAGCCCTCGGCGCAAGACCCAGCAAGACCTGTTGCTCGACGACACCGTGGACGTACCCCTGGTGCTGGTGGCGCACGATCTCTCACCAGCCGACATGCTGCAGTTCAAAAAAAGCGTGTTCGCCGGATTTGTGACCGATGTGGGTGGCAAGACTTCGCACACGGCGATCGTGGCGCGCAGCATGGACATCCCCGCCGTGGTGGGCGCACGCGCGGCCAGCCAGTTGGTGCGCCAGGACGACTGGGTCATCATTGACGGCGATGCGGGCGTGATGATCGTCGATCCCTCGGCCATCATCCTGGCCGAATATGGCTTTCGCCAGCGCCAGATCGAGCTGGAACGCGAGCGCCTGGCGCGTTTGCGCCACACCCCGGCGGTCACACTCGATGGCTGCCATGTTGATCTGTTGGCCAATATCGAGATGCCGGGCGATGCCGCCGCCGCGGTGGCGGCCGGCGCCGTGGGCGTGGGATTGTTCCGCACCGAATTTCTGTTCATGGGCCGCATGGGCAATCTGCCCGACGAAGAAGAACAGTACCGCGCCTACCGCGAGGCCGTTGAAGGTATGCAGGGTCTGCCGGTGACCATTCGCACCCTGGACATTGGTGCCGACAAACCCCTGGACAAGCAGCACCGCGACGACTCCCTCAACCCGGCGCTGGGCTTGCGCGCCATCCGCTGGAGCCTGGCCGACCCTGTTATGTTTCGTACCCAGTTGCGCGCCCTGATGCGGGCCGCCGTGCATGGGCAAGTGAACGTGCTGTTCCCCATGCTGACGCACCCGCGCGAAATCACGCAGACGCTGGCCCAGGTGCGCCTGGCGCGCTCCGAGCTGGACGCACGCGGCGTGTTGCATGGCCCCACCCGTCTGGGCGCCATGATCGAGGTGCCGGCCGCCGCACTCATGGTGCGGCACTTTCTGCGGTATTTCGATTTTCTCTCGATTGGCACCAACGACCTGATCCAGTACACGCTGGCCATCGATCGGGCCGATGAATCGGTCGCGCATCTCTATGACCCCATGCACCCTGCCGTGCTGCGCCTGGTGGCCGAGGTGATTGCGGAATGCCGCCTGCAAGGTAAAAGCGTTTCGGTGTGCGGCGAAACTGCAGGCGACGTGACCATGACACGGCTGCTGCTGGGGCTGGGCTTGCGAGGCTTTTCTATGCACCCGGCGCAAATCCTGACCATAAAGCAGGAAGTGCTGCGTGCCGACACCCGCAAACTAGCGCCTTGGGCGCAGCAGATGATTGAAGGCGATGACGCAACGCCACAACAGGCAGCGTAGTTTGTTTTGCTACAAAATATGTAGCTATTAGCGCTTTTGGGTTGAGCGTTTAAGCCGTATTTATTCTAATTTTTTGGCCGTGCCATGGCCACCACGCTCCAGTGCACATCGGCCCTTCCCTGGGCGTCATCACGGCGGCCGTTGTGCACCACGGCCAGCCCGCGCTGGGCACCCAGCGCCACGGTTTCTTGTGCGGACACATCGAACATGCGCCGCTCCGCAGGGACGGGCCCGTGGCGCAGCGAAATCACGACCAATCCCCCGGGGCTCAGCAGCGTAGCCACGGTTTGCATGGCCCGGGCCCGCTCGGCCCCGTCCAGGTGCATCCACACCGCCGTTAGTAGCACCAGGTCAAAACACGGTGCGCTTGTATGCAGCAGCGCCAGATCCGGCAGGTGGTCGTCTACCCAGGCGATGGGCATGTCGGCATGGATGCGCTGGGCTTCCTGCCGCAACGCCGCCGTGGGCTCGACCGCTGTCACCCGGTGCCCGATGCGCGCCAGCGCCGCCGCGTCGCGGCCTGAGCCCGCGCCGATGTCGAGCACCGCACAGGGCGGTGGCGGGAACAGGTGCAGTACCTCGCGGTGCAGATCGTCGAAGGCAATGCTTTCGTATTGCACCGCCAAGGCCTGTGCCTGGGGGCCGTAGCCGAGGGTGCCAGGAATGGACGGTGCAGGGTTTGTGTTCACAGAGAGTTGCTGCAAAAATGATAGCTATAGGCGCTTGATGGTTGTGCGCTGGGTGGCAATTTTCTCAAAATTACCGCGCCCGCATGCCGATCACCGCAGCGCTGATGATCATGGCCGTGGCCAGCGCAATGCTGGCGCTGAATGGGCGCCCGCTCACCACGATGAGCAGGGCGGTTGACGCCAGTGGCGTGAGGTAGCTCAGGATGCCGATGTGCCGCGCATCACCCAGCTTGAGTGCCTTGTCCCACAGATAGAAAGAAGCCCCCAACGGGCCCAGCCCCAGCACGGCCAGCAAGGCCCAGTCGCGCGCCTGCAGTGACACTGTGGGCTCCAGCAACACATGGCACAGCAGCGAGAGCATGCCCGAGACCAGTCCGAACAGGCCAATGGCCGTGGTGGGGAAGGCCGCCACCCGTTTGGTCAGCAGTGAATAGGTGGCCCAGATAAACGCTGACGCCAGCGCCGGTAAGTAGCCCCAGGCCAGCGTGCCGCTCAGTTCGCGCCCACCGGCGATCGCCATAGCGGCGCCGCCAAAACCCAGCAGTGCGGCCAGCATATGCGGTGGGCGCAATGCCACACCGGGCAGCACCACGGGTGCCAACACCACGATGAACAGCGGCCACAGGTAGTTGACCAGATTGGCTTCGACGGGCGGCGCATGGCGCAGCGCGATGAACAGCAGAAAGTGGTACGCAAACAGGCCATAAACCCCCAGGGCCAGCGTGCGCGGCGGGACGCGCCACAGCGAGGGATTGCGCAGCACGAGGGGCCAGGCAGGAATGCTGCCGATGACCAGTGCGATGCCGGTCAGCAGAAAGGGTGGAACATGGGTGAGCGAGACACCCAGCGCGGCGAGGGAGGCCCATAGCGCGATGGCGCCCAGGGCGTAGAGGTTGGCTTGCATGGAGCGAGATTAGTGGCAAAGAGGGCCCGGGGCGGCAGCGGGCGCATTCTGAGACGGCCGTAGGACGGCTGCATCGGTGGCCTGGCGTGCCAGCCAGTGGGAGGGAGACGCGCCAGTATGCCGGGTGAATGCACGGGTGAAGGCGCTGGCGCTGGCGTAGCCCACGGCGTCGGCCACCTGCTTGAGTGGCCTGCCCTGGTTCAGCAGGGTGCGGGCCCATCCGATGCGCCACGCAGCCAGATAACTGCCTGGCGACTCACCCATCACACGGGTGAAATGCTCGGCAAAGCGTGCGCGCGACATGTGCGCCAGGCCTGCCATGCGCGGCAGCGTCCAAGCCTGCTCAGGCGCGCCATGGAGTGCTGCGAGCGTGCGCGCCAGTCGGGGGTCGGACAGTCCGCACAGCAGGCCGCTGTCGACCCATTGATGCTCAATGGACACCCGCAACACCTGGATCACCAAGGCTTCTGCGAGGCGTTCGAGCACGGCGCCATGGCCGCAGCGTGCGGCCGTGCTCTCGGCGAACAGCAGATGCAGCGTGGGTGCACATTGCGGCACCTGGGACAGTGGCAGCAGCAGCAGGGGCGGCAGTGCCCGCAGTAGCGGGTTGTCGTCGCTTGCACCAAGATCCACGGAAAGGCTGATCAGATTGACGGGCTGGCCGTCCTGTGGGTCAAGCTGGTGGGACTGTGCGCGCGGCAAGTACACCACGCAGGGTTCTGTGATCGACAGTGGCGCCCCGTGCATCCCCTGCCGCAGTTGCACCGCGCCTTCTTGGAACAGGTGCAAAGTGCCTCCCTGGCGCTGTTCGTCCGCGGACCACGGGCCGGTCAGGGTCCTCGCGTGCAAGAGCTGCGTGCGCAGTGGAAAGCGCTGCAAGAGAGCGGCGAGTCGGTCGATTTTGGGATGATCGGTCATGGGTTTGAGATTTTACGGTACCAATCATCCTGTATTTGGCGCTACATTGATAACCCAGTGTGTTTACTGCCTAAGGAGTGCTTTGTGCTGATTCCCCGCCAACCCGTACCTGCGCTGCAGGTCTCCACCCTGGCGCACGGCGCCTTTGATCTTTCGGCCGATGCCCCCGAGCGCGCCACGCTGGTGGTGTTCTACCGTGGGCTGCATTGCCCCATTTGCCAGAAGTACCTGCTGGAACTCGGTCGCCTACTACCCGAGTTTGGCCGCCGCGGCGTGAAGGTGATGGCTTTATCGAGTGATACGCAGGAGCGTGCCCAGGCTATGGCCGATAAGCTCAATGCGCCCGATCTGCGCGTGGGCTATGGCCTGTCGCTCACCGTGGCCCGCGCCTGGAGCTTGTATGTCAGCGCAGGCAGGGGCCTCACGTCGATTGGGTTGGAGGAGCCCGCGCTGTTTTCCGAGCCCGGCGTGTTCATTGTGCAGGCCGATGGCACGCTGTACTACGGGGCGGTACAGACCATGCCGTTTGCCCGCCCGCATTTTGACGAACTGCTGGGGGCAATGGACTTTGCCATTGCAAAAAGCTACCCTGCGCGCGGAGAGTACACGGGCGCCGTCTGAAATGCCGGTGCAGGCGGGGGCGGGTGCTTACACCCCGGCCGACTTGGCCTGTTGGTCGGCGTGGTAGCTGCTTCGCACCATGGCCCCCACTGCGGCGTGGCTGAAGCCCATCTTGTAGGCTTCTTCTTCGAACACCTTGAAGGTGTCGGGGTGCACGTAGCGGCGCACCGGCAGATGGCTGTTGCTGGGCGCGAGGTATTGGCCGATGGTCAGCATGGAGACGCCGTGCGCGCGCATGTCGCGCATCACCTGCAGAATTTCTTCGTCTGTCTCGCCCAGGCCCACCATGATGCCGCTCTTGGTGGGAATGTCGGGGTGCAGTTCCTTGAACTTTTTGAGCAGGTTGAGCGAGAACTGGTAGTCGGAACCGGGACGCGCCTCTTTGTACAGGCGTGGCGCGGTCTCCAGGTTGTGGTTCATCACATCGGGCGGCGCGGCCTTGAGGATCTCCAGCGCACGGTCGTCGCGGCCCCGGAAATCGGGTGTGAGAATCTCAATTTGCGTGCTGGGCGAAAGCGCGCGGATCTGGCGAATGCACTCAACGAAATGCCCCGCGCCACCGTCACGCAGATCGTCGCGGTCCACGCTGGTGATAACCACGTACTTCAGGCGCAGCTTGGCGATGGTGCGCGCCAGGTTCAGGGGTTCCTCCTGGTCCAGCGGGTCGGGTCGGCCATGGCCGACATCGCAAAACGGACAGCGCCGCGTGCACTTGTCGCCCATGATCATGAAGGTGGCCGTGCCGTGGCCAAAGCATTCACCGATGTTGGGGCAGGAGGCTTCTTCGCATACCGTGTTGAGCTTGCTCTCGCGCAGGATCTGTTTGATCTCGTAGAAGCGTGTCGTGGGCGAGCCTGCCTTGACGCGGATCCACTCGGGCTTTTTCAGTACGGGCCCTTGCTCGACCTTGATGGGGATGCGCGAGAGTTTGGCGGCGGCTTTCTGCTTGGCCAACGGGTTGTAGTCAGCGGTGGATTGCGCTTCGCGTACGACGTCAGAGGTGCTCATGGCTGGTGGCGGGTCAGGGCGCGAGCCGGATGCCGAGCTGTTTGCCCAGCACGTCCGCGGCCTCCTCCCAAGTGGTGTGGACCCCGATTGTAGAAAGATCAACGGTACGCAAACCTGCATAACCACAAGGGTTGATGCGGGAGAAGGGTTCCAGGTCCATGGCCACGTTCAGAGCGACGCCGTGGTAAGTGCAGTGACGGCTGACTTTCAAGCCCAGCGCAGCGATCTTGCCCAGGCCAGAGAAGTCGGGCGTGCCGCTTGCGCCCTTGTGGGGGCGCTGCGCAATCTGGGCGTGGCTGCGCGGGTCGTCCAGTCGTACATAAATACCGGGCGCCGAGGCCACGCGGTGGCCGGTGATACCGAAGTGCGCCAGAGTGCGAATCACCGCTTCTTCGATGCGGTACACATACTCTTTGACGAAGTAGCCCGCACGCTGCAGATCGATCAAAGGGTAGGCCACCACCTGGCCTGGGCCATGGAAGGTGACTTGCCCGCCCCGGTTGGTGGGCACCACCGGAATATCACCGGGGAGCAGCAGGTGGCTGCTCTGGCCATTGAGGCCCAGCGTAAACACTGGCGGGTGCTCGCACAGCCAGATCTCATCGGGGGTATTCGGAGTGCGCTGGGCCGTAAAGGTCCGCATCTCGTCGTATGTGGGCAGGTAGGGCGTGCAGCCCAGGGCGCGCAATTGCATGCCTGCGCCTTCAGAGAACGATTTTGACCAGTGGGTGGCCTGAGAGCGCGCGGTACAGGTCATCCAGCTGTTCGCGGCTTGTGGCCGTGACGGTGAGCGTCACCCCCAGGTAATTGCCGGCACGACTTTCACGCAATTCCAGGAGGGTTTCGTCGAACTGGGGGTCGAACTCGCGCGCGATTGCCACCATGGTCGCCACAAAGCCATCCACCTTGGCGCCCATCACCTTGATGGGAAACAAAGAGGGAAATTCGATCAGAGAATCCTTGCGGGGATCGGCCTCCAGAGGGGCTGGAGCGTCAGAGTGTGTAGCCATGAAATGCTCTTAAATATGTAGCTGGTAGCGCTTGTTTATTGTGCCTTAGAAGCCAATTCATCCAAAATTTCAGACCCAGGCACTGGTGGGTGCAAAACGCCAGAAGCGGATCAGGAAGATGGCTTGGATAGACTGCATTCGGCGGGCAGAGGGCCGTTGGCGTCGCACAACGGCAGGCAGGGCAGAACACCCTGTTCTGCCGCTGAATGCAAAAGCATTGTCGACCTGCGCGGGTTTTTACTTATAATCAGGGGCTTTGTGAAAAGTATCAGCCAGTAACGCGGAGCTCGAACGATGACAAAAATCGCTCCCGAGACGGAAGCTGAGGCCGAAGATTCCGACTTCAAGCCCCTGACGGCCCAAGAGGCTCAAGAGTGGCGCAAGCGCCATCCGGCGGTGTCGGTGTGGCGCTTGGTAAGAATGCAGACGGTGGCGGGGGTGCTTGTGGCCTTGGTGGCTTGGGCGATCTCCGGTGAGGCGCCGGTGGCCTGGTCTGCAGGCTACGGAGCCCTGGCGGTGGTGCTGCCTGCAGCGTTGTTTGCGCGCGGCATGGCCCGCCAGAAGCGGGCTGCAACGGCAGGCGCCGCCATGGTGGGTTTTTTTGGCTGGGAGATGGTCAAGATCGCACTGACGGTCGCCATGTTGGCGGCTGCGCCCAAGCTGGTGTCACAACTGAGCTGGCTGGCGTTGCTGGTAGGCATGGTGGTAACGATGAAAACGTACTGGATCGCACTCATGGTGCGGCCCAGTGTCCGAAAAACCGATTGATTGAGAGAAGAGTAGTCCGATGGCCGCAGAAGCGCACGCACCGACTGCAAGTGAATACATCGTTCACCACTTGCAGCATCTTCAGAACATCAACCAGACCAAGATCGTCGATTTTTCGGTGATCAACTATGACTCCATCATTGTGGGTTTGGTTCTGGGTTTCCTGACACTTTTCGTTCTCTGGCGGGCTGCCCGCACGGCAACGTCCGGTGTTCCGGGGCGCTTCCAGGCGGCCGTGGAAATCCTTGTCGAAATGGTGGACAACCAAGCCAAAGCCAACATCCCCAATGCTGAGAGCCGCAAATTCATTGCGCCGCTGGGCCTGACGGTGTTTGTCTGGATTTTCATGATGAATTTCATGGATATGCTGCCCGTGGATTTGTTGCCCACGATTTGGGCGCAAATCTATGGTGCTGCGGGACATGACCCGCACCACGCTTACCTGCGTGTTGTGCCTACCGCTGATCTGTCTACCACTCTGGGCCTGGCTTTTGCCGTGCTGATGCTGCGGTTTTGGTACAGCATCAAGGTCAAGGGCGCTGGCGGCTGGGCGCATGAGTTGGTGTCCGCACCCTTTGGCACCAGCAAGAACCCCGTCTTCGCCCTGATTCTGGGCGTGGTGAATCTGTTGATGCAAATCATTGAATATGTGGCCAACACCGTTTCGCATGGCATGCGGTTGTTCGGCAACATGTACGCTGGCGAGTTGGTCTTCATGCTGATCGCCCTGATGGGTGGGGCTGCTGCGCTGTCGTTGTCGGGGGTGCTGCTGCCGTTGGGCCACGTGATTGCGGGGACCATCTGGACGCTGTTCCACATTTTGGTGATCACGCTGCAAGCGTTCATTTTCATGATGCTTGCGTTGATCTACCTCGGTCAGGCGCACAACGCGCACTAAGTTTTCTCTTTGTTTTTTCTTTCGTTAACCTTTCTTTCTTAATTCAGGAGTCATCATGGAAAACATTCTCGGTCTCGTCGCTCTGGCTTGCGGTCTGATTGTGGGTCTTGGCGCTGTCGGCGCTTCTATCGGTATCGCGCTGATGGGTGGCAAGTTCCTCGAATCGTCGGCCCGTCAGCCTGAACTGATCAACGAACTGCAAACCAAGATGTTCATCTTGGCCGGTCTGATCGACGCTGCTTTCCTGATTGGTGTTGCTATCGCTCTGCTGTTCGCATTCGCTAACCCCTTCGCTTCGACCTTGCTGGCCAACCTGCCCAAGTAATTCCCGTTCGACGCCACTTTAGAAAGGTGTTGCCGTGAGTATCAACGCGACCCTGTTCGTTCAGGCCATCGTTTTCCTGATCTTGGTGTGGTTCACGATGAAATTCGTGTGGCCCCCGATCGCGAAGGCGCTGGATGAACGAGCCCAGAAAATCGCCGATGGCCTCGCTGCCGCCGACCGTGCCAAATCTGAACTCAGCGCCGCTAACCAGCGCGTCGAGAAGGAATTGTCGCAAGCGCGCAACGAGACGACGACCCGGTTGGCTGATGCCGACCGCCGTGCACAGGCCATCATCGAAGAAGCCAAAGGTAAGGCGACCGAGGAAGGTAACAAGATTGTTGCCGCCGCACGTGCCGAAGCCGAACAACAGGCTGTGCAAGCCCGCGAAGCACTGCGTGAGCAAGTGGCTGCGCTGGCCGTCAAGGGCGCCGAGCAGATTCTCCGCAAGGAAGTCAATGCTGGCGTCCATGCCGATCTGCTCAACCGCCTGAAAACCGAGCTGTAAGGGGACGACATGGCCGAACTCGCCACTATCGCCCGTCCTTACGCGGACGCTCTGTTCAAAGCCTGTACCGCAAGCGCGGGTACCGACTTAGGCAGCACCGCTGTCTGGTTGGACGAAATGGCGGCCATCGCCGCCCACCCGCAGATCCGCCTGCTGGCCGACAGCCCCAAGGTGACGGACGAGCAGGTGTTCGATGTCATCGCGGGCGTCGTACGCGCTGCACTGCCGGATGCTGCCAAGAACTTCCTGCGCACGGTCATCGATAACGGTCGCCTGAGTGCGCTGCCCGAAGTGGCTGCGCAGTTTCGCGACCTCGTGAACCGTCGCAATGGATCTTCGGATGCCATCGTGTACAGCGCGTTCACCATGGACGCTGCGGCCTTGGCGGAAGTGTCTGTGGCGCTGGAAAAGCGCTTCGGTCGCAAGCTGAATCTTTCCGCGCGGCTCGATGAGTCGCTGATCGGGGGGATTCGCGTGGTGGTCGGCGATGAGGTGCTCGACACTTCAGTCAAAGCCCGTCTGGAACAAATGAAAGCGGCCCTCATTGCGTAAGCACTTGAGGTCTCGGCTAAACAAAGAAAGAAGGAAAGAGTCATGCAACTCAATCCCGCAGAAATTTCTGAACTGATCAAGAGCCGTATCGAGGGTCTGGCAGCCAGCAGCGACATCCGTAACCAGGGCACCGTGGTGTCCGTGTCTGACGGTATCGTGCGCGTTCATGGCCTGTCCGACGTGATGCAGGGCGAAATGCTGGAATTCCCCGCTACGGCGGATGGCGTTCCATCGTATGGCCTGGCACTGAATCTGGAGCGCGACTCCGTCGGCGCCGTGATTCTGGGCGAGTACGAGCACATCTCTGAAGGCAACACCGTCAAGTGCACGGGTCGCATTCTGGAAGTGCCTGTGGGCCCCGAACTCATCGGCCGCGTGGTCAATGCCTTGGGTCAGCCCATCGACGGCAAAGGCCCCATCAACGCCAAGATGACGGACGTGATCGAAAAGGTTGCTCCCGGCGTGATCGCACGTAAGTCTGTGGACCAGCCGCTGCAAACCGGCCTGAAGTCCATCGACTCCATGGTGCCGATTGGCCGTGGTCAGCGCGAGCTGATCATTGGTGACCGCCAGACCGGTAAGACGGCTGTGGCCATCGACGCCATCATTGCCCAAAAGGGCCAGGGCGTGACCTGCATCTACGTCGCCATCGGTCAGAAGGCTTCGTCGATCAAGAATGTGGTGCGCTCGCTGGAGCAAGTCGGTGCCATGGATTACACCATTGTGGTGGCTGCTTCGGCTTCCGAATCGGCGGCCATGCAGTATGTGTCGGCCTACTCCGGTTGCACCATGGGCGAATATTTCCGCGATCGCGGTGAAGACGCGCTGATCGTGTATGACGACCTGTCCAAGCAGGCCGTTGCCTACCGCCAGGTGTCCTTGCTGCTGCGTCGCCCACCAGGCCGCGAAGCCTACCCCGGCGATGTTTTCTATCTCCACAGCCGTCTGCTCGAACGCGCAGCCCGCGTGAACGAAAAATACGTCGAAGACTTCACCAAGGGTGAAGTCAAGGGCAAGAC
>Ga0073903_10001279_pt1 | contig 13169 bp, 7 predicted proteins | sample KloWWTKNB14_bulk_FD_66665 | JGI IMG/M metagenome (GOLD analysis project Ga0073903, IMG submission 66665) | Active sludge microbial communities from Klosterneuburg, Austria, studying microevolution and ecology of nitrifiers - Klosterneuburg... | ecosystem: Engineered > WWTP > Aerobic digester >... | reverse complement strand
CTGCTGGTCGCGGCGGGCCGCACGCGCGGCGATGCCGCCTTCCTGTTCAGCAGCGACGAGGAAGCCAATGACGCGCGCTGCGTCGCCGCGTTCCTGCGCGAGCATCCGGAGTACACCGAAGCCGTGGTGGCCGAGCCGACCCGCGCCGCCGCGGTGCTGTCGCACCGGGGCATCGTCTCCGCGCAGGCGCGCTTCCGCGGCATTCCCGGGCATGCCTCCGAGCGGCGCGCGCTGGGCGACAGCGCGGTGCACCGCGCGGTGGAATGGGGTGCGAAGGCGCTGGCGCAGGTCCGCGCATTGCAGGCTGAGACCTTCGGAGCAATGGAGGGCCTGCCCTTCAACCTCGGTCGCATCGAAGGCGGCATCAAGGGCAACGTGATCGCCGGGTCCTGCGACGTGCGCTTCGGCTTCCGCCCCTTGCCCTCGCAGTCGCCGGATGCGCTGCTGGCGATGTTCCGCGGCATGGCGGCGCCGGCGCACCTGGAATCGCTGACGGAATTGTTCCGCGGGCCGGCGCTGCCCGCGGGGCCCGGCGCCGATGCCGCGGTGCAACTGGCGACTGGACGCGGACTGGCGGTGCGACTCGGCCTGCCGGTGGCCGAGGCGGTCAACTTCTGGACCGAGGCCTCGCTGTTCTCGCAGGCCGGCCTCGCGGCCATCGTGTTCGGACCGGGCGACATCGCCCAGGCGCACGCCGCCGACGAGTGGGTGGAACTGGCCCAGCTCGAGGCCGTGGCGCAGCACTACGCACGGATCATCGGCCATGGAAATTAGCGGCGAGCTGCGCCCGGTCATCGTTCGGCTGCTCTCGAACATGGCCAGCGCCAAGGAGATCCAGCAGTACCTCAAGCGCTTCTCGCAGGTCGATGCCAAGCGCTTCGCCGTGGTCAAGGTCGGCGGCGCGATCCTCGCCGAGCAGCTCGACGACCTGGTGTCCTCGCTGGCGTTCCTGCAACAGGTCGGGTTGACGCCGATCGTGGTGCACGGCGCCGGCCCGCAGCTCAACGAGGAACTGGCGCGCGAGGGGATCAAGACGCCCATCGTCGATGGCCTGCGGGTGACGGCCGCGCCCGCGCTGGCGGTGGTGCGGCGCGTGTTCCACGCCGAGAACCTCAAGCTGGTCGAGGCGCTGCAGGCGGTGGGCGCGCGCGCGAGCTCGATCGTCGGCGGCGTATTCGAGGCCGGGTACCTGGACAAGCGCAAGTTCAAGCTGGTGGGCAAGGTGACGCGCGTGCACCAGGCGCCGATCGACGCGGCGATCAAGGCCGGTTCGATCCCGGTGATCGCGAGCCTGGGCGAGACCCCGGGCGGGCAGATCCTCAACGTCAACGCCGACATCGCCGCCAACGAGCTGGTCACCACGCTCAAGCCCTACAAGATCATCTTCCTCACCGGCACCGGCGGCCTGCTCGACGGCGAGGGCAAGGTGATCGACTCGATCAACCTCAGCACCGAATACGAGCACCTGATGCAGCAGCCGTGGCTGCACTCGGGCATGCGCCTGAAGATCGAGCAGATCCATGACCTGCTGCGCAAGCTGCCGCTGGCTTCCTCGGTCTCGATGACGCGCCCGGCCGAACTGGCCAAGGAGCTGTTCACGCATCGCGGCTCCGGCACCCTGATCCGGCGCGGCGAGCGCATCCGCCGGGTCACGGCCTGGAAGCAGCTCGACCTCAAGCGCCTGCGCCACCTGATCGAGTCGGGCTTCGGCCGCAAGCTCACCAGGGACTACTTCCGCAGGACGACCCTGCTGCGCGCCTACGTCAGCGAGCACTACCGCGCCGCGCTGCTCCTGACCGAGGACGAGGGCATCGCGCACCTCGACAAGTTCGCGGTGGCCGACGACGCGCAGGGCGAGGGCCTCGGCCGCGCCGCGTGGCAGGTGATGCGCGACGAGACCCCGCAGTTGTTCTGGCGTTCGCGCCATGGCAATGCGATCAACGAGTTCTATTTCTCCGAGTCCGATGGCTGCATCAAGAACGAACGCTGGAACGTGTTCTGGTACGGGCTGGAGGACTTCGAGCAGATCCGCCGCTGCGTCATCCATTGCCGCGCGCGGCCCGCGACGCTCAAGGGCTGAACGCGAGATGGGCGCACAATCCTTCCGCATCGGCATCGTCGGCGCCCGTGGCCATACCGGGGTCGAGCTGATCCGGCTCATCGCCGGGCATCCATCCTTTGCGCTCGGCTTCGTGGTATCGCGTGAGCTGGCGGGGCAGGCGGTGTCCACCCAGGTTCCGGAGCATGCCGGCACGACGCGCTACGAGAACCTGGATGCGGACGCGATCGCCTCCCGCGGCGCCGATGCAATCGTGCTGGCCCTGCCCAACGACAAGGCGGCCGACTACGTGCGGGCGATCGACGCGCAGGCGCCGGACACGGTGGTGGTCGACCTTTCGGCCGACCATCGCTTCGACGCCGGCTGGTACTACGGCTTGCCTGAGTTGTATCGCGCGGGCTACGCCGGCCAGCGCCGCATCGCCAATCCTGGTTGCTACGCCACCGCGATGCAGCTCGCCATCGCGCCCCTCAAGGCCTTGCTCGACGGCCCGGTGCAGTGCTTCGGCGTTTCGGGCTACTCCGGCGCCGGCACCACGCCCTCGGACCGCAACGATCCGGACAAGCTGCGCGACAACCTCATGCCCTACGCGCTCACTGGCCACGTGCATGAGCGCGAGGTCACGCGGCACCTGGGCCACCCGGTCGAGTTCCTGCCGCACGTGGCGCCGCATTTCCGCGGCATCACCATGACCGTGAACCTGCGCCTGCGCGAGCCGCTGGCGCGCGAGGACCTGATCGCGCGCTATCGTGCGGCTTATGCGCGCGAACCCCTGGTCAGGGTGATGGATGGCGCGCCCTGGGTCAGCGGCATCGCGCACGCGCATCACGTCGAGCTCGGCGGCTTCGAGCTGGCCGTCGACGGGCGGCGCGCGGTGGTGGTCGCGACCCTCGACAACCTGTTGAAGGGCGCCGCCACGCAGGCATTGCAGAATCTCAACCTGGCGCTGGGACTGGACGAGACCACGGGGATACCGACGTGAGCGAGCCGATCTGGCGCAAGCCCGACACCGTGACCGACGCCAGGCTGATGCGCTTCCTGGCCGGCGAGGACGTGCTCCTCGACCGTGAACTGCTGCCCTACGACATCCGCGCCAGCGCGGCGCACGCCGAGGGCCTGGCGACCCTCGGGATCCTCGACGACGCCGGTTTGGCAGGCGTGCTGCGCGAGTTGCAGGCGCTGGCGCAGGCCTTCGCTGCCGGCGAATTCGTCCTCGACGACCGTTACGAGGACGGACATTCCGCGATCGAGGCCTGGCTCAGCGAGCGCCTGGGCGATGCCGGGCGCCGGATCCACACCGGTCGCAGCCGCAACGACCAGGTGCTGGTCGCGAGCCGGCTGTGGCTCAGGGATCGCCTGGCCGAGCTCGGTTCCGCGGTGCTGGCGATCGCCGACGTTGCCCTCGAGCGCGCGCAGCGGGAGGCGGCGTTGCCAATGCCCGGGTATACGCACCTGCAGCGCGCAGTGGTGTCCTCGGCGGGAATGTGGTGGTCAGGATTCGCCGAGAGCTTCCTCGACGACGCGCGGATCGCGCGCGATGCGCTGTCGCTGGTCGATGCCAACCCGCTGGGCACGGCGGCCGGATACGGCGTCAACCTGGCCCTGGACCGCGACGCCAGCACGCGCGCGCTGGGCTTCGCGCGCCTGCAGGTCTCCCCGGTCGCGGCCCAGCTATCCCGTGGCAAGTACGAATGGCAGGCACTGGCCGCGCTGGCCCAGGCGCTGGGCGACGTGCGCCGGCTGGCGTGGGACCTGAGCCTCTACACGACGCAGGAGTACGGCTTCGTGCGCCTGCCGCCGGAATACACCACCGGCTCGTCGATCATGCCCAACAAGCGCAATCCCGACGTGGTCGAGTTGCTGCGCGCCAGCGTCGCGCCGGTGCACGGCGCGATGATCGAACTGCAGTCGCTGCTGTCCCTGCCTTCTGGCTACCAGCGCGACCTGCAATACACCAAAGGCCCCTTGATGCGCGCGATGCGCGGCGGCCTCGACGCGCTGGCGATCGTGCCCGCCCTGCTGGCCCGCATGGCCTGGGATCCCGACCGGATGCGCGCAGCGATCGAGCCGGCCATGTACGCCACCGACATCGCGATCGAACAGGCCGTGGCTGGCGTGCCGTTCCGCGACGCCTATCGCCAGGCATCCGTGGCCGCCACCGATGCCGCGCGCACGCCCGAGGCCAGCCTCGCGCAGCGCGTTTCCCCGGGCGCCGCCGCAGACTTGCGCCTGGACGAGCTGCGTGCCCGCCGCCGCGCTTTCGACTAGCCGCGCGACTCGACCGCGCCTCGCATCCCTCGGTCGCGGCGCGCCAACGCAGGGCGTCGCTTGCGCCTAGAACGGCTGCGACACGAACATCTGGATCTGCAGGCCCTCGTCCGACGCGCCGAAGTCGGCCCGCACGATCAGTCCCTTGGCCGAAGCCCGCAGGCCGGCGCCGTAGGTGAACTTCATGTCCTCGTGCAGTTCGCCCAGGTCGAACTCCGGCGCCACGCGGCCGGCTTCGACGAATCCCACCAGCTGGGTGAAATCGATCCCGAATCGGTCGAGGAAGCCGATCCAGCCCAGCAGGTTGCGCACGGTGGTGTAGCGGTATTCGAGCGTGTAGTTGATCGCGCTGCGGTCGTTGAAGCGGTTGGTGGCGAAGCCGCGCTGGCGGAACAGGCCGCCCAGGGTCGAGCCCAGCAGCACCGGCGGCCGGTGGAACAGCGGCTCGCCATCGACCAGGTCGTAGTCGTCCCAGGTCGGGATGTCCGAGATCCAGGCGTCGAAGGCGATCACGCGCTGCTGCGCGCGCTGGTTCGGGCCCAGCGGCCAGTACTTCGAGTATTGCGCCTCGACCTGGGTCCAGGGTGCATTGCCGGGCTCGTCGCCGCTCCAGTCGCGGGTGATGGCGAACTGGGTGCGACTGCCCGAGGTGGGGTTGTTGAACCAGTCGGTGTTGTCGTAGTCCAGGCGCGCGGTGACGCCGGTGCTCGACAGCTCGCGTTCGCCACCGATCTCGAGTTCGAGGTCCTGCTCGCGATGGAAGGGCGTGACCTCGAGCATGGTGCGGCCGCCCGCGAAGGGATTCCAGGACTCGCCACCGGTGCCGGTCTCGGGCAGCAGCAGTCCACCACGGGTGCGATAGGTGTGGATCACCTCGTCGCGCGCGGCGCCGATCGGCAGCACGTAGCGCAGCGGCACCCGAATGAAGAGGTCGTTGCCTTCGGCCTCGAGGTAGTTGCTCTCGCTGGAGTCGTTGGAGCCGGCGATTTCGTCGGGATAGTCGGGATTGCCTTGCTGGAACGAACGGATCTTGCCGAACTCGCCGCCCAGCAGGCTGAGGTCGGCGAAGAAGCGGCTGTCGCTGCCGAGCTGGTAGTCGCGCGCGAGCAGGAAGCCGGCATAGGTGCCGTTGCTGCTGGCGAAGGCATTGGCGACGAAGCCGAACTGCGGTTGCAGCACGCCGGCCGCCGCGTAGACCACGCCCACCGCATAGTCGACGTTGTCGTTGTAGAACGGGTAGGGCGCCCAGATGCTCTGCGCGGGCGGCGGGCAGGGCGAGTCCTCGGGACAGTTCAACGCGGCCGTGGCGGACACCGGCGTCGTCGCATCGAGCAGCACACACAGCGCGAGCCACGCGAATGTGACGCTGGCGCGCCGGCGCACGACCTCGCCGGGACGATTGCGCGGTGGCAACGGCATTGCGGGTTTGACTGCCATGGATTCCGGATTCCGAACGGGAAACGCCCGGTAGCCAGTCTAGCGAACTTGCCGCAGCGATCGCCTCGCCTGTAGGAGCGGCTTCAGCTGCGACTGAAGCCGCTCCTACAGGCGCGGCGATCGTGCTGTCACCGCACTCATGCGCCCGGTGCCCTCAGCAGGCGCACGACCATCGCCACGATGCCCAGCGCACCAACCACCAGCACGCCCCACAGCAGCCAGCGCCGTTCACGACCCGGATCTTCGGGGGCCTCCAGGGCGACCGGGCCGGTCAACGGCGATCCGCTGCCGAGACGTGCCAGCGGTGCACGCCAGTCCGGACCCAGTTGCCCGCGCAACTGCGCCAGCAGTTCCGCCACCGGGAATTCCGGATTGCGCATCGATGCGCTGCCGGCGACGACCCGGAAAGGTCCCGGGCCCTGCGCCAGGAGCACGAAGCTCTCGCTGTGCCAGGTCAAGGTCAGCGCTGGCGCCGCCGACAAGGGCGGCACGCTGCTCACGCGCCAGTGGCGGTCGCGGTCCGCGCTGACCGCGATCGGCTCGCTGCCGACCTCGCCACGGCCGTCGGCGACGCGGAAGACCACGAAGCGGGCACGCTCGCGCCAGGTCGCTGCGGCATCGTCGCGGCTTTCCACCACCACGCTGGCGACGCTGTTGGTTTCAGCGGGCAGGAGCGCGATCTCGCCGACCCGCACCGGACCCGGGGCGCGATACTCGTAGCGTCCGGCGACATCGCCGGTGCCGACCAGGCTGGCGGGGCTCTGCACGCGCTGCGGGCCGACCCGTTCGAGCGGCTGCGCGCGCCGCACCGCGTCGATCGCCGCCACCGGAAGTTGCGCAACGCCTTCCACCGGCGCCAGCAGCAGGTAGCCGCCGGCCTGGGCGTCAAAGGCCAGGCCCAGCCGCTGCAACTGGAAATCGCCCTGGCGCAGCGACAGCACCGGCAGGCCGCTGCCGATGCGGGCCCAGTGCTGCAGGTCGCGGCTGGCGTACACATCCACGGCCGCACGCAGGTCGGACACGGCGCCCGACAGCGACAACTGCAGGCCGATCACGGGATCGCCCGCGCCGAGGTCGAGCAGCAGGTCGCTGGCGACCGGCGTTTCATCGCCACCCGCCTGCGCGGCCAGCCGCAGGCTGCCGTCGGCATCGCGCTCGATGCTGAGGTCCAGGGTCTCCGCGCGACTGCGGCCCGCTGCACGCGGCAGCGCGAACCACGAGACCGGCCCGCGCGATTCGCCCGGCAGGCGCACCGGATCCTGGTCGAAGGGCGCGGGCCCGAAGGGCACCAGCGTCCCGGCGGCATTGATCGCAGCGAGGTCGCCGAGGTCCGCGCGGGTCACGTGGCGATAGACGTCCTCGGTCAGCACAATGCGCCACGAGCCGCCGGCGCCGCCGGTCTCGACCGGCCATTGCCAGGCGAACGCCGGCGCCTGCGCGGATACCCCGGCCGCCAGTCCCGCGGCGAGCGCAAGCCCGATCATGCGGCGGCCTCCTGCGCGCGACGCGGTGGCGAGGGCGCCACGTAGCCGACCACGATCAGCAGCAGGCCCACCGCCACGAAGGACACGATGCCGGCGATGTTGCCGACGTAACTGCGGTCGACCAGCACCAGTTTCGCCAGCACCACGCCCATCAGGATCGCGCCGGCCAGCCACAACCCGCGGCGCAGCATGCGCGAGCCCGCGATCCACGCGGCCACGCCGGCAATGCTCCAGACCACGGTCAGCGCGGTCTGCGCCAGGCGCGAGTCGAACAGCGCTTCCGACCAGGGCGCACCGGTGAGCTGGTGAACGGCGCGCAGCGTCATGACCGTGAGCAACAGGAAGCCCGCCGCCCCCATTGCCGCGACCGGAACCTGGCGCCCGGTGCCACCCAGTGACCAGCGCAGGGCCAGGACCAGCAGGCCAAGCTGCAGCAGTTCCAGCGGATTGAGCAGCGGGATGAAGGCGACGGGATCAGTGTCGCCGGCGTCGAGGTGCGCCAGCATCCACAGCGCCGCGAGCACGATGCCCGCGCTCCAGGACCACAAGGCCCGGTGCTGTTCGAATTCGGTCGCGACCGGCACGGCGAAGACCCGCGGCAGGCGCCCCAGGCCCAGCGTCAGCACGACCAGCGGCGCGAGCGCTGCAGCGTAGACCCAGCCCGAACCCAGGCCCAGCGTGCCGTCGGTCCAGCGCTCCAGCTGCATGCCGCCCACCAGTGCCACGGTCCAGAGCACCGCGACGTGGGCCACGCCCAGCCCGCGCGAGTGCGGATCGCGCAGGCGGTGCAGGCCGAAGGCGTGCGCGACCAGGAATCCGGCCCAGGCCGCCAGGCCTGTGCCGGCGAGCGGACCCGCCGGTGCATCGGATGCCGCCAGCGCCAGCGGAATGCCGAGCACGCAACCCAGCACGACCGGCCAGCCCAGCTTCGGCCACGGGATGAGCCCGCGCAGCAGCGCGGCGATCGCGCTGCTGGTCGCGACCAGGCCGGCCAGCGCGATCCACTCCGGCTGCTCGTCGAAGTGCTCGATCAACTCGCGCATGCCTGCCAGTGTCCACCACGCCCATGCCCACAGGAACGCGATCCACGCCAGCGCCTGCGAATCCTCCCGGTCATGGAGCCAGCTGATGAAGAAGCCCGACAGGGAAATGACCAGCGCGCCCAGCGCGAAGGCGTTGAGTACCGGCATCTCGCCCGCCTGCGCGGTGATGCCGTGGTCGATGGCGAAGGCGACGAAGGCCACCGCCGCCAGCAACTGCAGCATCGCCCCGGTCAGTTGCGGCAGCCACTGGCGCTGGCGCAGGCCCAGCCATACCAGCGCCGCGCCCTCGGCTGCCCAGGTCGTCGCGGTCCAGCGCGCCGACAATGCCAGCGGCACCGCGAGCGTGGCGAAGCCGATCGACAGCGCGGCGAAGGAGCGTCCGAGCAGATCGACGCGCCGTTCGCGCCGCAACAGCCACCAGGCCAGCAGGGCATAGAGCGCGGCGACTGCAAGTGCACTGTAGGCGAGCCCCATGCGGTCGTCCTTGAGCAGCGCCGCCTGCAGCGGGAAGGCCAGCAGCGGCGTGCCGAAGGTCAGCGTGCCGTCGACCAGGCCGCGCCGGTCCGGCGGCTGGCGCAGCGCATACAGCACGCTGATGGCGACGTAGAAAAGGAAGTACAGGACCAGGAAGGGCTCGACCGAGCCGAACAGCTCCGGCCGGTAGTACTTCGCGCCCCACAAGGTGCCGATGCCGAAGGTGAAGGCGAAGCCGATCAGGTTGAGGATCCGCCACGGCCGGATCCACGCGATCCACAGCACCGCGGCGTTGAGCAGCGCGTAGTACGAGAACAGCGCCACGTGGTTGCCGCTGCCGGTGGAAATCAGCACCGGGGCGAGGAAGCCGCCGACGATGCCCAGCACGGCGAGCGCGATCGCGTCCTGCAGGATCGCGAGCAGCGCCGCGCCCGCGACCAGCAGCACGAAGAGGCTGAAGGCGAAGCCCGCCGGCAGCAGGTGGTAGAGCCGGAAGGCGGCGAACACGGTGAGCAACAGCACGCCGATCGCGCCGCCCTGGATCGCCAGCGCGAAAGCCGGCCGTCGCCCGCGCTCGCGCCAGCCCAGCCAAAGGCCGGCGACACCGCCGAGCGCGATCAGCGCGACCCGCAGTTCGATCGGAAAACTGACGAGGCCCTGGTCGACGGCGTACTTGAGCGCCGCCGCCACGCCGACGAACAGCACCAGCACGCCCAGTTTCACCGGCACGTTGCCCTCGGTGAACCAGCCGCGCAGCATGCGGACGAAGCCGTGGCTGGGGTGGTCGACCGGAGGCTCGGCCTCCCCTGCCGCCACGGGACGCGCGCTGGCGACGGATGCGGCGACCGCGGCGGCGGTGGAATCGACGGCGGTGGCCCGCGGATCGATCCCGACGGTGTAGGTCGCGCGTTCGCCGGGGCCCGGCGTGGCGCGGGCCGCGGCCAGGGCCGGGAACTCGTCGGTGGCTTCCTCGCCGCGCACCGGTGCGCGGTCGGTCGCCGGCTCCGTGGCGGGTGCCGGTGCGTGCGCTGGTTCAGGCGGCGCAGCGGCGGCGCTGGCAACCACGGGCCTCGGCGCCTGCGCGCCGGCGGATCGGGCACCGGGCGCGTCCCGCGCCGCGATCCCTTCAAGCGCCGACTCCAGCTTGTGCACGCGCTGCCGTAGCGTGATGAGCTGGCCCAGCAGGGCGCCCAGCAGCGCGCCGCTGAAGAATCCCAGCGTGGCGCCCGACGCCGCGCCGAAACCGGCGCCGAAGACGGCGCCGATGATCCCCAGTACCCAAGCCATGCGCGACCGCCTGCGGTTCGAATCCCCGGGGCGCAGTGTAGCGAGGCCGGCCGGGGCAGGTGGCGGCGCCCTGCCTGCCGCTGGCAGCGACTACGGCAACTGCGCGACCAGCTGCAGGATCCGCCCGGTCACCGATTGGACGAAGAACTGGTCGATGCCGCCGGCGCTGGCGTTGGACAGCGCGATCACGACGAACGGGTCGCGTTCGGCGTCTTCCAGGAACCAGGCGTGCGTGAGCACGTTGAAGCCGGCGCCGCCACTGGAGAGGCTGCCGCCCTTGTACCAGGCCCGGTCCCACTGGCCGCGCACGTTGGGTTGCGCCACGCCGGCGCCCATCGCGCGATCGACGGTCTTGAACGCTTCCGAGCCGCCAGGCGAGCGCCGCAGCGCCGCGAAGGCCGCGCAGATGTCGAAGGGCGAAGCCCGCCACGATCCATCGGTGAGCAGCGACACGTGGAAGAACGGCCCGCCATTGCTCGGTCCCAGCGGCACGATCTGGGTGGTGAGGAAGTTGTTCTGGAATGCCTCGCTGCCGTTCACGTAGCTCAGCGAGGTCGGCAGGTCGAAGGAATAGAAGAGGTGGAATTGCTCGCTGATGCCCAGCAGCGGCGTGAGCAGGTTCGGATCGGCCACGCCGGAGGCGGCGACGAAATTGTTGATCACGCCCCGGCCAACGCGCTCGTGCAGCAGATCGGTGGCGGTGTTGTCGCTGATGCCCATCATCAGGGTCGCGAGGTCGGCGACCGGGAACGGCGTGTTCAGCGGTTCATTGTTGATCGTGCCGCCGGGCGCCAGTTCGGACGCCACCAGCGGCACCGTATCGGTGGCGGAAAGGTTGCCGTCGACGATCGCCCGCGCGGCCCCGCCCAGCACCCAGGTCTTGAAGATCGAGGCGGTCGCGCGCGGCACGGCCGCGCTGCGGTCGACGATCGCCGTGCATTGGCCATTGGCGCCGATGCGGCCCACCAGCAGCGCCGGCGCGCTCGACAGCGTCATGAACTTGTCGGCGGCCTGCGCCAGCGTCAGCGTCGTGTCGACCGGATACATGACCGAACCGCCGAAACTGCTGACGCCGAACTGCACGATCAATCCCGTGCCGGCATAGCGCGTGCCGAAGACCAGGTAGCCCGATGGCGGCGGGCTGCCGGGCGAGTCGATCACTGCCGTCATGCGATTGGGCGTGTGCGCCACCAGGTCGGTGATGCGGGCATTGGGGTAGCTGGTCCGCACCGAATCGATGAAGGCGATGGTCTGCTGCACCGGGTTCGTCGCCAGCCAGGCCGGATCGAAGTGGGCATTGACCTCGGCTGCGGTCGTGGTCTGGCCCGCCTGCAGTTCGCCCTGCAGCCATTGCCACTGGGTCGTGGTCGGGGATGGCGGCAACTGGAACTGGCCACCAACCAGCGGGAACTGCGGCGCGATCGTCGACTCGAACTGGTCGGCGAAGGTCTGGGCCTGGGCTGGCAGCAGCCAGGGCCACAGGGCCAGGGCGAGGGCAATCCGCTTCATGGGTCCGGCTCCGTGTCGGTGGGCGACTGGCCCGCGAATCATACGGGGCCACGCCAGACCCATGGCGCGGAAAGGCGCACCCGTGTCGCATCCCATGAAGGCCGGACCGGCAGCACCCGTGCAGGAGCGCGTCTAATGCGCGACCGCGGACCGTGATTTCACGATGGCAACCGGGGCAGGCCGAGGCGGGTCGTGGACCGCGGCCCCGGGATCCGCCGCGGCGACCCAGCAAAAAGCCCGGCATCGAGCCGGGCTTCTTGCGATCTCCGGGGCCGGTTCGTAGCGCGCTTGGCGCTGCAGGCACGGGCCGACTTCGTGGCGAATTGGTCGGGGTGACAGGATTTGAACCTGCGACTTCTACGTCCCGAACGTAGCGCTCTACCAGGCTGAGCTACACCCCGACGGGAGCCAGGGCCGGGAACCGGCCGCAAGCAAGCGGCGAATCATAGTGGGGCATGGCCGCCGTCGCAAGCCGGCGGGGCGGCTGGGGTGGCGTTGTGGGAGCGGCTTCAGCCGCGACCAGGCCTGTCGCGCGCAGAGCGCGCTCCTACGATGCCGGCCCTGTAGGAGCGCGCTCTGCGCGCGACAGGCCTGGTCGCGGCTGAAGCCGTCACACGGGGGCGCGCTAGCCTTAGAATTCGTGCCCCACCGCAGGCCTTTCGCCCCGATGCCCGCTGCCAAGCCCCGCACCATGCCGGGCGTGCTCGAACTGCTGCCGCTGGACCAGGTGGCGTTCCAGGGCATGCTCGACACGATCCGTCGCAATTTCGAGCGCTACGGCTTCCTGCCGGTGGAGACGCCGGCGATGGAGTTCACCGACGTGCTGCTGACCAAGTCGGGCGGCGAGACCGAGCGGCAGGTGTACTTCGTGCAATCGACCGGTTCGCTGGAGCAGGGCGAGAAGCCCGAGCTGGCCCTGCGCTTCGACCTCACCGTGCCGCTGGCGCGCTACGTGGCCGAACACGAGCGCGAGCTCAGCTTCCCGTTCCGGCGCTACCAGATCCAGCGCGTCTACCGCGGCGAGCGCGCCCAGCGCGGGCGCTTCCGCGAGTTCTACCAGTGCGACATCGACGTGATCGGCAAGGACCAGCTTTCGGTGCGCTACGACGCCGAACTGCCGGCCGTCATCCACAGCGTGTTCCGCGAGCTGGCGATCGGGCCATTCACGATCCAGCTCAACAACCGCAAGCTGATCCGCGGCTACTTCGAGGGCCTGGGCATCGCCGATCCGGCGCGCCAGATGGCGGTGCTGCGCGAGGTCGACAAGCTCGACAAGCGCGGCGCCGGCGCGGTGCGCGAGACCCTGACCGGTGCGGACTACGGGCTCGATGCGGCGACGGTGGATCGCATCATGCGCTTCGTCGAGACCCGCTCGCACTCGCATGCGCAGGCGCTGGAGCAACTCGCCGCGCTCGATTCCGGCACCGAGCTGCAGCGCCAGGGCGTGGCCGAGCTGCGCGAGGTGCTGACGCTGGTGCGTGCCTTCGGCGTGCCCGAGCCGGCCTATGCGCTCAATCTCTCGATCGCGCGCGGGCTCGACTACTACACCGGCACCGTCTACGAAACCACGCTCGACGACCACCCGCAGGTCGGCTCGATCTGTTCGGG
>Ga0073903_10001277_pt1 | contig 13171 bp, 14 predicted proteins | sample KloWWTKNB14_bulk_FD_66665 | JGI IMG/M metagenome (GOLD analysis project Ga0073903, IMG submission 66665) | Active sludge microbial communities from Klosterneuburg, Austria, studying microevolution and ecology of nitrifiers - Klosterneuburg... | ecosystem: Engineered > WWTP > Aerobic digester >... | reverse complement strand
TCAAAGAGGTTGGCCTGAATGTAGTCGACGTTCGGTGAGCGCAGGCGGGCCTGGTTCAGGGCCAGCATCTCGGGCGAGCCATCCAGACAGGTCAGGTGCTCGGCGCTGGCCAGCAGGCGCTCGCTCCACAGACCCGTGCCGCAGGCGAACTCCAGCACCCGTCCGGCGGGATGAAACGCGGCGAGCGCGGCCCGGACCTGGTCGGCCTCGGCGAACCACTGGGCGTTGAGGGCGGCCCCGCGATCGTAGCGGCCCTGGCGCAGCCACCACTCGTCATATTCGGCCGCGCGGGCTTGGTAGTAGGCGAGTTGTTCGAGCAGGGGATCGGAGACCCACGGCGTTGTCATGTTTGACCGGACGATATCTTAACAATCTCCGGCGAGATCCCAATCCCCGCGCGAAGCGCGGGGATTGGGATCTCGCCTGTCACTTAAGGAATAACTACTAGCCTTTCACGTACGAGAGTTTCTCGGCGACTTTGCCGTTCCTTACCTTGAAGACATCGACGCCCCGCACATGTCCTGAGCTGCCATCGTCATTGTCCCAGCGATAGATCCAGCGGGTGACGCAGCGATCTCCGGCCAGGATCTCTTCTTCGGTCTCGAAGCGCGGGTTCTTCGAATCACGGAAGAAATCAACCCAAAACGCGCGGAACGCTTCGCGACCTGTGATTCTCGCGCCATCGGGCGCGGGCCAGGTGTTCTCGAAGATGACGTCCTCAGTGGTGACCGCCATCATCGCTTCCACGTCGGCGCGACTGCAAGCGTCGTTGAAGGCCGCGATTGTGGTGAGTGTGTCTTGTGACATCGTTTGATCCCTCCCGTTGCTGATGCTGTCTTTCTCCTCGCGCTGCCAGGCGGTTACCCCGGGCCGCAGCGCCCGCCGGAGCCGATGCCGGAGTATGGCACGAGTTTGCCGTCTTCGTATCGGCGCGGGAGACCGGGAACTTGACAGCCCGGGCGCGTGCCCTGAAGATATGGCCGACCCGCCGCGCGTTCAAATTCACTCCCGAATCGATGTCCCCGCCCCGGCGCATGCCGGGGCGGGGACATCAATTCCGCAACAAAAATCATGAATCAGCGTTATCCGCAGACCATCCTCGTCTCATGCGAATGCCCGTGGGACGAAAACGAGCAGTTGATCGAAGATGTCTTCCGCAAAGAGGTTCGCGAGACCCTGGCCGGCGGATACAACCACCTGTATATCTTTGGCACCGCCGGCGAGGGCTACGCGGTCGACACCCCGCGCTTTCAACAGATCGTGCGGATCTTTCATGAGGAGACCCGCGGCCCGGAGGTTCATCCGCTGGTGGGGGTGATCGGGCTCTCGACGGCCAACATCGTCGAGCGCCTGCGCTTCGCCCACGACGTTGGATTCCGGGCCTTCCAGATCTCGCTGCCGAGCTGGGGGCCGCTCAAGGACAACGAGATGATGCGCTTCTTCACCGAGGTGTGCGGGGCATTCCCGGACTCGGTCTTCCTGCACTACAACCTGCCCCGAGCCAAGCGCCTGCTGACCGGCGCGGATTACCGGCGGCTGGCCGACGCCGTCCCGAACCTGGTCGCGACCAAGAACACCGGCGGCGGGAACGCCCGCGCCTCGGACCTGATGCGGCACGCGCCGGAGATTCAACACTTCTTCAGCGAGGACAACTTCCCGCACGGTTCGCAGTTTGGGCCGTGCTCGCTGCTGTCGTCACTGGGCGCGTTGTTCCCGGCCAAAACCCGGGCCCTGTTCAAGGCGGGGGTGGAGCAGGACATTGCCACGCTGTTCGAACTGCATCACGCCTTTCACGCCATGCATGTCGAGGTCTTTGGTTCGTTCCTGGCCGAGGAGCGCATCGACGGCGCCTACGACAAAATGATCAAGCGCGCCGGCGGGATGCGCGAGATGCCGCTGCGCCTGTTGTCGCCTTACGAGGGATTCAGCGAAGCCCGCTACGCGGAGTTTGAGCGGGTGATCCGCGAGAAGTATGCTGACTGGCTCGCATAGGGGTTTGCCTGAGGACACACGCCCCGGCTCCACCGGGGCGTGTGTCCTCAGGCGGAGAGGGCTAGCGTAACCGGACGCTCTCCGAAGTGAAGAACTGGCGGAAGCCCAGCCCCAGCGCGGTCGCCTGCGAGCCGGTATTGTCGGCGTTGCATCTGTATTGATTGATGACGTTGTGCGAAATCGACCAGGCGCATAACGCCCAGACGACGGCTTTGCCCAGGCCGCGCTGGCGGTGACCGGGATGGGTCAGCACCCCGATGTCCATGAAGCCCGTCCGGCGGTAACCGCTCGAGGCCGCGACCAGCGCGCCGTCGGCGAAGCACCCGAATGCGATCTCGTGGCTGACCTCGACGTAGCCATCATCGACCTCGGCCGGGGAGCACGCGGCATGCAGCGCCTGCATGCCGTCGTCGTCGGCCAGGCTCAGCGCGCGCACGGTGTAGGGTGAGCGTGGCGCCCACGCCGAGAGGTCGGGTGGAAACAGGTAGTGGACGAGCCCGGCGTCGCGCGATTGGATCGCGGCATCGCCCCAGACCTGCACCAGATCGTCGGCGATCAGCGCCTCGCTGGCGGGCAATGCATCGGCCACGCGCCGGACGGCGTCGGCCAGTTGCGGATCGACCTGGGCGAAGGTCCGCGCGCCGATGCGCCACAGCGCGATGAGCTTGTCCCCCGCGTATTTTGCCTCGGGAAGGATCGTTGTGCCCGGCTGGGAGGCAAGCGCGATCGGATAGCCAAGATGATCCGCCCAAGCGCGGTGGACGTCTTGCTCGAACGCCGAGCGGTCCTGCGTCATCGCTGCTCCAGCGCGCCTGCAAACGCATCGGCGTCGGCCACCGTCCCAAACACGCCGTCCTCGATCTTGACCGAGGCGATCGACCAGGCGTGCAGTTCGTCGTTGACGGCGCCGCAGCAGTCACCCAACAGCAGGCACTCATAGCCCAGGTCGACGGCGGCCCGCAGCGTGGAGTGCACGCACACGTCGATGGTGTTGCCACAGAAAGCCAGACAGCGGATGCCCTTCTCCCGCAGCAGGCGATCGAGTTCGCCCGAGACGAAGGCGCTGCAGGTCGACTTCTCGATCACCGCGTCGACGGGTTCAGGGCGCAGGTCAGGCACGATCTCCCAGCCGGGTTCCCCGGGCGCGGCCGTCGTCGATGCGGAGCCGGGATGGCGACCGTGGCGGGTGTAGATCACTTGCAGGCCGGCGCGCCGCGCGGCCGCCAACACCCGTTGAATGCGGGGGATGGGTGCGCTCAGCCTTGCCGTGTCGTATCCTGCCCGCTCGATGTAGAAGCCCGGCGAGCAGTAGTCGTGCTGCATGTCGACCACGAGCACGGCGCACGCCAAAGCGGGCGTATTCCGATCGCGCGGCCAGGGATGCGGGTCGCCGTGTATTTGACTGGGCATGACTTCTACAACATCCCCTTCAGGCACTTTCGGATTTCCTTGCGCGCCCAGACATAGTGGCTGGAGGTTGCCGAGACGAAGTACGCGCCGAGGGTGCTTGTCTTCGTCCAGGCATAACGCCCGGGCTCGAAGAGATCCTCCTCGCTAATCTTCGGAATCGTCTTGAGCATCTGCCGGTACGATCGGCGAAACTCTTTCAGGACTTCATCCAGGGGCCGATCGCGATGTTTCTCGTAGATCTGCTTGTTCAACGCGGGGAGTTGCGACCATATAAAGCCCTCACCTGGAACCGCGGGCGTCAGGCCCTTGAGACCGGCCTTGTGCCAACTCAGGCACATTTGCTCCCATTCCCAAATGTGGGCGAGGACGTCTTTGATCGCGCAATGTGTGATCGGACTGCTTGTACTGAGCTGCTCAGGCGTCAGCCCTGTAAGCGCCTGCTCCAAGGCATCGTGCTCGGCCTGCATCGCGGTGATCAACTGGTCTTTGGTCGTGGGACGCGGCATTTCAGCCCTCCTCTGTCGATTCAGTGTACTGTTTCTTCTTGGTGATCAGCTCGTAGTTCAGGCGGAACAAGGCGAGGGCGCCGTCAACGCCCTTGTCGCCACGCATCGGGAAGGTCACCCAACCTGTGTCGGGAAGGAAATAGTGCGGGATGGCGCGTCCGCTCTCGACCAGTTCGGCACGGACCTTGCGCGGGAATGGCAGGTCGGCGTGATCGCTGCCGTGCAGATGCCCCACTTCGCGCGGGCCGACGTGGAAGGCCACCGCGCCAAAACGACCCGGGCGGGTGGTGATCCCATCCCAGGTCAGCAGTTCATCCCGAATGCGCTCAAATGCGTTATTCATTGGCGGCCGGCCTCTTTGAATCGATCCGAAGGTTGGTTGATTACGGTGGACCTCCTTCCGCCTGCGCCCAATTGTCGGTCTCGCGCAGTGTCGCGCGCGGCGAATGAGTCCGCCCGCAGATCGGATTGTCGGCGCGATCAGGTTTGCGGCGCGCCTGGAATCGCCGATAGTCCCGCCGCCTCAATCCCAGCGATGGCGCAAATCTCGTCGTTGTCGCCGATGTCGCCCGAGATGCCGACCGCGCCGATGATCTCGCCATCCGCGCCGGCGATCAGCACGCCGCCGGGTGAGGGCACCATTCGCCCGTGGCTGGTGGCGGCGAGCGCGGCGAAAAACGGCGGGAAGCGATTTGCCCGCTCGGCCAGCTCGCGGGTGCCAAAGCCCATGCCGAGCGATCCCCAGGCCTTGCCAAAAGCAATGTCGAAGCGGACAAAGCCGGCCCCGTCCTCGCGTTTGAAGGCGATCAGGTGCCCGCCCGCATCCAGGACGGCGATGCCCAATGGCGCGAAGTGTTTCTTGCGCGCTTCGGCGAGCGCCACCTCAATAATCGCGATCGCCTGGGCCAGTTTGAGTGCTGCCATTTCGCCTCCAACGTGAATTGCTCTGAGACCGATCGTGCTCTCGGCGCTACTTTACTCGATTTGGGAGGGAGATTCAGGCGGCCAGCAGAACAGCCTGCCCTCCGTCTTCACCGCCTCCAACATCAATTCAGGCGGGAACATGCTCCGGCGTATCAGCTCGCCGATCAGGGCGCTTCCGCCGTCGGCGTCGGTCGGGATGAGATAGCTCTCCTCGCGCCTGGATGTGAAGACATACAGCTCGTCAGACGTCAGCCAGTCACCAGTCATAAAGCACACTCGGACAACGTCGGCCCAGTCAAAGCCGTCGGTCCACGGTGCGCCGCCCGAGGGCGCGACATCGCGGTAGACGGCGGTCTTGTCAAAACGAACGTGATACCAATCGGCGAGGGTGGGCATACTGTCCTGGGTGCGCATTTCCGATTGTATTCACTGTCTCGCAACGGGCCCTCTGCAAATCGTAGATCCGATACCCCGCATTCCCGAAGACCAGCGGAAACGGGAGTGCCCGGGTTGACTCAACCACCGCATAGTGCGCGCCGAAGCGGCAGGCCAATGCCTCGAAATCAGCCGAGCCCAGGCTGGCGTAGGCGGCCTGGACGACGGCCACGTTCTCAAAGTAATCGCCGTTGAAACGCGCGGCGGCACCGGGGGCCACGGCCTCGAAGCGCGGCAACCATTCGCCGAAACCATCGGGCTGCAACGCCAGCTCGAGCAGATCGGATATGGACGCGAGCGTCCGCCGCTCGGAATACACCCGCCAATCCGATTCATACAGAATGATCGGGCCGGGCGGTGTGACGAAGACCGCCTCGCGGGGCGTATGGTCGCGTGCCCATCTCTGGGCCTCTTCCCATGGTCCGTTCGGGCCGTTGATGTATATCCCGGGCTGCCACACACCCGAGAATCGCAACGCCAGCGCGCAGCCAGCTGCCAGGATGGCGACCGCCGCCACCACGGCGGCGGCGGGGATCCTGCGGCGGGCACGCTCGGCGATGACCCAACCACCGAGGGCAAGCGCCGGCCACGGGAAAACGATGAGGGATAGCCCCGCCGCGAGCCAGCGCCCGCGGGGAAAACGGCCGGCCCGGAGCGCTTCCGAAACCGCATGCGCCGCGCACAGATACGCGACGAGCAGTAGCAGCACGCACACCCGTGACAGTTGGAGTTGCATCAGGGCGGTCGCAGGCCAGATATGGGCAATCGCCTCCTGGAGGACAAGCAGCGCCGCGCCGGCCGCCAGCATCGCCCGCAAGGCGACCGCATGGCGGGGCTGGCTCGCCCGAAGCGCGAGGGTGCCCAGCCAAAGTCCGCCAAGTCCGCCCGCCACCAGCCATAGCAGGCTGGCTGGGCCGTCCAGGGGATGCCAGATGTGCCGAAACATGCCCTGCCCAACGACTTCAAGCCAATCCGCGCGCACGCTCATGTCCAATTCTGGATTGGAACCGAACTTCCAGATCAGGACGGGCGCGGCCGCGCCAAGAAAGGCCGCGCCCGCCCGGGCAAAACCGCGCACTCCAACCTGGCGCCGCTCGACCAGCATCGCCACGCCCAGAAACAACACGGCAAAATTGACCGAGACCAGGTGCAGGTTGTAGGTCGCGCCCAGCAGGCCAAACGCGGCGGCCGGGCGCCCCCGGAAGTACAGGGCGAAGGCCAGCAGAATGAGCGGCAGCGCCGCACTTCGATTCAGGAGACTGAACTCGATCAACGGGAATCCGACGAAGCCCGTGTGCGGCAGCGCCAGAGCGCAGACAGCCAGCAGCCCGCTCTCGGCCTTCCCAAACAGCGCCAAGGCCAGTTCCCAGGTCGCGGCGAAGGTCGCCCAGGTGGCCGCGACGTGGGCGAGGAATAAAGCGGCTTCGAGCAGGCCAGAGCCCACGGTCGGCAGGAAGAGGAACCAGAAGAAGCTGTAGTGTTGCGTTCTCAGCGCGACAATCGGATCGCCGGCGTACAGGCCGGGATCGGTATACGCCCTGAGCATGGGCAGGTGGATGATCTGGTCAAACGTTCCGGTGTGGTAACCGGTGGCCAGGATATTCAGGGCCGCGGCGAGCAGAAAGAAAAGCGCGCGCCGCGCGCCTGAACGGCGCAACGTATCGGCCAGTTCCGATACCCTGCGCCATGCGACTGATCCGGGCGGGCTGTCAGTGCTGGCCGGAAGCCCGCGTGGGATCACTTCTTGCAGAAGGCCGGAAAGGCGATGGTCACCGGCACGTTGACGTTGGACAGCTCATAGCTCACATCGGCCTTGAATGTCTGGGCCTTGGCGCTGCCCTGCGCCGCGGTGGCCGCCTCAAGCGCGAGGGTGTACTTGACGAGATACTGCCCATCGCGGGCGAGCCAATAATCGCCCTTGTTGTTGCGCACGACAGCGCCGGAGTCCTTGCCCAACTGAGTGACTTTGAAGGTGAAGTGATTTGTCGGGATCCCGTTGATGGTCTCTTCAGCCACAAAGGATGGATTCTCAGCGCTGAGGGTCACATCCAGCAGACCCGTCAAGGTGCCGCGCAGATCGGCCTCAATCGGCTGCTGTTCGGTCAAATTGCCTTTCTGGCTCGCTCCCTGCCCCGAGATCTCGCACTGCTGATTGCCAATTGCGATGGTCTCGTTCGCATCGGTCGAACCCTTTGGATTGTCGGCGTTGACCTCGCGCGTTTCCATGCGCGTGCGCGACGCCTTCTTGGCGCTATCCACCTGGGTGATCATCGTGATCTCGTTCTGGTCCGTCGGTTCCGGGCCTGAGGTGACGGTGCGCAGCGTGGTCTGGTAGCTGTTGAGGCTGGCCAGCCCGGTCCGCATCCCGGTCATGGCCGGGTTGGGCGGGCGGCGGGTGGGGGTAGGAATGGGTGTCGGGCTGGGTGGCAACGCGGAGGGTCTGGTCACGGTTGCCCCGGGCCCAGCAGTCGCGGCTTGTTGGGCGATGGGCGGGGGCGTTTCAACCGGATTGGATGACCCGGAGGTCTGCAGCGACCGAATCAGGCGGGCTGGGATATCGGAACAACCAAGCATCGACAACGCCAGCAGCGCGGTCAAAAGGGTCAAGGCACGTCGAGACAGGAACATGATTTGCCTCCGCTGAACGATTTCATTATAGGTTCAGAATGCTTTTCAGGCCCATTCCGCGCGCACGAGACCGGATAGCGGCATGCGGGCCAGCCAGACCGCAGGCACCACGCTTCCAGCCAATCCAATCCCAAGCGCGCAGGCCAGGACAAAAGCCACAGTCCGTGCTTCGATCACCATCCGCACCTGAACCCCCGAGGTTTGCAGAGGACTGGCGGCGCCGATGGCGGAAGCGCCGGCAAACGCGAGCAGGGTGGCCAGGGCCGCCACGGCAAGGCCCTGCGCGCACACGTGAATGGCCAGCGCGGCGGGTTCGTACCCAACCACTCGCATCACGCCCAGATCGCGGCGGCGCAGCCATGTGAGCCGGCCGAGCGTCGCGGACAGCGCCAGGGCCGACCATATCCCGAGGCTGCCCGCGATCGAGCCCAACAAGTCAAATAGCGGGCGCCATTCACGGGTCAGGTTGCGGCCGCTCGCCCCCCGCTCGACTGCGGAGAGACCGCCGGGCAATTCGTCGCCGGGTTTCACGGACCCGCCGGCCGGCACCACGAAGATCGATACTGCGTCGTCCCACCCGAGCAGGTCCTGGGCATCGCGCAGGCTCACCCAGGCCTCGAAATCGGAAACGGTGCCCGTTTCGAATACCCCCACGACGATGAATTCGCGGCCGCGAATCTGGATGGGCCCGCCCAGAACCGCATCACGGTTACGCGCAAGCTGAGACCCGATCATTGTCGCGCGCGGCGGATCATTGGCGTTCAGCGGCCGCCCGTATAGGAGGCGAAAGGTCTCGATCTCCTGATAGCGCGCGGGATCGATGCCGCGCAGGAGAACGGCGGATGCCGGCGTCGCGCCGGTCACATTGTGTATTTCGGGAATGGGATGAGCATATCCGCGGGCGCGCAGGAGTTCGACGGTCGCAGACGGGATGCGGCTGCCATAGAACTCGCCCATGCTGCCGCTTTCCTGAATGACCAGAAGTGACGGATTGACCGTGTCGTAACGGCTGAGCATGTCGGTCTGGTATCCGCCAATGAGCAGGGCGCACATGAGCGGTAGCGCGGTGTTGATGGCGAGGACGATCAGCAGCCATGGATGTTGGAGCAGCGCCTGGAGTCCAAGCCGCATGGCGGATCGCATGGCCTAACTCCGCAGCCCTTGCGCCACGCTGGCGCGCAACAGCCCGGCCGTCGAGACCAGCGCGCCGGCAAACGCCGATAGCGCCGTCAACGCAGCGAAAATCGCGACCCTGTTCGGATCGGCCGTAAGTCGGATGGGCACATTGAAAACATACGCCGGTCCATCGGCGTAGAGGGCCGACATCCAGGCTGATGCCAGAGGAACGCCGATGCAAAACGCCCCCGCGGCGAGCATCTCAGTGCGCAGCAGCAAATACGCGCTCACTTGGGCCACCGAGAATCCGGATAAGCGCAACAAGGCGCTTTCGCGGGGGCGCTCGGCCAGATGCAGGGCGCTGGCCATGTAGGCGCCCATGCCCACGGCCAATAATGCGAGCCCGCTCCCGACATACATCAGGTTGAGCAAGTCTCGCAACAGCTCGGTGTTACGCCGGGTATAGGTGTCTTCGTAGAACACAACGAAACGCCCCGCAATCTCCGGGTCCGCCGCCAGCCGCGCCGAAACGGTCTCTCCATCGGCGCCGAGCGCCACTTGAACCGTGACGATCTGGGTGAGTCGATCCGGGCCGAACAGATCGCGGGCCGACTCGAGCGGCATGTAAACCGCCGCGAACGCAACGCCCGGTGAACGGAACGTGCCCGTCACCGTCATGGGCCGGCCGTAGATGATCAGCACGCTCCCAAGGTTCCAACCCGCCGAGTCGGCCAGCCCTTCTCCGATGACGACCTCGTTGCCGATATTGGGCCAGCGCCCGGACTGGAGCGACAGGTGCTGAGCGCCAGCCCAGTCTGCCAGCGGCGCAGCGCGGACCTGGACAAGGCGATCATTGACTCGCAACTGGCGGAAAAACAGGGGAGACACGCGCGACACGAGTTGGGGCCCAAGCGCCTCAGCCGCCCGCATCACCTCGTCGGGCAAGGTCGAATCGCTCGGATCAACGTAATTCCCGTCGAGGATGATCAGATTCGAGCCGGTTGATGGCACGGCCAGGAAATCGGACAAGGCAGCGGCCATAGCGCCCAATAGCATCGCGCACACGATCACGGAGGCCATTCCGGCGATCGACAGCATGGTGCGCAATCGGTCAAAGCCAAGGTCCGCGAGCGCCAGCCGCAAGGGGGTCATCTTGGCTCCCTTCGACCGCTGGACAGGCGGATGACCTGATCGCTGGCCTGGACCAGGCGCTGGTTGTGGGTGGCCATCACGATGGTGTGCTGACCGTCCCGCGCCAGGTCACGCAACATCGAGACCACCGCCTCGGCCCCGGCCGCATCGAGATCGCCAGTGGGTTCGTCGGCCAGGATCAGGGGCGGCCTGGTGATGATGGCCCGGGCGATCGCGACACGCTGCTGTTCGCCACCTGACAGTTCCGCCGGGCGGTGTCCGCGCCGTGCGCCCAGGCCCATTTGGTCGAGTATGGCGCGGGCCGCGCGCAACGCATCGGCCCGGGCTTGCCCGACAGCCAACAAGGGCAACGCAACGTTCTCATCGGCGCTGATAAAAGGCAGCAGGTTGTAAAACTGGAAGATGAACCCAACGCTCCGGCGCCGAAAGCGGGTCAGCTCGGCCTCGCTGGCGCGCTCTAGCGAAACGCCGTCCACGGTTACGGCGCCTTGCGAAGGGCGCTCGATGCCGCCAAGTAGATGAAGCAGGGTGGACTTGCCGCAGCCACTTGGCCCGAGCACCACCGCGAAGGCGCCACGCGGGATGTCGAGGGTGATGTCGGCCAGCGCATCGACGATCTCGCTGCCGCGGGTGTAGTGCCGGCTCAGGCCCTCGGCGCGGACCAACGGCACAACGTCGACGAGGGGGCGGGGAACGGGCGGCGTGTCCATGATGAAGGGCTAAGCGGTCACGATATGTTGAGCATAAACCAAATCCCGGCAAACGGCCTGCTCCCGCGGTTGCGTGTCCTTGCCGGGACGGCGCAAGTTGAAGCGTTATACTCCCAACCGTCCTTACGGGTCAATCAGTGGAGGGGAAGGTGCCTGGTGGTCGGAGGCAGAACGGTTCGTTGCCGTCTGAGCGCGATTACCGGCGAGGAGCAAGAATGTCCCTTCGCAGTATTGCCGGCATGGCTGTGGCCTTTGTCATCGCGTTCACGACGGCCGCCACCGCTGCCCCGAGCGCAAGCGCGGGGATCGTGTCTCCCATCGCCGACGTGTGCTTCACCGAACACACAGGCGACACCACCACCGACTTCAGCAGCCCGGATGCGAAGGCGCTGCGCGACGCGGTGGCCGCGGTAGCGCCAGGCGGGACGGTCAAAGTGGCTGGCACCTGCGCGGGCGCCGTTCTCGGTGGCGGCACGACCCAGGTGGCCCTGGTGACGAAGGCGATCACCCTGATCGGCGGTTTTGTCCCATCGGACTGGACTACCAGCTATCCGCTCACCCAGCCGACGATCCTCGACGGGCAATTGGGTGGGCGGGTGTTGTTCTTCAGTGGCGCCGACGCGAATGTCGCGAACCTCGTCGTTCAAAATGGAAGCGAGGCGTCCACCCACGGCGGCGGCATCTACGCCTCAGGCGCATTGTCTATGAACAATGTCAGCGTAATCAGCAGCACCGCCCAGTTTGCGGGTGGGGGCGCGTTTGCGATGGATGCAGTGACGGTGACCGGCGGGCTGTTCCAGAACAATCGGGCCGTAACCTACGACGGTGGCGGGCTGTACGGAAGCAGCTCGGTGACATTGGCTGGGACCCAATTTGTTGGTAACAAAGCCCAAACCTCTGGTGGTGGCGTGCGCGCCCAAGGTCCTCTATCTGTGACGGGTGGCGTGTTCGAAGGAAACTCTGCTGGGAATCAGGGGGGCGGGCTGTATGCCTACAAATCGCTGGCGTTAACAAGCGCGAAATTCATCGCCAATATGGCTGTCAGCGGTGGCGGCGTCTATCACTACGGCGGCGTTCTTCAAAACTCCGAAAGCGCTTTGCTGGTGAACGCGTTGTTCGCGCGCAACACCGCGCAGTCCTTTGGCGCAGCCGTGTATTTCGATCATCCCTCCACCGCCGACGTGATCCACACGACGGTGGCAAGTCCGACGATCGCAAGCGCCTCGGCGTTCTTTGTCGGGTCAGGGACGATTCGGATTACCAACACAATCGTCGCGAGCCATACAACCGGTTTCAACCGCGGTATTGGGACGGTGTTCGAGGACTATACGCTCTTCGACGCGGTGCCGACGCCGCGCGGCAGCGGGGTGTTGGCCGGCGCCCACTCCTTCACCGGCACGACCGGGTTTGCCGCTCCCGCCGCAGACAACTATCGTCTCTCATCCGCGAGTTCGGCACTCGATGCGGGCGTCGACGCCGGGGTCGGCACGGACTTCGAAGGGACAACTCGCCCGTTCGGTGCTGGCTTCGACATTGGCTACGACGAGTGGGTGCCGCCGCGGGCGTATCTGCCGCTACTTGCGCGATAAGCTACACCAGTATCATCGTTCGATGGATTCCGCCCATATTGACCGGCAGCCGCCGCCACGCCTTGCCAAAGTCGTCGGTCTGCCAGATATCGCCGTTGGACAGGCCCGCGTACAACCGACCTGATACGCCCGGCTCGGCAATCAGCGCGTAGGCCATGAAGTCCAGAGGTTCTGGCAAACCGCCAGACAGGCATTCCCAAGCGCCGCCTCCCATCGAGCGATAGATCCGCCCGCGCGCTTTTCCTTCCACATGCGCCGGCGGCACGAATTGGCCTTTGAGTGGATTTGGCTGGTCCGAGGCAGACAGATACCAAACATCAGGACGGATCGCATCAGCCGCGACCATCCAGCCATACTTCGCGCCAAGCCCCGCCCGAGGCTGCTGCCAGGTAATGCCGCCATCCAGGCTGCAGGCGGCGCCGCTGCCCGAGCCGCCCCCTTCATACACCCGTCTGCCGTCGCTGGCATGGAACGTCAGCGAGTGGCAATCGAGGACGGCCCCGCGGCGATGGCCCGACCAGGTCACGCCTCCGTCCGTCGAGCGCAGCACGCCGCCAAGCTCGATGCCAGCCAGAATGAGGTTGGGGTCTTCCGGCGACAACGCCAGCGCCTGCGGATATGCGCCCCAGTCGGGCGGCTCCGCGGGCGAGAACCACCACCACTTGCGGGCGCGCCGTAACGCCTGAAGCTCATTCCATGCGGCGCCGTG
>Ga0073903_10001271_pt1 | contig 13193 bp, 15 predicted proteins | sample KloWWTKNB14_bulk_FD_66665 | JGI IMG/M metagenome (GOLD analysis project Ga0073903, IMG submission 66665) | Active sludge microbial communities from Klosterneuburg, Austria, studying microevolution and ecology of nitrifiers - Klosterneuburg... | ecosystem: Engineered > WWTP > Aerobic digester >... | reverse complement strand
CGGGTCGAGTCCGTAGCGGGGCCACAGTTCGTCAAGTGCCCGCTGCTGGGCGGCGGTCTCGCGTCCGCCGCGCACGACGAAGCTGCGGATCGTGCGCATCATCGCGGCCTGCCCGGGCGCGCGAGGTCCCAGAAGAGGGCGTCGATGCCGATGCGAATGCCTGGGTCGGCCTGCCAGCCGTATTCGCGGTCCCAACGCACGAGAGGTTCGACGAACCAGTAGAGCCAGCCGCTCGCGGTCGGGCGTTTGCGGAACAGCGAAGCTTCGTAATACGTGGCGCCGTGCATGTCCGCGCCGTTGGCATGGAGCTTCACGCCCCACCCGTGGCCGATGTCGCTCGCGCGCAGGTAGGAACCATAGCGATCCGGCACGATGATTTCACGCGCATGCGCGTAGATCAGGGTCTGCGACCATTCCAGGCGATCGCGGTCATCGCGCCACTTGAGGTAACTCGACGTGCGCAACAGGCGCCGGCCCGACCAGCGATCGAACGTGACGGCTGCGGCATAGCCGACGCTCTCGTCGGTGTCGGCGAAGAGCTTCGCGAAGGGGTAGAAGTCCCACCTGCCGAGCGCGATCTCGCGCGCCCACTTCAATGACATGAACGCGACCGGCGGGGCATCCACCTTCAGGCCGACATCGAAGCTCAGGTACTTCCGCAGTTCGTAGCGCAAACCCGCGCGTACCGCGGAGCTCTCGTCGGCGTCGCGCGGCGCCTCGTCCACATCGACGCTCGTCACGAACACGCGCAGGCGCTTCTCCGTGTTCGGCAGCCGCAGCGTCACGTCGAAGTCGAGGTCGATGCCAAAGTCGGTGCCGTCGCTGCGCCCGATCGCCTCGCCTGCGAGGCTCACCCGAAACGGCGCGGCCGGCACGGGCAGCAGCGCGGCGTCCTTCGGCGCGAAGCGGTGGTCGGTTGCCTCTACGAACTCCTGCATCTTCGTGTAGAGGCGGTCATGGGCCTGGTCGAGCCGCTCGCGCGCATCGAGCGGCGGCTCCGCCGCGGCGTTCTGCGCCCGGATCGCGTCCGTCGAGCTTTCTCCCGGACGATGGCGGGCGGCTTGCCGCCGATGACCGTTGCCTTCGGCCACCGCCTCGCTGGTCGTCAGCGCGCGCGGCTGTGCGGCGAGCACTGGAGGCGGCTCGCGGCTCGTCACGCAGCCGGCGAGGGTCGCGAAAGCACACATCAGCGACAGGAAAAGCGGCACGCGCAGGGTGCGGATCACATCGAGAGCAACCGGTCGTAGGCTTGCGGGTGCACGAGCGCGACAAATGCGAGTCCGGCGAGCGCGCCGGCGAAATGCGCGTCGTGGTTGATCCGACCTCGCGCCTGCCTCGCCGACCACCAGGTGTAGGCGAGGTATCCCACAGCGAAGAGCGGCGCCGGGATCGGGAACGGTATCGGCAGGATGAAGATGCTCTGCGACGGGTTGTAGACGATCGAGGCGAACAGCACCGCGCTGATGGCGCCCGAGGCGCCGAGTGTGGCGTAGTCGGGGTTGCCGCGATGCTTGTACCAGGTACCGAGCTGGCTCGCGGCGAGGCCGGCAAAATACAGCACGAGGAACAGCTGCGTGCCGATCCGTCGCTCGAGCGGAATGCCGAAGAACCAGAACGTGATTGAATTGAAGAGGAGGTGCGGCAGATCGGCGTGCACGAAACCTGCGAGCAGCGCGGTTGAGTACTCGCGATTGCGCAGGTACCAGTACGGACGGAACAGGCAGCGCTCGATGAATGCCTGCGACCCGAAGAGCCCGACAACGCTCAGGGCAATTGTCAGCGCGAGGAGGCTCCCCGCGCCGGGGCCGATGCCGCTCATGCGAACGGATCGTCGATTGAGGGTGGCGGCACGGAGAACCACTTCGGGCCCGCCGGAGTCATGTAAATGCAGTCCTCGAGCCGAACACCGTAGCTGCCGGGAATGTAGATGCCCGGCTCGTCCGAAAAGCACATGCCCGGCGCGAGCGGCGTCGTCTCGCCGTGCACGAGATTCACCGGTTCGTGACCGTCGAGGCCGATCCCGTGGCCAGTGCGGTGCGAGGTGCCGGGCAGCTTGTAGCCGGGCCCGTAGCCGGCCTGCACGTACGCGGCGCGCACGGCATCGTCGACTTCTCCGGCAGGCGTCCCCACTTTCGCCGTGTCGAAGGCGATCTGCTGGCCGCGACGCACGAGCTCCCACACGGTGCGCTGTGCCCTGGTCGCCTCGCCGTACACCAGAGTGCGGGAAATGTCCGACTGGTAACCCTCGACCGTGCAGCCGCAGTCCATCAGCACCACTTCGCCGTCACGCACTTCCTGCGGCTTGCCGGAGCCGTGTGGATACGCGCTCGCCTCACCGAGCAGGACCAGCGTGAACTCCGGCACGGCGCCGCGCTGCGACATCGCGGCCGACATGATGCGGCCGATGTCCTTCGGGGTCATGCCGCGTGCGACTTGCGGGGCGGTCTCGCGATACGCAGCGATCGTGATGTCGCTCGCGGCCTGCATCAGTGCGATTTCCGCGGGCGATTTGACCAGGCGGCAGGCGCGCACGACGCCCGCATCGTCGCGGACCGCGATTCCGGATTTCGCGAGGCCGTCGAACGCGAAGAAACGTACCGTGTTCTCCACGCCGACCGGTCCGCCGCCGATCCGGCGCGCGCGCAGCCAGTCGACGATCAGCGCGTGCGGGCTCTCGTGCTCGTTCCAGACCCGCACTTCAGCGGGGATGCCGAGGGTCTCGCGAACCGAAGGCTCTTCAAACGCAGGTGTGACGATGAGCGTATCGCCCTCTGCGGGTATGACTGCCGCGGTGAGCCGCTCGCTGCGCCACCATTGCACACCGGTGAAATAGACGAGCGAGCTGCCCGCCTCGACGAGCACTGCCTTGAGACCCGCAGCGCGCATCAGTGTCTGTGCCCTCGCGATCCGCTGCAGGCGCTCAGCCGCGCTGATCGGCGGCGGCAATGAGAATTGCGGCGCCGCCGCGAGAGCCCGCGCCGTGCGACTCGCCGCCAGGGGGCTGAGTGCCACGACACCCGCGGCGGCTGCGGACATCCCGAGAAAAGCCCGGCGTGCTGACATCATGACGGCTATCTTGAACGCGTGTCACTGCCGAGTCGACAGCGGCACCAGGGGCGCAGCGCCTCTTATCCTGGCCCGCCGCCCGTAGCCCGCTGCCCTTTGCTCATATCACCCCCATCGCCAGCATCGCCTCCGCGACCCGCCTGAAACCGGCGATGTTCGCGCCCAGTACGTAGTTGCCCGGGCTGCCGAACTCCGCGGCGGCCTCGTGGCAGTTGCGATGGATGCCCTGCATGATGGTCTGCAGGCGCTGTTCGGTGTGCTCAAAGGACCAGGTGTCGCGGCTGGCGTTCTGCTGCATCTCGAGCGCGGAGGTTGCGACTCCGCCGGCATTGGCCGCCTTGCCGGGGCCAAAGGCGATACCGGCCTCCTGAAACACACGCACGCCACCCGGCATGGTCGGCATGTTGGCGCCCTCGGCGATCGTCCTGCAGCCGTTGCCGACGAGCGCGCGGGCCGCGGCTTCATCGAGCTCGTTCTGCGTTGCGCACGGCAGCGCGATGTCGCACGGGATATCCCAGATCCGGCCACCCGCAAGGTACTTCGCGTCGCGGTGCTCGTGTGCATAGTCCGCAATGCGGCGGCGCTCGACTTCTTTCAGGCGCTTGACGAGCGGGAGGTCGATGCCGCGCTCGTGGAGGATCACGCCGTTCGAATCGGAGCATGCGACGACCCGGCCGCCGAGCTGCTGCAGCTTCTCGATCGCGTAGATCGCGACATTGCCGGAACCCGACACGATGCAGGTCTTGCCCCCGATCGATTCGCCGCGGGCTTTCAGCATTTCATCAACGAAATAGACCGTGCCATAGCCAGTCGCCTCGCGCCGCACGAGCGAGCCGCCCCAATGTGGACTCTTGCCCGTGAGCACGCCCGACTCGTAGCGGTTCGTCATGCGCTTGTACTGGCCGAAGAGATAGCCGATCTCGCGCGCGCCGACGCCGATGTCGCCGGCCGGCACGTCGGTGTACTCGCCGAGGTGCCGGTGCAGTTCGGTCATCAAGCTCTGGCAGAAGCGCATGACTTCACCATCGCTGCGGCCCTTCGGATCAAAGTCCGAGCCGCCCTTCGCGCCGCCGATCGGCATGCCCGTGAGCGCGTTCTTGAAGATCTGCTCGAAGCCGAGGAACTTGACGATGCCGAGGTAGACCGACGGGTGAAACCGCAAGCCGCCCTTGTAGGGCCCGAGCACGCTGTTGAACTGCACGCGAAAACCGCGGTTGATCTGCACCTCGCCCCGGTCGTCCTGCCAGGGCACGCGAAAGATGATCTGCCGCTCGGGCTCGCAGATGCGCTCGATGATCTTGTGTTCGGCGTACGCGGGGTGCTTCGCGAGCACCGGACCGAGCGACTCGATCACTTCCTTGACGGCCTGATGAAACTCCACCTCGCCGGGATTACGGCGGACGACCTGCTGATAAATGCGCTCGATACCTGATTCGCTCGGCACCCTGTGCTCCTTCCTGATTTGTACGGGGATGATGCGGGCGCGCGCTCGCCGCGAGTATTCGTGAAAATACGCGCCACGCCGCCGTTCTTGCGCGTCGCTCGCGGGCGGCTATGGCGCGCCCTGACTCCACTGCGGGTCGTCGAAGTACTTCCCGTACGCCTCGAGCGCGCCATGCACGAGCGCAGCGCCGTCGTGCCGCGTGATCGCAGGGTCTTGTCCGCGCATCTGACTCACGCCGCGCATCAGGTCGGCGATGACGAAGTGCAGATTCGCATCGGCGGCCGGCGGCAGCTTGCATTGCTGAATGATCATTTGCACCTGAGCCTCGATGCTGCCCGCGAGGGTCTCGAACTGCGCGGGCGTCTCGCGGCCGGCATGAATCGCGGCGTGATCCGCCTCGAATGCCGAGCGGATCGACGCCATGCCAGCACGCAGTGACGCATCCGTTGACCACTTGCGGCCGTCGTCGGATTTCAGCTGCGCGATTCCGGCGACGTCGTGGGCGTGACTCTCTTCGTGTGGCGCCTCTACTGCCCGAGCTGAAAACGGCATGAGGACAAGGCAGCCGACGAGCGCGGTGAGAAGCAAAGTGTTGCGGTAACTGTTCATCGGCCGAACCTTAGCACAGCCGTTTGCCCGCTTCGCCGAAGCCACCTAGAATCATCCGGTGCCGCGGGTGTAGTTCAATGGTAGAACTGCAGCTTCCCAAGCTGCTAACGTGGGTTCGATTCCCATCACCCGCTCCACCAACCCCGCCCTGACCTTATACTCTGCGAATGGAACCGCGCGATCCCGCTGCCTCTGGCGACTTCCGCGAACTGGACGGGAACGATTCACTCATCCGCTGGATGATGAGCCTGTCGCCGGCGGAGCGGCTGCAGGTGTTGCAGGGGTTCGTGGACAGTATCGGCGAGTTTGTTCGTGACCAGTCCACCGCGATTCAAAGACGCCCTTGAGGTCTTCGCCCGGCACCATGTCGACCTGATCGTGGTCGGCGGCGTCGCAGCGGTGATTGGCGGCGCGCCGCTCGCGACATTTGATCTCGATGTCGTTCACGCGCGCAATTCGGCAAATCTCGATCGTTTGCGGAACGCGCTCGATGAGCTCGACGCGCGTTATCGTGATCCGGCAGGGCGGTTGCTGCGACCCGATGCGTCCGGCCTTGCAGGCACAGGCCACCACCTGCTCCAGACACGCTGCGGGCCCGTCGACGTTCTCGGCGCCATTGGTCGCGGACGTACCTATGAGGACCTCCTTTCTGATTCTGCCGCCATCGACCTCGATGGTCTGACGATCCGGGTACTCGGGCTTGCCGCCCTGATACAGACCAAGGAAGAAGCTGGGCGCGACAAGGATCGCGCCGTACTGGAGCTTCTGCGCCAGGCGTTGCGAGGTTCTGCACGATTGGAGCGACCATGACCGGCCGCGGGCCCTGCATCAGTCTGGTGTGACGCCAATCGGCGCTGCGCTGAGGCTCCACGGTTGCTCGCGCGCGAAGCGCTCTGCCAGAAAGTCGACGAAGCCGCGCACCTTCGCCGAAAGATGTCGCCGGCTCGGGTAGACCGCCGAGATGGGCGAGCGCGGCAGCGAGTACTCCGGCAGCAGGCGCACGAGTGCGCCTGAGCGCACTTCGGGTGCCACGATGAAGTCCGGCTCGATGATCACGCCCGTGCCCGCCGCAGCGAGTGCGGCGAGCATGCGGCCGTTGTTGGCACGATGGCGCGCCGTTACACGCAGTTCGTGCAGCTCGCCGGTTGCCGACTCGAAGCGCCACGCATTTGGCATGGGCACGAGCGTGTAGGTAAGACACTCGTGCGTCCTGAGGTCCGCGGGCGTGAGCGGCGTGCCGCGACTTGCAAGATACGCCGGGGAGGCGCAGCACACGGGCTGCGTCCAGCCGATGCGACGGGTCACGAGCCCCTGATGCCCGATCGATCCGATGCGCACGCCGAGATCGAAGCCTTCCTCCACGAGATCTGCCGCGCGATCGGAAAGATCGAGGTCGAAGACGAGCTCGCGGTGACGCGCCAGGAATTCGCTGATGGCGGGCGCAAGGAAGCGTTCGCCAAAGCTCACTCCGCAAGTGAGCCGCAGTGTGCCCCTGGGCGATATCGTGGTGGCGCGTACCGAGTTTTCCGCTTCCTCGAGATCGTTGAGCCACTGCACGCTGCGCTCATAGAAGGACTGCCCGGCCTCGGTGAGGGAGAGGCGCCGGGTAGTCCGATTGATGAGGCGCGCGTCGAGATGCGCTTCGAGATCGGAGACGATGCGTGAAACACCGGACGTCGAGGTGCCGAGCCGATCGGCGGCGCGAGCGAAGCTGCCGAACTCGACGACCTTCGTGAACGCCCGCACCGCCCTGAACCGGTCCATGTGCTGATTATTGCAGATTACGCAATATTCCATGCACGGGCGGCTTGTTTATTCTGGATCTGTGTTCGTTGATGATCGCGTCTGGTCGCAACATCGGAGTCCCCGCACATGAAGCTCTACTACGCCCCCGGCGCCTGTTCCCAGGCCCCCCATATCGCCGCCCACGAACTCGGCCTTGCGGTCGAGGCGGTGAAGGTTGATCTCGCGAAGCACACGCTTCCCGACGGTTCGGATTACTACAAGGTCAATCCAAAAGGCTATGTGCCGTTGCTTGTGCTCGATGACGGCACCCCGATTTCCGAAGCGAGCGTCATCCTCCAGTACCTCGCCGACCAGAAGCCGGGCACTCTCGCTCCTGCGTTCGGCTCGCTCGCGCGCTGGAAGATGATGGAACTGCTCACCTTCCTCGCGACGGAAGTGCACAAGGGCTTCAGCGCGCTGTGGAATCCGGCGACGCCGGCCGAAGTGCGCAAGGGCGCGGTCGACCGGCTCGGCACGCGCTTCGATATTCTCGCGCAGACACTCGCGAAGCAGCCGTACCTGACGGGTGACAAGTTCTCGATCGCGGATGCCTATCTCTTCGTACTGCTCAACTGGACGAAGATCCACAAAGTGGATCTCGGCCGCTGGCCCGCGCTCACGGAATTCCAGTCGCGCGTCGCCGCGCGAGCGGCCGTGCAGGCGACGTTCAAGGCTGAGGGGCTCGTGAAGTAGGCGCACGCGAAGCGCGGCCGATGGAACGCTTGCCGACCGTGTTCCTCTCGCATGGCTCGCCGCTGCACGCCCTTGAGGCCGGCGGCGCGGGCCCGGCCTGGAGGGGGCTCGCGGCCTCCCTGCCGCGGCCGCGCGCGATCCTGATCGCCTCGGCGCACTGGGAGACCCAGTTGCCGATGCTCACGGGCGGCGAGCGGCTCGCGACGATCCACGATTTCAGTGGCTTTCCGCCCGGGCTGTATCGACTCCGGTACGACGTTGCGGGCTCGCCGACGCTTGCTGCGCGCGCAGCGGCGCTGCTGAAGGCGGCCGATGTCGCCGCGACGGTGAATGCATGCCGCGGCATTGATCACGGCGCCTGGGTACCGCTGCGCTGGATGTACCCGGCGGCCGATGTTCCTCTCGTGCAACTCTCGGTGCAGACGGCGCTCGGCAGCGCGCATCACCTGCACGTCGGCGACGCGCTCGCGCCGCTGCGCGAGGAGGGTGTGCTCGTGATCGGCTCGGGCCACATGACTCACAATCTGCGCGACCTCGCCGGTCATCGCGATGGCCCGGAGCCGGCAGACTACGTCGTGCAATTCTCGCAGTGGGCGGCAGAGCGGCTCGCGCGTGACGATTGCGAGGCGTTGCTCGCGTGGCGTGACCAGGCGCCTGCAGCCGCGCGCGCGCATCCGACGGACGAGCATTTCCTGCCGCTCTTCATCGCGCTTGGCGCTGCGGGGCCCGCGGCACGCGCCACGCGTGTCTACTCGGGGATCGATGCGGGCGTGCTTTCGATGGACGCGTACCGCTTCGACTGACCGGTGACTGCCGGGCTCCTCAGCGCTGCAGTCCGCCGGTGAGCACGATGCGCATCGCGGCCTCGACGCTGAGATCGGTGGGCTCGATGCGGCTTTTCGGCAGATACACCGTGTAGCCGCCGATCTGATAGCTCATCGGCAGGTAGACTGCGACGAGGTCTTCGTCCGTGCCGATGCCGGGGAGGATCGCGTGTTCCTGCGTCACGAATCCCATCACCCGGCCGGGCCCGAACCCGACCAGGACCACGCGCTCGAGCTCGCTCTTCCTGCCGCTCGTGTTGACGAGCTTCGTGACGTCGCGCAAGGCACCGTACACGGTCTTCACGACGGGCACGCGCATCACGAGATTTTCGACCACGTGCATGCTGCGGCGAACGACATAGGCGTTGACGAGGAGCCCGACAATGAACAGCACGATGAAGCCGGCGACGAGGCCCATGCCGGGCACGTAGGCGGCGTCGGGGACGAACCAGCGTATCGGTCCGGAGAGGAGCTCTTCAGTGGTGACGCCGAGCCAGTAGATCAGGTAGACGGTCAGTCCGATCGGCAGAATCGCGACGAGGCCCTTCAGCAGGATGCGGCCGAGCTGGCTCAAAGGGAGGCTCCCAGGAGGACGGGAGCGCGATTCTATTCGGTTGCGGCGCCGAGCGGGATGTTGAAGACACTGAAATAGCGGGCGTCGCCGAACTCCATCGTCACGATGACCTTGAGCATGCCGGAATCCGCCCCCTGCGGAGTGGCGTGCAAGGCGTAGCGATAGGCCACCGACGCGGCAGCCTTCTCGACGACGAGAGGCGCCTTGTCTACCGAGACGGCAACGTTACCCGTGGCCGGGAACTCCACCTGCAACCTGCCGGGGGCACGCGGCACGATCGCGAGCGCAACGGGCGTCGAGGTCCCCCGCGCAACGGTGCCCTGAATGGCATACCGCACCTCGACGGGCGCGCCGATCTTCTCACCTGCGGGCGCGAGCCTCATATCTTGCAGGTCCGGTACTTCGGTCGCGACACCGGTGTGCGTACACGCCACGAACGCGAGGGCGGCGAGGACAGTGAGTGCGCGGCGCAGGCTCATGGGGCAGGTCTCCTCAATTCGGCGCGATCGTCACGGTGATATCGCTCGCGCCCGTCGCGACGTTGCCGCAGCCGGCGAGGCCGCAATCGTGCACGTCGATCACGTAGTCGCCGGCGGGCAGCGCAGCAGTGAAATCCTCGTCCGTCGGCGTCGTGCCTTGCGCCGCGATCACGCCATTGCGCACCACATAAATGTCGACGTCGTGGTTGGGAAGTGCGGCGGCGGCCGTGATGCGCACATTCTGCGTCCCCGGTACTGCGAAACGCAGGAAGCGGCTGACGGACAGCGCGTTGCCATTGGCACCCGGATCGAACGCGTCGGTGGTGCGCAGCGTGACGGGTCCGCCGCCGATGGCGATGGGCGTGTAGACGGGCAGGACATCGGAGACCTGCGCCGTGTTCGGCGGCACGTGCGTCTCGTTCGTGCCATGGATGTCCATGCCGGCCGCGGTGATCTGCTCCGCGGCAACGCGTGCATCGATGGCTGGCTGTACTCCGGGTGCCCGCTCCTTCAGCTTCGTCACGAAGGAGAAGAGGGTGGTGAAGGCGGCGGTCGTGCGCTGCTCTGCCGTGAGCACGGCCCAGAGAGGCGCGAAGCCGAGCGCGACGTTGTCGTTCGCCTCGCCCGCAGGGTCAAAGAAATCCCATAGCAGCTCCTGCGCCGAGGACTCGTTGAACCAGCCACGCCGCTGTGCGTTGCTCGCGTCGACACTGAAGCGTGCCGTTTGTCCCTGCTGGTTGCCGAATGCGTCGCGCATGACGGGATCATTGAGCGCCATCGCGGCAAAGGCATAGCCGAAGCCCTCGCCGAAGGCGACGCGTGGATCGAGGAGGTCGTCGAAGCCGTGCGGGCCGCCGATGCTGTCGGAGCGCGAGAACTTGTCCTCGATATAGTGGCCGAACTCGTGAATGATCGTGGACGGGTCGAACTCGTCCGTATCGACGTTCGCTTCTCCGCACAGCACGATCTTCGGCTGGCCGCCGCCGCTGTAGAAAGTGTCGCCGCCCGGGTTGGCGGTGCTCCAGTCGACATCGAGTGCCGGAAAGTCCGTGTCCGGCGCCACGCTCAGCACGAGTTGCATTGCGCGCCAGAGCGAATCGAGGATCGCGAACGGCGCGGAGGCGCGCGTCCCGACCGGCACACGGCTCACATCCCAGCCCGACGGAATCGCGACATCGTGCACGGTGCCGGCGCCACTCCCGAACACCGGCCCGTCGTGGGCGTACGTGAGCAGCGCGGCTTGCGGATCGCCGACGCGCACGCGCCAGTGCGGCAACGGCGCAGGTGCTGCCCGAACCATCTCGGCCTTGCTGCGCACGAACAGGTTCGTCGAGCCGGTGACCGACACCGACCAGGCGCCGGTGGCATCCGTCGTGGTGGTCGCGAGAACAACCTGCGTCGCCGCATTCACGACCTCGACCGTGATACCGCGCGCCGGTTCCTGGCGGGAGTTCACGTAGTCGAGCCCGTTCCCGGTGAGGTACGGCACGCGTGCATAGGTGATGACGCCTTGCACAGAGACAGGACCTGCGGTCGTGATGCCCACTGTGGCGCTTGCAGTGCCGCTGCCGCCGCTGCCCGTGCAGGTGAGGGTGAAGGTCGCCGCACTCGTGAGCGCGCCGGTCGACTCGCTGCCGGCCGTGGCGCGAGTTCCGCTCCAGGCACCACTTGCCGTGCAGGAAGTGGCGTGGGTCGAGGACCAGGTGAGCGTGGTGGCGGCGCCGCTCGTGACGCTACCGACGGCGGCGGTGAGAGTCACGCTGGGCGGCGGTGCCGGTGTGCCGCCACTGCCGCCGCCACCGCAACCGGCGAGAATCAGCGCGCAGGCAGCCAGTACCCCGTCGGCCGCATTCCACGGCGTCGCGTTCCGCCTCATGAGCGGAAGGCTATACCCGATCGCTACGCGCGTGTCACGGGTCGTCGTTACCCGACACTCTTCGTCAGAACAACCTTGCCGTCCTTGACCGGCAGGCGCGCGCCCGGATCGTGATCCATCTTCACGGTGTGCTCGACGTCGCCCTGCCTGTAGCGCACCTTGAACCGGCCGGTCGGAACTTCTTTCGAGTCGTACACGGTCTCGCAGCGCTGCTCCGTGACCTGCTCGGTGTTCCCTTCCTGTATGCGCTCCTGCACTTTGTTGCCGGCGTAGCCACCAGCCGCCGCGCCCGCCACGGTGGCGATGTCACGGCCCGAGCCGCTGCCGATCTGGTTGCCGAGCACGCCGCCGATCACCGCGCCAACTACGGAGCCTGCAACCTGGTGTTTGTCCTTCACCGGCTTTTGCCGGGTGACGAGCTCGTCGCGGCACACTTCGCGCGGAGTCTTCACCGTGCGTGTGATCTCCTCGGACGACAGCACATCGACATAAGCGTTGCCCGACATCACGCGATAGCCCGCGAGCGCGCCGACGCCGGTGACGAGAACCGCGCCCGCGACGGCGCCGATCAGTGTTTGTCTGTTCATGTCGCCATGCTCCCTGCGCGGGCGTCGAGCGGCGAGTGCCGCCGGCCGCATTCGCTTGTCCGAAAGGTCCTACACCGTCTTCTGTAAAGTGGCGGCGCTTTCCGGGACGAGGCGCAACCAGATGCGTTCGCTCTGGCGGGCCGGTGCGCCGGCCGCGTGCAGGGTCGCGAGCGCGGCCTCGTCCGTGAGGCCTCCCCCCGTGCGCACCACTGCGAGCGCGCCGGTCAGGCGACCGAGGCGCACGCTGCGTCCCAGAGGCGACAGGGTTTCGATGGCTGCCTCCTCGCGCTGTTCCGTGATCGCGGTGAGCACACCTTGCGACAGCTCCCAACTCGCTGCAACCGCGTGCGCGGCGCGCGGGGCCTGCGTGTCGATCAGCAGGGCGATCAGCTCGGGCGAGGGCGCGAGGCCGCCTTGCCCGACATAGCGTTCCATCGCTGCGCGGAACACGATGATCGCGCCGAGCCCGAGCAGCAGCGCAAGCAGCTGCGCGGCGAACGGGTCGCTGTCGTCGACGAGGGCGGCAAACGTCTCGGCGGCGATCCCGGCGCGAAACGCGTGATCCCAGGTCGTGTCGGGGAAGCGCGAGAAGTGCCCCGTCCGCACGCGGAACACCGGCTGCATGATCGCAGCAGCGACGAGCCGGCGCAGCCCCTCGGTTCCGAGCACTGCGACCGCGCGGTCGATGCTCTCCACCGGCTTCGCCGTCAGGCGATAGAAGGGGCTGTTCGCAAGACGCAGCAGATCGCCCGCGAGCGCGGGATCGCGGGCGATGATGCCGGCGAGTTCGCGCCGCGAGGTCTCGGGGTCGTTCACGGCGCGCAGCAGTTGCGGCAGCAGCAGCGGCCTGCGCGGCAGGGACGCGCGCGTCGCGTCGCTGCCGATGTCATCGGCCACCTGCGCTGCCACGCGCTCGTGGCCGGGTGGAATCTGCGGTTCCAGCCGAGGCGCTGTCAGCGCCAGACGATGCAGTGCCGTCCACGCCTCGCGCGCCGGCAGACCGCCCGCACCCGAACCGTTCTCGCGCGGCGCGGTCGCTGGCGAAGCAGCGGGCGGCGAGGAGGCAGGTGCAGGCTTCGCCGTCTGAGCGCGACGACGGCGTAGAGCCATTACGAGGGCGAGGGCGAAGAGCGCGAGCAGCGCGACCGTGATCGACAGGGTGACGGGCATGGCTACAGCAACGATCCGGGCTTTGCGATGCCAATCCAGGCGGCGAGCGCCAGCCCGGCCCAGATCGCGAGCACATAAGGTCGGCA
>Ga0073903_10001268_pt1 | contig 13221 bp, 8 predicted proteins | sample KloWWTKNB14_bulk_FD_66665 | JGI IMG/M metagenome (GOLD analysis project Ga0073903, IMG submission 66665) | Active sludge microbial communities from Klosterneuburg, Austria, studying microevolution and ecology of nitrifiers - Klosterneuburg... | ecosystem: Engineered > WWTP > Aerobic digester >... | reverse complement strand
CAACCATCCCAACAGTCATCCCAATGAGCCGGTAGGCGAACCGATCTGCGAAATCTGCGGATGAACTCTCACACCTTCATCAACTTCCATTTGCCGCGTTGGAAGATGATGGCGCAGAGCACGGCCAGGATGCTTTCGCTGATGGCCACCGAGGCATACACACCTACCGGTCCCCAGGCCAAGACCAGTGCGAGGAAATAGGCCAAGGGGATCTCGATGATCCAGAAGCAGATCACGTTCAACCAGGTCGGTGTCAAGCTATCCCCGGCCCCATTCAATGCTTGGGCCAGCACCATGCCGTAGCCGTAGAAGAAGTAGCCCAAGCTGATCACCCGCAGCGCGAGAATGGCATACCCATCGGCCGCGGGTCCTTGGTCGAAGAACGAAACGATCCACGGCGCTGCCGACCAGAACAGGACGGTGACCAGCACCATGTACACCATGTTGTAGTGTCCGCACCACCACGCGCTGCGCGCTGCACGATCCGGTTGCTCCGCACCCAAGTTCTGGCCTACGAGGGTCGCAGCGGCATTGGCCATTCCCCACGCCGGTAGCATCGCCACGATCACGATCCGCACCGCCACCATATATCCGCCAACGGCCACCGTTCCGAACATGGCAATGATGCGCACCAGGAATACCCAGCTCAAACTGGCGATCAGGAATTGCCCCACACCACCCAAGGACACCTTGATGATCCCGCGCAACACCTTGGCCACGGGACGTACATGAGCGCGGGTGATGCCGAAGTTGCCACCGGGTCGGATCAGGTTCCACAACAGGAATAGCACGCCGATGCTTCGACCGATGGTCGTGGCCACGGCGGCGCCATACAAACCAAGCGCGGGGAACGGGCCAAGACCGAAGATGAGCGCAGGGTCCAGAACGATGTTGATGCCATTCGCGATGGCCAATGTGCGCAACGCGATCCCCGGATCCCCCGCACCACGGAACACCGCGTTGATCGCGAACAGCAAGGTGACCACCAAGTTGCTGGCGAGCATCAAGCGGGCATAGGGTGTGGCGACCGCAAGCACATCGGCTCCAGCGCCCATCATCACCAAAAGTCGCGGCGCGAACAACGCTGCCGGAATGGCGAGTACAAGGCCGAGGACAATGGCAAGGAACAAGCTCTGGCCTGCCGCGATCCGTGTACCGGGTCTATCCTTCGCACCGGTGCGCCGTGCCACCACCGCCGTGATCCCCATGCCCAAGCCCCAGGCCATGGAATACACCGGTACCATCAGCGATTCGGTCAAACCAACGGTCGCGGTGGCCACCACACCGAGTTTGCTCACGAAATAGGTATCCACCAAAGCGAAGAGTGCCTCCATCCCCATTTCCAGGATCATGGGGATGCTGAGCAGAACGATCGCGCGCCGCATGCCCATTGCGGTGTAGTCCTGTTCCTTACCGGAAAGGCTTTCCGCAATGACCTTGAACAAACGACCGAGGAACATGGGTGGTGGATCCGGGTGCAAGATCGGTATCAGAGCGACGCTCGCGGCCGATCCCACGGCTCCATTCCACACGGATCCGTTCAAACAACGCGTGAATTCCGCTCGGCGCACCGCACACGGCCCGGTAGTTTTGTTCGCATGCTTCGTTCACTCTTGTTTTCCGGTCTGTTGATCGGTTCCGTCACGTCTCCAGCACAGAACCTACTGCAACGTTTGCAGAACGATACCATGCCGAACCTCGTGGCGAATCCCGGCTTCGAGGAGACCGTGCGCACCTATTGCAGTTGGACACAGGATCCGGCCAAGTTCAACGCGAACATGAGTGCGTGGAGCAGCCCCACGCAGACCACGCCGGACCATTTCAGTACGAACAACGATCCGGACTGCTGGGCCCACCCGACCAAACACAGCAAACAAGGCACGCACGATGGCAGCGGTATGGTGGGCATCAAGACCTACGGAAAAGGGAACACGCCCACCTATTGGCACGAATACGTGCAAGGCACACTTCCTGAACCGTTGACCGCCGGGGTACGCTACATCGCCGAGTGTTGGGTGGTGCGCGCACAACGGAGCAACGAGGCGAGCAACAACATCGGGATCGTCTTTCAGGACGCGCCGATCGCCACGCGCGATTGCCTGCCGTTGTACATCACCCCGCATGTGAACGAAGAGAAATTGGTGACCGGCGGTTGGCACAAGGTGAGCGGCGTGTTCGATGCCATCGGGACAGAGCAGTACATCTTGATCGGCAATTTCTACGGTGATGAGGTCACCACGCACGAACGCCAACCCGATGGCGAACGCGGAGCGTACTACTTCGTGGACGATGTGAATGTTCGCATTGCGCCGCCCGGAACCAAGCTCACCCCGAAACCGAAAGAGAGCGTTCCGCCGCCGCCCAAGAAGGTGGTGCCCGACCATTCGAGCAGCGCGACCGTGGACATCCACGAAGTGGAGCCAGCTGTCGGCACCCGTGTTCGGTTGGACAATGTGCAATTCGATTTCGACAAGGCCACGTTGCTTCCTGGCCACGAAGATGAGTTGGACAAGCTGGTGGATGTGATGACGGACTACCCGTTCGTTCGCGCCGAGATCGAAGGTCACACGGACGACCAAGGGAGCGACTCGTACAACCTGCAACTGAGCGACGATCGCGCCAAGGCGGTTGTGGACTACCTGCTGAAGAAGAAGGTGGATAAGGAGCGCCTCACGTGGAAAGGCTATGGTGAAAGCAAGCCCCTAAAGCCCAACACGAGCGAAGAGAACCGCGCGGTGAATCGGCGGGTGGAATTCAGGGTGGTGGAGCGGTGACCGATACGTCTTTGAACAAGGTGTAGCATTCTGTGGAACAACCACGATAAACGCAATGAGCATTGCTAATCACGGGTGCTGTGCAATAACTTCACCACGTACATCAGAGTGAAGCCACGAATCAAACCCTACTTCCATGTATCGACCAATCCTCACGCCACTGCTGTTCCTTTTCACTTTGGGATCAGGCATCGCTCAGTACATCCCTCCTGATTTCTATCTTGAAAGGTATATGCCCTCCATCGGTTTCTGGAAGAACCATGGACAGGTTCGAGGAACTGACGGAGTAAAGAGAGATGACGTTAAGTTCTATACCCTAGGTTCTGTTCCTCTGGCTTACATGCGGACGAAGTCACGAGTGTCGTTTACACTACCCGTGGTTGATACCCTTATATCAACTGTCGACACGCTCTATCACATTGAAATGGTTCCGTATGGAACAGAAGCGGCACAGGTTGATCCTGTTGGTGCAGTGTTGAAAGATAGCCATTTGAATTACCATCTACCGCATTGCGGGAATACAGGAATCGCAAACGTAGAGGGATACAGCAGAGTGTTGTATGAGAACATATTCCCGTATGTGGACCTTCATTTCTACAGTGGTGGTTTTGGTCAGAAAATGGCGCTAGTCTGCAGGCCGGGAAGCAATCTTTCACAGGTTAAACTCCGCTTCAATGGCCAGGACAGCTTGAATACGGACCTATGGGGCAGCCTAAAACTCTATTCAAACGGAAAGTACTTCGTTCTACCCGAAGCGATAGCCTATCAAGTGAATGCGGACAATTCCTTGGAACCAGTATCTTGGGGTGCAACGTACACGGCAGATGAAGATATGGGCATTGTTGGCTTCTATAATGGCGCATATGACCAATCAAAGCCGCTTGTACTTCTGATAGGACCACCGCCTGCCATTGGAGGTCAGATGATTACACCCGGTGTGTGTTGGAGCACATATTTGGGCGGTGACGGTCGCGATGAGATAGAGGATAGTGATGTGGACGAAGCCGGCAACTACTATGTCGCTGGACGAACTGAATCTCAGGTCCTCAACTTTCCTATACAAGCGGGGGTGGTGTATTTTCAAGCAAGCCCGATGGCCTTCATCAGTAAATTCACAGCCAATTATGAGATACTCTGGTCCACCTATTACGGTGGATCATTTGGTTACCAAAGTGCAAGAGCCTTGCGGGTGCGACCGGGTGTCGAACCGAACATTCTTGTTGGCGGCTTCACTAACGCGGATGACCTCTGGACGGTCGACCCTGAAGATGACAGTTATTTCAACGAAAGTTCATCACGAGGCGGTTTCGTTGCGGAACTGAATTCTATTGGGGCAGCTATTTGGTCCACGTACATAGGTGACGGCAATTTTAACGTGTTAGATATTGACCTACATACGAATGGAAAATTCGCCATTGTGGGCCAAGCAGAAGGGCAGACCTTGCCGATTGAACAGGAAACAGCAGACCCCAGTGCACAACACTGGAACTATGTTGGTTCCCTCGATCAGAACACCCCTGGTGACGGATACATCGTCCTCTTCAATGCAGAACGAAGAACGATCTGGTCCACATACCTAGGTGGGAATTATGGAGAGTCGGCCGAGAATGTTCGGTTCGGTGACCATAAGCTTGTCGTTGCTGGTCAAACAACTAGCACGAACATCCCGCTCAAAGATGGCGGTAACGATGCTTTGGATGAGGACTGGCATGGCAGTAGCGACATCTTCATCATGGAGTTTGATCTGGTAGGTGAGTGGAAATGGACCACGTACTTTGGAGGCAGCTTGGGTGAATCCATAGGCGACCAAGGCATGGCTATCATGCCGGGTAATGGCGATGGCAAAGAGGACGTCCTTATCGTTGGCATGTCCTCCAGTTCTGACCTACCCTTAGAACCGGGGCCTAACTGGCATGACATTACCTACAAACCGGGCTTGCAGGGATACATTCTCCGTATAAATGGAGAGGATCGATCCATCGAATGGTTGACCTATGCAAAAGGACTTGGAACCAATTCGGATTACACGCATCTGAATTCGGTTGTGACCGACCCGTTGAACCGGATCTTCGTAGGTGGTTTAAGTTGGGATCCGACTTTCGTACTTCAGAATGCGGACAACCTATACTCGGCCTCGGGGATCTATGGTGTCGGCGATGCGGTACTCATGTGCTTCTCGGACGAACAGGAATTGCGCTGGTCCACCTATTTCGGCGGTCAAGAGGGCGGCAACTTTGGCGATGATGTGCGAACCCTAGCGATGATGGGAACGGACCGCCTTTATGCTGCGGGCACTACCTATTCGGCGTACAGCCCTATCTCCTTTTTCCCCTTCACTGACCCTGTAGGTGATGATGACTGGTTTGATAACACGTTCTATCCACAGACCGACGCATTCACAGCGGCTTTTTGTATTGATGGGTTGCTCACGGGTGTCCAAAACCTAGCAGACTTCCGAGGCACCTTGCGTGTTGAGCAATTGACAGGGTCAGAAGTTCGCGTTTCCGGCTTGACTGGAGCCGGTAACGCTTACCTATGCGATGCACGAGGCCGCGTGATAGACAGCATTCGACTACGTTCCGATGAGAGCATTTGGCATTTGGATATGGCTGGTCATGCCAATGGTATATATGTGGTGAATGCACCTGGAGCGGGTGCCGCACGTATCCTCAATCAGCCATGAACCCGCGTGGGGTGTATATACTATGTGCAGTACAGTACCTCCTGCCAGTTTTGATCCATGCACAATCTTGGACTAGTGCGGCCGTTCCAGGCAATGTCCTGAACATACGGCAGGTCTACGCTAACTCCACACGTGATACCATCTATTGCGGTGGCGCCATCGAAGTGGATGAAACAATAAATTTCGCCCTGACCAATCCGGTGATGCGCTATGCCCAAGGACGCTGGGACACCCTTGGCGTGTTGCGCGGACTCATACACTCAATGGTTCTCTACCGCGACACTCTGATCGCCGGTGGGGAATTTCTCGCAGCGAGCGATTTACCCTGCGAGGGAATCGCCTATTACGATGGTACCCAATGGCATCCATATGGTGACCTCGAACGAAGTGTGCGTCGTTTACGGGTATTGGACAATGAGCTCTATGCCGTTGGTGGTTTCGACCTCGCCGATGGGCAACCAGCACCGGGGGTAGCGAAACGCGTCGGGAACAGTTGGCAACCCGTCGGGTGGTTCAACAATCAGGGGAGCATCCTCGATATCGCCAAATTCAACGAGAATCTCGTCGTGATCGGTAATGTCGACATGGATCAAGGGCGGGGCATTGCAGAATGGAACGGTGCAAGCTGGGAACTACTCGGTCCAGGTATACTGGGCGGATTCTCCGGCGGGCAATGTCTCACGGTGTACCAAGATCAGCTTTACGTTGGCGGCCAGATCTCCATCACGGCAGGCAACGCAGGACAGAACATCATGCGCTGGGACGGCGAACAGTTCCACCCGCTAGGCCAGGGCATACAATGGTGGGCCGGGAATACAACTTCAATTGCCACGGTTCTCAACATGATTGAACACAATGGGAAGTTGTTCGTTGGTGGTGGTTTCCGCGCAGCAGGCGGCGTGGAAGCAATGGGGCTAGCCACGTGGGACGGCTCCGAATGGTGCGGCGTACATGGTGATTTTCAAGGTGCAGGCGGACTGTGGGCTATGGACTTCTACCAAGACACATTGTTCGCCGCCTGCGGTGCTGTGTTCGAAGGTGACTCGGTGAACCGGGCGGTAAAGTTCATTGGACAAGAATATGAGCAGGTTTGTAGTGGGCAAGTAAGCGTTGAGTCTAATGACCTTGGACCAGAGATCTCTCTGCACCCTAACCCAACTTCTACAACGATCCAAGTACAAGTTCCATTTAGCGGACCAACGCTGTTATTCGTCCACAATGCACTTGGCCAAGAGTTCCGCCGGAAAGAGGTCAGGCACCCTTTGGGAACGGACTTAAAGATCGATGTCTCTGACCTGGTCCCCGGTATCTATTACGTATCGTTACGGAGTAGCACTGGCCTACCTTATTCATTGAAATTCGTTGTGGAACGCTAAGAAGAAAGCGGCCCACAACAGCGGACCGCTCACTTCCGTTGCATCACGCAACGTACCACTCGGGGTGCTTAGGCGTTGACCTGCTGCTCCTGCATGATCCGGTTGGCCAGATCCAGGATGCGCGTGTCGTCCAACGCCACCACGCCACCGTCCGGACCGGATTCCAGATGCACGCCCATGGGTTTACCATTGGGGTGTCCGTATCCACCGAAGTAATTCCAAACGGTCTCCACGTTCAAGTCCAACTCCTTAGCGATCCGGTGGATGCTGCCATCGGGTAAGGTGTCCTTGATCTTCCGCAGCTCGTTGAAGGTGATATTCATGATGGGAAGTGATTTTGGTTAGGTACGCCATGAAGGTACATGCAATAACGTCCTTTTCCAACTCCGGATCGGCACGGTCTTGGGTCAGGGCGCTATCTTACCGACCATGCGCTCTCCTGCTGGTGTCCCCCTGCTGGCTTGCTTGTTAAGCGGACCGCTGATCGCGCAGCAATACGACCTCCGGACCTTCTCCTTGGAGCAGGGATTACCAAGTGCATCGGTCAACGCTTTGTGCGAGGATCTGGATGGTTTCCTCTGGATCGCCACCGACGGCGGTGCAGCGCGCTCCGAAGGCTTGCGTTTCGATACCTACGGCCAGGCCCAAGGATTGACCACCGACGAGGTGACCGCATTGCACGCCGCCCCGGATGGCCACGTGTGGATGGGGTGTCGGGATGGGGCCATCGCCTGTTGGTTGGCCGGTCGCTTCACCGTGCATCCCTTGGACGAAGCCTATCCGCCGACCGCAGTGGAAGCCATGGTGGAAGACGCGCAAGGTGATCTGTGGGCGGCCATGCCCGGTCTGGGCATTCTTCAATGGAACGGAACGAAGACCCGACTGTGGACCACGACCGATGGCCTACCTACGCTACATGTGAACGCCTTGGTGCTGGACCCCAAGGGCCGACTGATCGCGGGAACGGACAGCGGCCTGGTGATCCGGCAAGGCGAACGTTGGATACGGGTTGCGGCCGACAATTCGCTTCCTTCCTTGCGTGTTACGGCGATCTACGCGGACAGCTCGGGGCTGTTGGTGGGCACCAACAAAGGCTTCACCGAACTCGGCCCGGACCTGGCACCGTTGCCCTTGGATGAACGCTTCCTGGGCATTTTCCCCGTGGCGCTTCCGGACCTCCGCATCCTGGATCTCATTCGGGCACGCAACGGCGACCTCTGGCTGGGCACACCCACCGGCCTGATCCATTTGGACAAGCACAACGGGCAACCCCGCGTGAAGTTGATCGCAGAAGCGAATGGCCTTGGGCATTCTCTGGTGCGCCACGTGTTGCAGGATCTTTCGGGTGCGGTTTGGGCAGGTACCGGATTCGGTGGCATCACGAAATTCACGGGTGATGCCTTCGTGCATTTCACCGAACGCGATGGCTTGCGATCGCGCATCGTGAGTGCCATACACCGCACACCGGATGGTTTGTTGTGGCTGGCCACGGCAAGCGGCGGCGTAGCCTGTTGGAAGCCCAGTGGCTTGAAGAACTATGGGCCTGCTGAGGGCCTGATCGACCCCTATGTACTCGGGCTTTCCGAAGACCGGAGCGGCCGCCTCCTCGCGGGTACGGCGGCGCATGGCCTGTTCCGCCTAAAGGACGAGCGGTTCCACCACGTCGCCTTGGGTGGGTCGGAAGTGGAACGCGTCAATGCCATCGCCTTGGACGAAAGTGGACGTTCGTGGGTCGCCACGGATGCCGGCTTGTACCGAGAAGACAACACGGGCACATACACCTTCGTGGAAGGCCCGCGCATCTCGATCAGTGATCTGGAAGTGGCCGGTGATACGCTGTGGGCCACCACGGTGAAAGGGCTCTACCGCACCATGAAAGTGGGCGAACAGGTGCAGCTTCTACCCGTGCCGTTCTTGCAAGGGCGGATCCTCACCACGTTGGAACGCGATGGTCAAGGGAATTTGTGGATCGGCAGCAAGGAGCACGGCCTGTTCCGGTTGAATGGCAACAGCCTCGACAGCCTCACGACGCACTCCGGGTTGAGTTCCAACGCCATCGAGCAGGTGTTGTTGGACGCGTATGAGAACGTATGGGTCGGCTCTAGGCGCGGCATCGACCTCTTGGAATTGGACGTTCTGCAAGAGCATGTCCTTTCCGTGAAACACTACGGCACGGACGAAGGCTTCATCGGGCTGGAGACCTTCCGGAATGCGAGCATGTTGGACACGGACAGCACACTGTGGTTCGGCACCTTGCGCGGCGCTACACGCTACGATGCGCGCGAGGTGTTGCGCGATCCCCGCGAACCGAACATCCACTTCACCGATCTGCGACTCTTCTACGAGAAGCCCGATTGGGCACCGTGGTGCGACAGTTTGGGGCGAAGCGGCCTGCCCGTACACCTGCAGTTGCCACACGACAAGAATCACCTCACCTTCTCCTTCACCGGGATCTCCTTGGCCTACCCGGAACGGGTGCGCTACCGCTACACCTTGGAAGGGTATGATCCGGATTGGTCGCCGATCACCTCCACGGACCGGGTGGTATACAGCAACATTCCACCGGGCGACTACACCTTCCGCGTATTGGCACGGAATGCCAGTGGTGTATGGACCGAGCATCCAGAGAGCTTCGCTTTCTCCATTGCTGCACCCTTTTGGGCGACCACTTGGTTCCGCATCAGCGGTGGCACCGCGTTGCTATTGGGCTTCTTCGGCTTCGTACGGCTACGAACACGCAACCTGCGTAAGGATCGCGAACGGCTGGAAGGCATGGTAGAGGTGCGCACGCGCGAACTGGCCACCGAGAAGGAACGCAGCGATGCACTGTTGCGCAACATCCTGCCCGCATCCACCGCCGAGGAATTGAAACAGCACGGTGCGGCCGAAGCGCGACGTTACGATGCATGCACCGTCCTGTTCAGCGATTTCAAGGATTTCACCAATTTCAGTAGCGCCATGGACAGTGACACGTTGGTGAGCGAACTGGACCACTACTTCCGGCTCTTCGATCAACTCACGGATACCTTCGGTCTGGAGAAGATCAAGACCATCGGCGATGCGTACATGTGCGCCAGTGGGATCCCGGAGCCTACGCCGACCCATGCTTTGAACGCACTGCTCATGGGCTTGGGAATGTTGAAGGACGTGGAACGGAGCAATGCCGAACGCGCGGCCAAGGGACGGATCGAATGGCCCATCCGCATCGGCATCCATACCGGACCGGTGGTGACCGGCGTTGTGGGCGAGAAGAAATTCGCCTACGACATTTGGGGCGATACGGTGAACCTGGCCAGCCGCATGGAAAGCCATGGCGAAGCGGGCAAACTCAACATCAGCGGGGTCACATACGCCCAGGTGATGGACTACGTGGAAGTGATCCCGCGCGGCCCGATCAAAGTGAAAGGGAAAGGCGAGTTGCACATGTACTTCGTGGCACGCCTGAAGCCCGCATACAGCGCGGATGCTGCGGGGACCATACCGAACGAAGCGCTGTTGGCGGTTGCTGGCCGGGTTGCGCAGTGATCCTCCGAAGCGCATTGCGTTTTCAGCATACCGACCACCGGGATCCTTCCGAGGTGGGCGAACACCAGCCGATCTGCTAGCCCTTCCAAACGAAGTGCGCAGGGGGCACGGTCCATTCCTTGCGCTCACCGTCCACGACCTTCACGGTGATGGTGAACGGTGTACCGGGCGGCAGGTTGGCGATCATCGAGAGCATCTCTCCGGTGAAGGCATCACCCTTGGCACGGAGCTCCGCATTCTTGCCCTTGCAGTCCTTGATACATACTGCCACTTCCACGACCTGCGCCGATGGCACACAACCCATCAACTGCACACGCTGCACCGAGCCCCACTCCGCATGGGTGATATCACCGGACGCTTTGCCCGCGATTTGAATGGAAGGTGGGCCACCCAAGAAGGTGATGGCCGAATTGGGAACGGCATGTGTAACCGGAAGCGTTGCGGGGAGTGTGAACAGCCCGACGAAAGTGAGTGGGATGAAATAGAGCATGGTGTACGGTGTTGATCCAATTCAATAATGCTTCGCCCTTGTGAAGGTAACGGTACCTACGATCCGATGGCCACTTGAAAACCCGGCACGAACCGAGTGAAGAGGAGGACTTGGAGACACCACGAGGTATCCTTATGGGTACCACAAAGCACCTCGCTCCGGCAGCATCATCGCTTCGCGTTGACTCTACGAGGTACCCTTATGACACAATGGCGGTTTTCGCGGATGCAACTTCCACTCTGCTGCGAGCAATGCGGGCTACAGAGCAAACGAAAGGCGCTTCGGGCCAAGCAAAGCAAGAGGATGGGGCGGACACTACGGGATCACTGATAAACAAAGCGAACTACGCCAGACGAGAACACGGATAACGGTGAAGCATACGGCCAAACCGCACACGCACCGGACGGAACCTGCGAGACGAGATACACCCCACACTAGGCAATGTGCATACCGCATGAAGCGAACAGAACAACCACCACCTTGTTGTTGGTGACCGTACGAAACAAGCGAGGCTACCAGGGCAACAATGGCAGATACATGCTGAACGATCGAGACCATCGCCGGGGCAAATGGAACAACCAGCGGAACGGATGAGCCGAACAACTGCACAACGAACGACGCAGATGAAGCAGGAGGCGCTACCAGCGCAGCACGAGTGCCACGACGGATAGCAAACGGCCTGCAAAGTGAAGACGGAGCCAATCCACCGAAGCCAAAGCGGACACCCTGCTAAACAAAACGCGGAACGCGGAAATATGAAAAGCTTGCGAAAGACGAAATGGAAGCTACCGGTACACAAGGTGCGTTGATGCGAACAACGGATCAAGTCAATAGGCTACCGAAGGACCACAGGGCCGCACGGATGGTTTTGAAACGGGGAGAATGTGTAAAGGGTACCACGAAGAACCTCACTCCGGCGGCATCGGCCTTTCGGCCACCCCTGCGGCAAGCACTTCTCGTTCGGTCATCCGTTCGAGGTTCTTCGAGGTACCCTAAAGCGGATCCAACAGAACCAAATGAAGGCGAAAAGGGGGGCCGTATGGGCGGGAACGGCAGTGGTCCAATGGGCACGAAGCTCACTGTTCGTCACAAATTTCAATCTTTCAGCGGCCTATTTGGAAATCCAAAAAGGCACCTTACATTATTTATAATGTATGGAATGCAAATGAGTATTCATATAGAGTAGCAACAAGTTATCAATAGAGATATGAACCGCTTTTAATGCAACTCAGGACCATAGATAAGGCGTACCAAGGGCAGCGGCGAAAGCCGACGAACACGTCAAACAAAAACCCAGAAATCATGACAGACAATCAAGAGAACCGCATGAACATGTTCTACGCCACGCAGAAGTTCTTGGCAGCGAACGCGAGCATCTATGTCGCATTACCCGCCTTCGTCGCTGCTGCGGCGGAGTTGGACGCGAACATCGACGCTTTGGAGAGTGCAACAGAGAAGCAAGTGATCAACATCAAAGGTTTCGCGGCCGATAAGGCAAAGAGCGAGGCGATGATGATCGCAGCGACGCTTTCTGTTGCCGGGGGCACCCGCGCATATGCAACCGTGATCGGCGATCTGATCCTGGCCGGCAAGATGGAGGTGACCCCTACCAGCTTGATCCGCCACCGGGATAGTGTGATCGCACAACATTGCCAGGGTATCCACTTAGAGGCAAACGCTGTTGTAGCGAACCTTGCCGACTATGGTGTGACACCGGCCGTTCTGGCCGATCTGCAAACCGCGATCGATACGTATGTGTTGGCCATTGCGGCCCCGCGTGCGGCGATCACTGAGCGGAAAGGTGCCACGGCCGAGATCCGCACGTTGTTGAAGGACACGAACAAGTTGTTGACGAAACGATTGGATGCTTTGGTGACGCAGTTCACCTTGAGCAAGGCGGAGTTCGTTCGCGGCTATTTCGATGCCCGGATCATCGTGAACAACAATTCATTCGGCGAAAACAAGGAACCTGTTCCTGTGGCCGCCTAACAGGCTGAAGCCGCTTCAATGAACCCTGGTCGAAAGGCCGGGGTTCGTTGGTTTTGGGGGTAGCTGAAGGCAGAGGTAGTGAGCAGTGGGCAGTCGGCAGTGGGCAGTGGGCAGTCGACAGTGGGCGGTCGACAGACGGCAGTGGGCGGGAGGACAGTGGCCTAGTTCTTTGGTCAGCGGCCCATTGGTAGGTGGTGCTTGGCTTGGGGGCTGAGGTGTTGTGGCTGAGCGGAAAGAGGCTATTGTCTTTGGTTTGGTGGTATGTAGCCCAGTGGTAAATGGCCAGTGGCCAGTGGTTGGCTGGCTGTTCGGCTTTATGGTATTGGTTGGCGAAGTGGTTGCGGGGTTTTGAAGGTAGCCGGAGGCCGAGTGGTATTGAGGTTT
>Ga0073903_10001263_pt1 | contig 13241 bp, 6 predicted proteins | sample KloWWTKNB14_bulk_FD_66665 | JGI IMG/M metagenome (GOLD analysis project Ga0073903, IMG submission 66665) | Active sludge microbial communities from Klosterneuburg, Austria, studying microevolution and ecology of nitrifiers - Klosterneuburg... | ecosystem: Engineered > WWTP > Aerobic digester >... | reverse complement strand
TTTTGAAAATAAATTCAGATGTATATAATATTAAACTTTAATTTACTTTTACAAGTCTGTATATTACATCAAATAAAAATCAATAAAATGCAGTTTAATAAATACTTTTTCGTAGGGATTAGTGTATTGGTAATAATGTTTTCAGTCAATGAATCCCGTTCACAGGACACAGCGAAAATAATGTCATATAATCTTTTGAATTACAGCGGCAACAATACTACAAAGGATCCTTACTTCAGGCAAACAATGGATTATGAAAAACCGGATGTACTGGCAGTCTGCGAGATACTTTCTCAGGCAGCAGTAAATAATTTTTTAACCAATGTACTGAATTTTAATAATCCTAATAAATATTCTGCAGGAATTTTTATTGACGGACCTGATACTGATAATGCTATATATTATGACAATTCAAAATTCCTTTTTGTTAGTAATACAGTAATAGCAACTCAGCTTAGAAATATCAATATGTTCACTCTGATTCATATAAAATCCAATGACACAATAAAAATATTTGATGTCCATCTGAAAGCCAGTAATACAAGTGATGATCAGCAGAGAAGACTTGCAGAAGTCAATCTGATGAGGAATGTTACAAACACTTTCAGAATTGGAGAAGAGTTTATGGTGGTTGGAGATTTTAATATTTACTCTTCAAATGAACCAGCTTATCAGAGACTTTTACAACCGGACGTGAATTCTGAAGGACAGTTTTTAGATATGTTCAATTTAACCGGAACATGGAATTCATCTTCATATGCCCCTTATCATACTCAGTCAACCCGTACTCGTTCGATCGGTGACGGCGGAGCAACAGGCGGACTTGATGACAGATTTGATATGATACTTAATTCTACAGGACTTACACAAGAAGGAAAAATTAAATATATACCGGGTTCATTTGTCTCTGTTGGAAATGACGGTAATCATTATAATGACAGTATAAATAAGCAGCCAAATACAGCAGTACCGGACAGCATAGCAAATGCATTATACTATACTTCAGATCATCTGCCTGTGTATGCAAAATATAAGTTTGATGACAATCCGATTTCAGTAAGTAATATCAGCAGTGAAATTCCGGAAGGATTTAAACTTAGCCAAAATTATCCAAATCCTTTCAATCCAAATACGAGAATAGATTTTGATATACCGGACCTTAGACCTTACGGATCATTTACCGGCAGAGTAACATTAAAGATCTATGATATACTCGGAAATGAAGTTAAAACTTTAGTTGATGAAAATCTTTCGGAAGGTGAATATACTTCAGAGTTCAATGCTTCAGGTTTATCCAGCGGTTCATATTTTTACAGACTCAGCGCAGGTAATTTCACTTTAACGAGATCGATGACTTTGATAAAATAAGAATCAATATAATATTCAGTATAAATTTTTACAAAAAGAAGACGCTAAAACAGGCGTCTTTTTTTTGTAAAAAAGCCCCTTTATCCGGGGCTTATAATTTAATATGAGATTTCTTTAGAGTCAAAATGAAAATTTAAGGTGAGACACGCGTTACAAAGTTGCCTGCATTATTATCTACAATACTGCCATCGGCTAAGTCAGTAAGATCATCACCATTGACATCTGATGGAATATATCCTGATGCAAAATTGAAAGAATCATTATCCACTATACTTCCGTCGGTAACATCAACTATATAATCCTGATTTACATCACCGCTGTAGATACAATAACTACCCAATTTTAAAACCTGATTATCGCCGTATGCCTGTGTGGCTGCTGAAGTAAAATCATAATATTCAAAATTTCCATTCATAAATGCTAATGGATTCTTACTCCAGGTCTCTATAGAATTTCTGTGATTGACTACAATGTAATATGTCCCGTCAGCTGCATTAAAACAATTTAAAACACCGCCTAACTCATCGGACATTTTGGTTTTCGAATCTACAATGTTATAAGGAGAAACATTACTTCTTAAAGAAACTTTTAGAGAATCCCGAATCATATTAACTCCATCTAAAAATCCTTCAATAAGTGATACAGAATACAGCGGAATTGCATTAACTTCATAAGTAACAGTAAGAACAGGTCTGAAATTAACAGAATCATTTTCTCTTGAGTCAAATCGTTTCGCAGTTCCAAGATCTCTTTCATTACCTATAAGTACCCAGCCAAAATTTGATTCCGGATTATCAATCCAGTTCTGAACATCCTGAATCATTGCAGTTGAATCCCAATAATAAAATCCATTTCCTCCAACAGGTTCTACAGCACTTGGGTCACTTGAAAAATCACCTCCATCATTTGCCCAAAATTCTGTATCGTAAAAATTATGCTGCCATGTTGCATCGTAATCTTCAGCCTGTGCACCATATCCTTCTTCGCCGGGAGCATAAGAATTTCCTGCACCCCAGTCCTTTTCTACTCTTCTGAGTTCTGCATCTTCAAAACCAGAAATAGTTTTTGACATATGAAGTTTCAGAGATACATTAGTTATAGTAGCACAAGACGGTATGTCCTTTACTAATAGAAATTTTATTAAACCTCTTCTTGTCAGATCAGCTGCCGTTTGACCTGTAAAAAAATATTGTCCTGAACCATTACTTGTTTCACCGTTTGGATCTTCATAGAGAGTATTATCAGTAGCATATGTAATATTTACAGTAGTCTGAGCTATTGAATCAGAATAAATAGAAATAACTATTAACATTATTAAAAATGTTAATGAAAGAAATTTTAGATGGAATTGTATTTTTTTCATGATTTTGATTTAGTTAGTTTAGGGTTTGCAAATATACTTACCTAATATTTTTATTGTAGTACAAATTTTTATCTACCTTACTAAAAGCATTTTCTTTGTTTCCGAAATATTTCCGTCAAAACTCAGGCTGTAAAAATATATACCGCTTGATACTGCAGAACCGTTATTATCCATTGCGTTCCAGACTGAAGTATAACTGCCTGTATTCTGTATAGTGGAAACAAGATTTCTCACAAGCCTACCTGTGATGTCAAAAATATTGAGACTGACATTTCCTGATCCTGAAATATTATAATTTATCGTAGTGAGAGGATTGAAAGGATTAGGATAATTTTGTTCGAGGTTAAAATTATCAGGAATATTTTGACTTAAAGAACTTATTCCAACCACTTGTGTAAGATCGATCTTATACATTGACCTGCCGTGAGTTCCGGCTACAAGATAATAAGCAGTTGGATGAATTTTAAAATCATAGACTGAAACCATCGGCATTCCTGTACCGAGATACTGCCATTCCTGACCGGTATTAAAACTTACAAAAGCTCCTACATCGGATCCAACGAATAATACATTTGGTCTAAGCGGATCTACTGCAAAAGCATTTACCGGAGCATCCGGCAAATTACTGCTTATGTCCTGCCAGGTGGCACCCCGGTCTGATGTCCTGAATACATGCGGCTGTGGATCTACCCACTTCAGTCCGTTATAAGTTACATAAGCGATATTGTCATTCTGAGGATCGAATGCAACTCTCGTCACCCATCTGTAAGGAAGTGTCTGTGATACCTTTGTCCAGTTAGTACCGTTGTTTGTTGTAATCCAGACGTTTGCATCATCTGTTCCTGCGATTATAATATTTGAATTTGTTGGTGCTACATCAATAGAAGTTACAGTTCCAAGTCTTGCCTGATTTCCGTTAGTTAAGTCGGGACTTGCTGCTGTCCATGAAGATGCAGAATTAGTGGTCCTGTAAACTTTATTTGTCCCGTAATACAAAACAGTATTTACATTCGGATCCATCACAACAGGCGTTGACCAGTTCCTTTTTTCACCGGAAGGAATTCCTGATGTCGCAGATGAAAAAGTATTTCCCCCATTGGTTGATTTTCCAAGACCGCCGTTTTGAGATTCGGCATAAATAATATTTGGATTGGTGTGATCTACAATCACATAAAATCCGTCACCACCGTAAATGCTGGACCAGTCAGAAGTACTGCCCGTAGTAGTTCGGTTTGTGCCGTTATCCTGTGTACCGCCGTAAAGTCTCTGAGGGTTTGTCTTATCAAGACCGATCTCATAGAATTGTGTTACGGGCTGAGATGCAACTTTTGTAAATGAAATTCCGCCGTTTGATGAATTATATAAACCTCCGTCATTCCCGAAAATTATTCTGTTCGGATCGCCCGGTTTGAAAGCAAGGGCATGCTGATCGACGTGAATATTATTTGACTGCAGTTCACTCCAGGAGTTTCCCGAGTTAGTTGTTTTGTTTATAGAAAAATCCAGTACATAAACTGTGTTCGGATCTGCCGGATGAACTCTTACATTTCCAAAATACCAGCTAAATGTAGAGAAGCCGTTTTGCAGAGTTCCGTTTGGATTTGCGTTTGTCCAGTTTAGTCCGGCATTTGTAGTCTTAAAAAATCCTGAATAAGTAGTTCCGTTTGTAAATAATGCATAAGATATATTTGGTTCTGTAACTGAAGTACTGAGTCCGATACGTCCGACATTAGAAGTAGAAGAATTCGGAAGTCCGTTTGCCGGTCCTAATACTGTCCAGGTATTTCCGCCATCGACTGATTTATGAACTCCGCTCGAAGGTCCGTAAAGCTGTCCCCCGTTTGGATATCTTGTCCTTTGCCACATTGCAGCAAGTAAGTTGTTCGGATTTACGGGATCAATTGAAATATCTATAGCACCTGTTGAATCATTTATATATAATACTTTACTCCATGTATTTCCGCCGTTATCACTTCTGTAAACACCTCTTTCGATATTCGGAGCAAAGTATGAACCGGCTGCTGCTGCATAAACTCTCAGCGGATTCAATGGATTGATAACTATCCTTCCGATTGAGACTGTATTTTCCAAGCCCATAAGCTGCCATGAATCTCCGCCGTTAGTGGATTTATAAATTCCGCCTCCGGCAAAATTATTATGACCGCCGTTTGCCTCGCCTGTTCCTGCATAGACTATATTAGAATTTACAGGATCGACAGCAAGATCTCCGATCGGGAGAACTGCCTGATCGTCAAACACAGGATTCCATGTAACTCCGCCGTCCATAGTTTTAAAAATTCCGCCGGTCGCAGCACCTGCATAAGCTATGTCTGTATTGTTTGGATCATATTCGATATCGGAAAACCTTCCTCCGATATTTACCGGTCCGGCAAATTCCCATGCAGGGATAAGATTATCGGATTGAGACTTTGACAGAGTTTCCGATCTCATCTCCTGTGCCTGCTTTAATGCAACAAGATGTGCATCAGGATCGGCTTTATAGAATGGAAAAGTTCTTTTAACATATTCATTTTCGTTTGGATATTTTAGGTCTTCTTCAGTGGTTGCATTTTTATTTTCAGAAGTATCAGGTGATTTTAATGGGAAATCTAATTTGAGACAAATAGCTGCAAATATAAAAACAGATATAAAGATTGTTAATGATAGTTTCATTAGTTCAATAAATAGGGTTGATAAAAAAGATTATGTATTTTAGCTCTTATGGTTTAAAGATTCAATGAATTAGATAAATAATTATGGATTTACTTTACATCAGCCTAAAACATTTAAGTATTTGACAACATCCACTTGACAGTTTCGAAAGTTATTTGACACACACACACTCTTTTCGACGCTCCAATTCAGTCCAGCACTTTTGAAAAGAAGTAGTAAAGAAATTAAAATTAGAATCCCGCAGAGAAATCATCATTCTCTGCGGGAAAAAATTCACTTCAAAAATTATTAATTCCTAATTCCTGATTATTTTATGAGAAGCATTTTCTTTACATCCGTAAATTCACTCGTCACAATTTTATAATAATAAATTCCGCTTGCAAATCCTGCACCGTCAAAGTCCACTTTATATGTACCAGGACTCAGATTCTCGTTCAGAAGTACATTCACCTCTTTACCCAAAGCATTATAAACAATAACTTTCACACCGCCGCTTTTTATAATATCAAATTTTATATTGGTCGTTGGGTTAAAAGGATTTGGATAATTCTGGTACAGACTGAATTTATCAGGGACAAGTGAACTAAGCTGATTTATTCCAACTGTAGTAGTCCATCTTGCAGTCTCAACGATTGGTACTGTTATATTATTAATGGTGATCACGCTGTCCAGTCCGGTACTGTCAGGACTTGTATATGAGCCTGCTCCAATCCCTGTCCATCCTCTGAAATAATAATTCGTACCTCCGCTGTTGATCACTCTTGACAATACACCGATCTGAGGACTTGATGCAGAGTCATAATATACTCCACCGCCAAATGTATTTCCTACAGATGAAGTAATTAAAAGTCTGTACTGAGTTTTGTAAAATGCTGTCAGATTAGTATTGCTGTTGATCACAATTGTCTGACTTGTATCACCTGAATTTGACCAGTTTGTAAATACATACTGTGTAGCTCCGACTACTCTTGGACTGATCGCTGTTACGTTTACGCTTGCTCCGTTTGTGAATACAAGCTGCTGTGTCTGATTATAAACAATTCCGTTTACGCTGAATTCTGCAGTACCAGGTCTGTTCGTTCCAACAGTTAAAAATGAAGAGTTAACTAAAACACTTACATACCTGCTGTGGATCGGAGTTCCGTTTGGACCTTTGCCGATCACTTTGATACTGTATCTTCCGGGTGTTACACTTCCGACTGCAGCAACATTAATGCTGACAGAATCAGGAAATGAATTTACTGAATCTTTTCCGACAAAAGAAATATTTAGTGAACCTGCAGCGGGAAGTGTATCCATAGTTGCTGTGAATTTTACTACTCTGCCGTAATCTTTTACAGCAGGGACTATTGCTCTGAAGGTTACATTCTGTCCGCTGTTCACTGATATTGACTGTGAACTTGTCTTTAAAGCAAAGTCAGGATAATATCCTACATAACTTCCGAAATTATTATTTCTGAAATCTGTCCAGGTAAGCATTGCAGTCACTGAATTTGAAGTGATCGAACTGTAATCTCCAAGATAGGCAGGTGTACCGCCGCCGCCGCAAGTAGTACAGTTGATTCTGAATTTCTTATTTGAGATCATTTTATTCTGAACAAAAGTTGCACCGCCGTCAGTTGAATAAGAAGCATAAACAAGCGCACTGTCACTTGTCGGTGTATCTCTGGTGTCATTCCACTGAACATACAGTCTGCCGGTTTCTTTATCGCACCAAGTTGAAGGATGCCATTGGTTATGTAATACTGTATTTGGATCATCATTAATTCTGACTTCTGATGACCATGTAGTTCCATGATTAGTAGAATATCTGCAGAAAATATCCGGTTTATTTCCGTCACCTGCAGGAGTATTGGATGAATATACCAGATAAAGTCTTCCTCTGTTAGGACCGAAACTGTTATCTGCAGTAATAAAAGGATAAGGTCTTGTTCTGAAATTTTGAACAGAATTTCTGCCGTTTACTGCTGTGCCGACATAGTTTGCAAAATTCTGCGATGACATAAAATCAAAAGACTGCCCTCCGTTTGTTGATCTGAAAAATGAATATGTAGCAGCAAATGAATTACCGGTATTTGTAACTACATAAACGCATCCGCCGGAAACATTTCCTCCGACTGTGTTTGCGCCGACAGCTACCATCATACCCGGAAGATTGTTACTTGCTGAGAAAACAAGATTATAACTTGCACCTCCGTCTGTACTTCTCACTACATTTCCCGGGGTCATCACACCATAAATATAATTGGAATAAGGTCCGTTAGTCTGATCTGCAGCGATCCAGTTTTTGTCATTTCCGATATTTGCAGAGACAGGTGAAAGCCAGCTAACTCCTCCGTTTGTTGACTTTATATTCCATGTTCCTGTGATAGGACTTTTCATATTGTCATAATACAGATTACCAAGACTGTCATAAGCAGTCACAGGATCTCCTGCCTGGTTTGGGAAGAATGGATTGTTCCTCTGCCAGTCAAGTCCGTTAAGTGTATAATAAGTAGCATTTGTATTATAAGCTACAAAATACCAGTTTGGATTTTTCGGACTGGAAGAAATATGACTTTCAGAAAAATCAACTCCGAGATCGAAATTATCAAAACCTGAATTATCGGTTATGACAGTTACTTCACCTGGCATTGATCCGGATACATGATCCCAGTACTGCTTAGGCGGCTGATCCAGATTTGGATCGTCGTTATTGCCGAGTATATTAAATCCACTGAGATAAATACTTATTACAAACAGCGGAATAATATAAAAAAGAGTTATCTTTTTCATTAGTTGAGTCCCTTTCGTTTATATTTTTTAGATTTGTTTTTTACTGATGAAATTTCAATAAGTTATGCATTTATATTTAATCTAACAATTATATTATTTTTTTTAATGAAAGTGTTCAGTGGGGAATTAAATTTTACCTCGAAGTCTCAGAGTTTAATATTCATTATTCAAAGAAATAAATGTAATTGATTTTGCGGGAAGTGGAGCGACGAATCAAAAGTAAAAATCCGTCATGCCCTAGTGAATCTTTCGGCATCTGATAATTTTATATTTGAATCAGTGTTCTTATAAATTAGCTTCACCCGAATGAATCCGGATTCTTAAAGACATAAAAAAAATCCCGCAAAGAAATTTTCATCTCTGCGGGAAAATGTAAATCTTAAAAATTCTTAATTCCTGATTTTTAATACTTAATTATTTTATCAACGCCATTCGCTTCGTCTCAGAAAATCCTGCCGTTTCAAGTCTGTAAAAATACATTCCGCTCGAAAGCGAAGCTGCATTGAAATCAACGTTATAGCTTCCGGGTGAAAGATTCTGATCAATTAAAGTATTAATTTTTTCACCAAGCATATTATAAATGCTGAGCACAACCCGCTCATTTTTTACAATATCAAATTTTATATTAGTACTTGGATTGAACGGATTAGGATAATTATTATATAAATTAAATTTCTCAGGTAATACACTCGAGATCTGATTTATACCGACAGGCATTCTCCTTACTGTAATTATAAAAGGATTGGATGTTACCGAATCAGCTCCGTTGAATGCAGTTGCTCTCCATGTCATGATCACTGAATCTCCTGTTGTACCATAAGATGCTGCCAGCGAATCAAGGAAACTGTTTCTCAAACTCATCACAGTATCCAGTCCGTTATTATCACTTGCGAAAATATCTTCAGTAGGTGTAGCGACCTTTTTGAGCTTGAATCTGTAAACCACAGTATTTGAAGGACTTGAAGATGTCCATTTAAATTGTGTGATATTAGGATCATTCGGACTCACTACTATTCTTGACAAATTAACCGGTGACTGTAAAGTAATCGGACTTATAGGTACTCCCTGTACTTTAATATAAGCTACGATAGTTTTCATGTTAGCTCCGAAAGCATTTGATGTCGTCAGAGATACTGTATAATTTCCTGTAGTTGGGAAATTTATATTACCCGGATTTTGAGCAGTGGATGTAGATGGTGTAGCACCGGGGAAACTCCAGTCCCATGTCGTCGGTCCGTTAGTTGACAGATCAAAGAAATTTACTGTGCCGCCTGTTATTGGCAGAGTCTGTATATTAGAAGTAAAATTTGAAACAGGAGCTACTCCAGTAACAGCATCAATTCCGTCAATTGTCATCACACCAGAATTGTTTGGATCAAGCCACTCTTTAAGCTGTGTGGCAGGTGTACCGCCATGTGCCCATGATTCTGAAAGCTTTCCAAAATATTTTTGTACACTTTGAGGATTTGCACAATTTGCAGGAGTACCGCCAAGATTTTGACCGATCACTCTTTTATTCTGATCATAAATCGGGCATCCAGAAGATCCGCCTTCTGTCATTCCTTCGTCCCAAACTACAAGCCAGAAACCGTTTGTAAGTCTGCCGCCAAAACCGGTTACAGTATTTGCAGGCTGATTATCAACAGAGATCTTCTTTACTGCTCCGTCAGGATGATGAATTGCAGTCTCATTCAGAGGCTGGGTGTTTGATCTGTCCCATCCATTGTAATATGCATTAAATGAAGCAGGTACAGATTGATTTAATAATACTAATCTGAAATCAGTATCAAAATTCGCTGCCTTTAATGTCGCACCGGTCATTGTATTTGCAAGACTTCCAAGTGTACCTATACATGTAGGTGTTTCATAATTATAATAAAAAACTATAGTAGAAAAATTATCCGTTGCACAATGTTCAGCATATAAATAATATGGCTGTCTGTCCTGTAATGTATTATTCATAAGTGCACCTGAACATAAGAATGAACCGCCGCCTTGTGAGAATGTGATCCTCGTTACTGATCGTTTTTGCTCTACCCAGGGAGATCCTATCGGGCAATTTATATTAATGTTGCATGGCTCTTCAAGAACACTGTTATATCCGAAGATATCTTTATATGCATGTGTGACTTTATGCAAAGTGATCCTGCCTTTGTTTTTTGAATATACAGGTTCATAATATTCAAGGATTGTTGTGCTTCCGTAAGTAGGAGTTGTCGCGAAGTATCCGTCTTCAGAATTATTCTGTTCAGTGAATGCTCCGTAGATTGTGTTTTTTCCAACGTTGTAAACAAAAAAAGTAGCACCTTTTGGCATGTGAAATTCTTTGAATGCAAGGTTAATTGATACTGCATCTTCTGACCTGACTGCAAGTCTCCATACTCTGCTTCCGTCAGAAAGTGTTTCCCATGTTCCTGAGTTATTCAGATTATAATTTACATCGAAGTTATATCCATATCTGAAAGGCATGCCCGGTTCTTTTTCTGTGATCTGATCTTCTTCGATCAGTCTCTGAACGTCAACATCCGGCATTGTTACCGAACTGAATACGTCGCTAAGCTCAGTCATTGAGCTCATCGGCTGACCACCGACGTTTATCTGCGCATGTAAATTATTTGAAAACATTGCGCATACTATAAGAAGGCAAGTTACAAATAACACTTTTGCAAATCTGAAATAATTTTTCATGATTTTTAATTTATTTTGAAATTTATTGCTAAATTTTGTTCAGGTTAATTGTAAGAATTTTTAAATTATAAATTATTTACTTAACATTCAAATAAAATTTCTCACAATAGTCTTTTACCATCCTGTTGGTATTGAAAGTACCTGCCAGCTCTCTGATCGAATTCTTTATCATCTTTACCCACTCTGCGGGTATTCCTTTGCTGTTTCTTTTGTAGAATGTCGGGATGATCTGCTTTTCAAGTGTATCATAAAGACTCATGGATTCAAAGAGATCCCTTTGCTCAAGCGGAATATTCTCATCAGCAAGACTTTCTATTTTCCAACCGTTGCCCTGATTGTATGCTTCATCCCACCAGCCGTCTAATATACTGAAATTCAATCCGCCGTTTGCAATCACCTTCATTCCGCTTGTACCCGAAGCTTCCTTTGGTCTCCTAGGATTATTCAGCCAAAGATCGCATCCCTCTACAAGATGTCTCGCAATATTTATATCATAGTTATCAAGGAATAAGACCTTATTCTTTAGATCTTCATCTTTTGTAAATGCGACTATCTGCGAAATTAGATTTTTACCTCCTTCATCTTTTGGATGAGCTTTTCCGGAGAATACAAACTGTACAGGTTTTTTACTATTGTTAACAATTTTTTCCAATCTTTCGAGATCGCTGAATATTAAATTGCCTCTCTTATAAGTAGCAAACCTTCTTGCAAATCCAATTGTAAGAGCATCTCTGTTTAATATGAGTTCGGCGTCTTTGAGCTTTTCCTTATCTGCTCCCATACTTATCCACTTCTCTGTTATTCTCTCTCTGCAGAAATTTATTAACTGATATTTATTCAATAGTCTCAAAGCCCAGATCTCCTCGTCAGGAATTTCATCTATCCTGCTCCAGATATTTTCATCATACTTCCAGTCTTTAGTGAAATATCCGGTAAAGAGTTTATTTGTATGAATGGAAACATAACTGGCTATATGAACTCCGTTTGTAATATGATCGATCTGTGATCTCGTCTTTGGCAGCTTCCACATATCTCTTGACACTTCACCGTGAAGTTTGCTCACGCCGTTTAATAAGTTAGAATTATTTATTGCTAGAAATGCCATATTGAATTTGTCATTATCAGCCTGACCTTTATTAAGATCACCTTCGCTGAAAAGTTTTTCCGGACTGACTCCAACTTCCTTTTCAGCATATTCCGTAAAGTATTTCATAAAAAGATCCTTTGTGAAAATATCTATTCCCGCGGGGACAGGTGTATGTGTTGTGAAAATATTCGAGCCGTAACATTTGGCTTTTGCTTCATCATATGAAATATTTTCCGATTTCATTTTATCTCTTATTCTTTCAAAACAGAGAAAAGCCGAATGCCCTTCATTCAAATGATATGCCTTTATGTCAAAGCCGAGTTTTTTTAATAATCTGAAACCCCCGATTCCAAGAAGAATCTCCTGTTGGATCCTGCTTTCATTGTCTCCGCCATAAAGTATGTCTGTGACCCTTCTGTCCTTTACAGAATTTTCCGGAATAAATGTGTCAAGCAGATAAAGTTTTACCCGCCCGATCTTTGCAACCCACACCTGAAAATAGATCGCCCTTCCGGGGAAATTAACTGCAACTTTCAGGGGAATGTAATTTTCATCTCTGAGAAGATATATTGGGAGATTTTTAAAGTCATTCAGTTCATAATTTTCCGTCTGCCATCCGTTCTGATTTATAAGCTGTGTAAAATATCCGTAATTATAAGCCAGTCCGATTCCTGCAAGCGGAATTCCGAGATCAGAAGATGATTTCATATGATCACCCGAAAGTACACCGAGTCCGCCCGAATAAGTCTTCAGACATTCCGTAATTCCAAACTCTGCTGAAAAATATGCAATGATCGGATCTTCAGTTTTAAAATACTTTTCATCGAAATAAGTGCTCTTCGACATATAGTTCTTGTAATCAGCATAAATATCATTTATCCTGCTGCCGAGATTTTTCTTCTCTAAGATAAATTCAAGATAACTTGGATTGATCTCATTCAGCACCATGACGGGATTATGCTGTGACCAGTTCCAGAAATCCGGATTAATGTCGTTAAATAATTCTACTGTGTCCTTGCTCCATGACCACGAGAGATTGTAAGCTATTTCCTTTAACTTTAGTATAAGGTTTTCCATCAAAAGATTTTGTTAATAATCTTTCAATATAAAATTTGTAATACTTTATTACTATAAATTTTTTTTTGCAAAAATCAGAAAATATTGGGTGGTAAATGTGATAATGCTCTGAGATTCGAAGGCTTGAATGTATTAAATAGGGATATTTTTATTTAATTAACAGCATTTGTTTTTGATCAATATAACTTCCTGCTAATAATTTATAAAAAT
>Ga0073903_10001251_pt1 | contig 13312 bp, 17 predicted proteins | sample KloWWTKNB14_bulk_FD_66665 | JGI IMG/M metagenome (GOLD analysis project Ga0073903, IMG submission 66665) | Active sludge microbial communities from Klosterneuburg, Austria, studying microevolution and ecology of nitrifiers - Klosterneuburg... | ecosystem: Engineered > WWTP > Aerobic digester >... | reverse complement strand
ATGACCGAGGAGTCCCGGATGGCCAGCACCCGGAGAATGTCCCTCGCCACACAGGTGGTTGAGAGGGTTCTCGGGCGCGAGCGTCACGTCTGCAAGTGAGGGGTTGATCGTGTCTCCTACCAAGCTAGCAATCTTCGACTTCGACGGGACTCTGTTCCGTAGCCCCACCCGTCCCGAGGGTTGGAGCGGTGCATGGTGGGGGAACCCTGAGTCCCTCACCCGTCCGTTCGTCCCCGAGGAGCCCAGCGTGGACTGGTGGAACCAGACCGTGGTGGATCGGGCGATGAGGGACATCGCCAACGAGAACACCTTGACGGCCCTGGTCACGGCGCGGGTGAAGCACAGGTTCACCCTGCGTATCCGAGAGTTGCTTGAGCAGGCTGGGTTGAAGTTCGACCATGTGTTCCTGAGCCCAGACGAGGAGGACTCCAAGAACTACAAGCTCAAGGTTCTCACCACGCTCATGTCCGACAACCCCTCGGTGAGGAACGTGGACATCTGGGAGGACAGCGAGGAGAACCTCATGGTCATGTCCAACTACGTGGAGGGCCGTGGTCGTGCAGCGTTCCCACATCTCGTGACGGTGAGCGCCCACGCTCCTGAGGTCGAGTACATGGCCGGGCGTGTTGTCGCCCGGTTTCGGGGGTCCCTGTGACAGTAGGACTGTTCTTCCCGCTCCCTGAACATCTGGCCAAGGAGTTCCCTTCACTGGGTGAGGAGGATGACTCCCCCTGTCACGTCACGTTCCTGTGCGTGGGGGAAGGCCCCAGCCCTGGGGACGTTCCCAGGTTCCTCGATGTGGTCCGGTCGGAGGTGGAGAACTGGCCCTGGAGGATGACCGCGACGTTGATGGGGCTGGAGTACTTCCACAACCCTGAGCACACCGTGGCCTACAACCGGGTGAGCTTCTACAGCGACATGGCCCCCCTTCGGGTGTCTCTCATCCATGCCCTGGAGGCCAACGGGTTCACAGTGGAGGACAGCCACCCGCTGGACTACAACCCCCACGCCACCCTCGCGTACCTCACCCCTGGGGACACCTACGAGGGGGACGTGCCCACGGGGTCATGGACGTTCAACACGGTCGAGGTGTGGGGGCTGGGGGATGACCCCGTGGAGCTCCCGATGGGGGAGATGGCCGGGAGGGTCGCGATGGCCGTACGAGTTGCGGCCCGCTACAAGAAGAAGACCAAGGACGATGAGGGCAACGTCCACTATGAGTATTCGGAAAAGCAAATTTCACACAGAAATCACGGAAAAGCTGATAAGGTAGAGCACCTTCGTAAGAATATCTCTGACCTTCGTGCAAAGGTCAGATCCGACCTGAAAGCGGGGCTGGAGTGAACATCTCGAAGACGCAAGGGCCTCGTTCGTGGGTGATCTACGCTCTTAGTGACCCCAGAACTCCAGAGGCTGTGCGTTACGTTGGGGTCACTCATGCCACCCCCAGGAACCGTCTTGCACGGCATTTGAGCAACGCCCGTAATCCGAGGGTTCCTACTCATTCCTCACACTGGATCATGTCTTTGCTGATGTGTGGGGTTACCCCCTCCATCAGGGTGATTGATAGTGGGAGGGGTCTCGGCTGGGAAGCCTCTGAGATGTATTGGATCGCGTGGCACAAGGAACACGGGTCCGACCTGACGAACCACACGTCCGGTGGGGAAGGGGCAGTGGGACGACCTTGTTCCCCCGAGACCAGAACCAAGTTGTCCACGGCTCGCCGTAGAAGGGTGACAAGCCCAGAAACCATCGTGAAGATGTCTGCGGCGGCCAAGGGCAAGAAACACAGCCAAGAAACCTTGGCAAAGATGTCAGCATCAAGTCGCGGGAAAAGGCACAGTCCCGAGGCCCTAGCCAAAATTTCTGCGGCCAGCCGGGGCAGGAAATTCAGTGCGGAATCCTGCTCCAAAATGTCCGCGTCCCATCTAGGTAGCAAGCAAAGTTCAGAGGCCATTGCCAAATCTGCGAATGCACGCCGGGGTCAGAAACGAGGTCATCAGGCTCTTGCCAACATAACTGAGGCCAATCGAAGGGGGGGGAACCAGATCCAGGAATCCACGGATCGAAGTCCCCATGGAAGGATTCGGCAGGAGAAGTCTGGTGGCCCTCGTGAATGACGCAGACAAGAAGTGGTATGCGGCCCTGGCAGTGGGGCTGATGGACCACACCTGTGAGCGCGTGGGGAACCCCACGTCCGCAGACGATGGACATTTTGGGGTTTCCGTATGGAGGGCCAAGCATTTCACCGTAGGTAAGAACACGGCCACAGTGCGCTACGTTGGAAAGTCGGGCGTCGAGCACGAGAAAACCATCGACGACCCCCTGCTACTGAAGGCCATCAAGAAGGCACTCAAGGGCAAGAAGCCCGAGGATGAGTTGTGTGGGGGGGTCACCGCGAACGACGTGAACGAGTACCTCTCGGAGTTCGACATCACGGCCAAAGACATCCGGGGGTTCAGGGCCAACGACGAGATGTGCAAGGCCCTCCGTGATGAACGGGCAAAGGGACCTAAGACCCTGCCCAAGGGTCGCAAGGAGAAGGACGGGATCCTCAAGGCCGAGTTCAAGCGTGCTCTGGAGACCGTTGCAGAGGTGGTGGGCCACGAGGCTGCCACCCTCCGATCACAGTACTTGGTCCCGGGCCTGGAGGATCAGTTTGTCAAGGACGGGACGGTCCTGAAGTCCCTGAAGGTCGGGACCAAGACCGACAGCGAGCGTGAGAACGAAGACGTTGAGGCGCTGGTCAAGCCCTCCCCGAAGAAGAAGCCACCGCGCCATGACCTCCGTCGGGAGAGGCTGGATGTGGAGGATTCCGACACGGACACATCCGACGATGACATGTCCCTGAACTACAAGGACGCGGCACAGCGGGTGGCCATGGTTGTCAGGGTCGCTCACCGGGTTCTCGGGAGCTACCCGTTTTCTAGGTTATTCCAAGACGGTTAGGTAGTGGGAGATCCCGCCGGGAGCCCCCAATTTCGGACCAGATCCCCACGGCAATCCCGGTCGGGACCACAGGAGAAACACCTCTCATGAAGACACAGAAGAAGGCTTCCAAGGCGGGCGTTCGTCGCGTGACCGCGAACATCGACGCTCTGGCATCGCTGGTTCAGCACCACTACGCCAGCCTGGGCCTCCCCAAGGTGGCGGCGATCGACTTCGCTACCCGCTGCGACATGCTCTCGGACTTCCTCGACCAGCGCCGCACGGCGGGCTACTTCGACCCCTCGGAGATCGCCGTCGAGGTCCCAGGCCCCGAGGCGTTCGACTCGAACAACCCGTTCATGGAGGGCCACTTCACCCAGGAGCAGTTCCGCGCCCTGGACGAGAAGCAGATGTCGGGCGAGCTCGCGGCCAACGCTGCGAAGCACGTCGCGGACCCCAAGCTCGCGAAGCTCGTCCACGCTGCGGCGTACAAGGCCGCGATGCAGTCGTTCACCTCCCTGAAGTCGGCCAAGAAGGCCGACGAGGATGAGGAGACCGAGGAGGTCGAGGCAGCCGACGACGAGGACGCCAAGGCCGAGAAGACGGCGATGATGGCCGAGCTCTACAACCGCATCAAGCGCGAGACGAAGACCGCCAAGCCCACCCCGAAGGCCGCGAAGAAGGCCGAGGACGAGGACGAGGCAGTCGAGGAGGAGGAGTCGGAGGAGGAGGCCAAGGAAGAGGCCGACGACGCCGAGGACGAGTCCAAGAAGACCGCGAGCATCTTCGGCCTCTACCGCTGAAGGGGGCCGTGATGACCACGTCCCGTCGGGGTACCTACGTCGATTACCAAGCCCGAGCCACGGCGTTCCACGTCGGGGACCGGGTCTACCCGATTCTCAAGGGCAACCCGTCCAACGGCGGGACCGTTGTCGCGGTGTGGCCTGCCATCGGGATGGTGGACGTTCAGTACCCCCACGGGGCGACCCGCGCCCCGGTGGAGGATCTCCTCATCGACAGTGGGAGTTCCATCGACGCCAGTGTGGACGTGGCGTACGACAGCGTGCCGGGCGGCACCCACACGGTCCCGGTGTCAGGGGGTCCTGTCCTCACGGACAAGGAGGTCTCCGCACACCGGGTGGCTACTGGGCACCTGAACAAGATGGCCGTGTACTGGGCGGCAAAGGGTCGCCAGTACCGCCCCTGCAAGACCGAGATGGAGACCGGGAGGCTGAACTGCCCCCGGTGTGAGGACGCCTACCTTCGTCGTGTGATCTACAAACATGACGAGGGGCAGAGGGTCCGGTTGTTTTGTTGCCCTGAATGTTTGTTTCTGGTCCGACAGTCCGATGTGTTGGGGATGGGTGACCAATGACATCGGGGGTCTACCAAATTCGGAACCTGTTGGATGGCAAGGTCTACGTTGGTAGGTCCGTCACCGTAGAGAAGCGTTGGTCTGGGCATCGGACGGCTCTTCGCAATGGCTCCCATCGAAATCCACACCTCCAAGCTGCGTGGCTGAAGTATGGGGAGGAGTCGTTTGTGTTTGAGTTGTTGGAGGAAGTCCCCCCCGATGGTCTGCCAGTTCGTGAGGGGCACTACTGTAACGCGCTGTGTGTGTTTGATCCCCGTCGCGGATACAACCTGGATGTCGTGGATACCAGTGGGGGGCAGACTGTTTCCGTAGAATCTCGACGGAAAATGTCCGCGTCTAAGAAAGGGAAACCGGGCCCTTGGGCAGGAAAGACTCGTGTCATGTCTGCCGAGCACAAGGCAAAAATTCTCGCGGCGGCTGTGAGTAGGAGGGGGCAGAAAATGATTCTCTCCGATGCTGAGAGGCTCCGTAGGGGGGCTCAAATCGCAGCCATTGTCCAACGGGATGATGTCAGGGCTAAACTCTCTGCCCTTCAGAAGGGTCAAACGAGGGCCCCCCTCACAGATGAGACGAAACGTCGTATCTCTGAGGGCAAGAGGAACGGACACGCCATCAGAGCCGCACTCCATGCTGCACAGGAAGGGGAGTAACCCGTGGCATTTCTCCGGTACGCCAACGCTAGGACTGTCTCTCCCTACACTACTGGTCAGGGCTGGGACAAGGTCCGTGTCGCTGCGGCACAGACCCGGATGGACCGCAGCCTCGTTGACCAAGCCTCCAAGATCCTGAACGAGCAGTTCGACCCGTCCCGGTACCTGTTGTCCCACGCCACCATCGTGGCGTCCGTGGACACGGTGGACGTTCCGAACGCGCGCCTGGGTGCAGCCACCGTGGGTGGCAAGATGGTCAACCGCAAGACCACGGCGTTCCGCATCAAGCCTGAGTGCGAGCAGTACATCAACAACAACTTCGACTCGTGGTCGAGGAACGTGCTGTTGAAGTCGTACCGGACGTTCATCGGGGCGCACAACTTCCTCGAACACGTCCAGATCGAGAACCTGTCCAAGGGTCGCATCCTCGATGCAGTGGCCAGGGACATCGGGGACTCGGTCTACATCGACATCCTCATCGCGACCGACCGCAAGCACCGGGAGCTCATCAAGGACATCGAGAGCGGAGAGCTCACGACCCTTTCGATGGGGTGCTCCATCGACGGGAGCACCTGTACACAGTGTGGCCACTGGGCGGCGGACGAGACCGAGTTCTGCGATCACATCAAGTACATGAAGGGCAACACCTTCTACGATGAGCGTGGCAACCGCTGCCGCATCGCAGAACTGTGTGGCGACGAGTCCCTGGACCCGACCGCGGGTGTGGTGTTCATCGAGGGTAGCTGGGTGAAGATCCCGGCGTTCAAGGGTGCAGTTCGCCGCAACCTCATCACCCTGTCCTCGGACGACAACGCCAAGCTCGCCAAGAAGATCAACCGGGTGTACTCGTTCCCGGCCACGGTCCCCGCCGACGGTGCCTTCCTCAAGGCTGCCCACGGTACACTGGTGGATGGTCAGTCCCCGTTGTCGTTCCGTGACGCCCGGAGGCCCGCCAGCATGACGGTGATCGCCGCGGACGACATGGACATGGACATGGGTGTGGACGAGGGTGGAGGCGATGAGGCCCCGGCGGCTCCCCCACCCGCTTCGGACCCCCTGAAGGACCTCACGGACGAGATCAAGCGCAAGGTCCTGGACAACGTACGGGACAGCCTCAAGAATGACCTCACCAAGGGTGACCTTGCCAAGGTAATCTCCGACGCCACTGCCCCGAACGACACCATGGTCAAGCAGGCCATGGAGAAGAAGGCCCGGGAGAAGAGGGCCGCGTACCTCTCCGGGGTCAACAAGGTCGTGCGTACGGCTGGGAGCGATCTGGAGCTCATCCAGAAAATCGCACGGCTGAACACCCGGTGGTCGATTTTTCTTCCCGGAAGTCTCTATTGCACAGCCCTAAAGGTCGGGGGCTCCCACAAGTACGGGAGCCTCCAATCGTTTCTCGGCAAGTGCCAAGGGCATCTGGGACGAGCTCCGACCGTTCCAGAGGCCCGGGCTCTGGTTCGTCTCGCCAAGTTGCTTTCAACCCGTCGGGTCGGCGTCACGCCGAAGAAATCCTAACTCAGGAGAACCATCAAAATGTCACGACGCCGCATCACCTGGGAGCACCCCTCCCGCAAGGCTTCCGCTCCCCCGGCCACACCGGGCCACGAGGAGCCCTCCATCCACCCCGCCGCGTACCCCGACCCGGAGGCAGACGCCTACGAGAACGGCGACACGAGCTCGTGGGCGGAAGATCCCCACGCCGGTCCGTACCCGAACGGTGCGCCCCCGGCCCTCCCCGGCACGGATGCCCCCCAGGGTCACCCGGCGACGGACATGGCCCACTACTTCCCCAACGGCGTCGGCAAGCGGGCGAGCCGCCAGCTTCTCGCTGCCCTGGAGGCGAAGGCTGCCAAGTGCATCCGTCTCGCCGCCCGGATGCTGGGCAAGAACGCGAGCCATGAGGCCATCGAGGATCAGGCCATCGACCTCATGACCCTCACCGAGCGTCAGATCCAGGCGACCCTGCGTCGCTTCGCAGAAGAGGGCGGCGACGGCAACACCGACCTCCTCGCGTTCGAGAACCTGACCCTCACCCCGCCCCGCACTGGCGGCGAGGACGACACCGAGGAGCTCCTCCAGGCCATGCTGGCCGAGGAGTCTGGCGAGGGCGAGGACGAGGAGGCCATGCTGGCATCCATGCTGGCCGATGAGCAGAAGCGCCTCGCATCGCTCAAGCCCACCGCCAAGAAGGCGGGTCAGAACGACCCCCGCGCGACCTACAAGGGCAAGAAGGCCGAGGCTCCCGTCGCCAAGAAGGCCGAGGAGGAGGCCGAGGAGGAGGAGAAGTCTCCCTCGGACGCCGAGGCCGCGAAGAAGGCCGCTCACTTCCAGCGCCTCGCCGCGTACTGGACGAAGGTCGCCAAGAAGGCAGACGAGGACTCCGAGGAGGAGCCCGAGGAGAACGAGGAAGAGGCCGAGGAGGACGAGAAGTCCGAGCCCGCTTCCAAGGAGGCCAAGAAGGCCGACAAGCTCCCCGAGGCCCTGAAGGACAACCAGTTCAAGGCGAAGGACGACAAGGCCGACAAGAAGGCCGCGTTCATGCGCCTCGCTGGTGAGTTCCTGTCCGCCGACCTCAAGGAGACCCTCGCCGCCCTCATCGCAGAGGACGACGCATCTGAGGCCCCCGCCGTCGAGAAGGCCGCGGACGACTTCATGATGGACGACCTGGGCGAGGACCCGATGCTCGACGGCCTCGGGATGGACGACGCGGGCGACATGGACATGGATGACCTGTCCGTGCTCTACGGGATGCACACCGCCTCGGAGGAGTCCGAGGAGGGTGAGAAGGCCGAAGAGGAGGAGGAGGCTCCCGCCAAGGAGGAGAAGAAGGCCGCGGTTCGCCCGCAGCCCCGCCGCGCCTCCACGGGCGTCAAGACCCTCGGCACCGTCGCCAAGGTCGCCTCGTCCGAGGTGAACGACCTGTCGAAGCTCTGGGCCTCGGCCCCCGACGTGTCCGAGATCTTCGGCACGAACAAGTCCTGATCCAAGCCACCAAGGCTGAGTGAAACGGAGGGCTCCAAGAGAAATCTTGGAGCCCTTTCCGTTTTCCGTTCAATACCCGACCCCAAGAGTACGAGGACCAGCTTGGTTCTCAGAACTCGTGTCCCCTCTAGCATGGTGCCAGTGGATCACGAGGGTCACCTCCCTCCCCTGTAAACAGGGGTCAGATCGGAGCCTCTCATGGCAGGTTTGACTGGACAGGCGAGTGGTGGCTGGACGGAGTCCACGTCGGCTCTGCGGATCCTCTACGTCGGTGTGCGAAACACCGTCGGGGTCCTCACCGACGACAGCTTCACCCAGACCAACCCTCCCCTCATCACGACGGCTGGCACGGTTTCAACTTCTCCGGGCGCTCTCACCGAGACCTTCGGTGTGCTCTCGGGCTCGGTGGCGTTCGTTCGCCCCGATGCAGGCAGCAACTTCGTCGGTGGTCCCAACAAGACCGCGATGACCCTCCCGGCATCGGTGACGCAGGTCCTCCCGGTGGGCTGCTTCATCAACAACGCAGCGGGCAACCCCTACGAGAACCTTCCGGCGGCAGCGTCGGGCAAGGGTCCGTATGTCTCGGGAATGGGCACCTACGGGTCGCGCCTGTTCGAGACCAACCTCCTGGTGACCACCAACGGCGGCACCGTGGCTGGCACGGCGCTCACCTACGTCGCGGGCATGAAGCTCGTGGCCTCGCAGAACGGCTACCTGATGCCCTCGATGGTCTACACGGGCGCAGCCCTGGACCCCGTGGACGCGGGTGCGGCGTTCAACTCGCTCGAAGGTGTCAACGGCCTCACCGCCACGACCTTCGGCATCCTCAAGATGGCACCCGACTCGGTCATGAACGAGATCGTGTTCGACCAGCGCGTCTGATCAAGAGGAGAAGAGGAATACCATGAGCACACCCAACGTCAGCACCGCGATCAAGCAGAAGATCATCGGTGACCACATCAAGACCGCCGCCGGTCGCGCCAAGCTCGCTGCGTCGATGACCCAGCCGCTCCGCACCCGTCGCGACTACATGAGCGTGGGTCGCAAGACCTTCCTCGTGGAGGAGCTCCCGGACGGAGCCCTTCCGATCTACGACAAGGACCCGGACGTGACCGCGTACGTGGTTGGTGAGGAGGGTGAGAACATCCTCGCCATCACCAAGCCCCGCCGCGTGATCTTCCCCCTGTTCGAGATCGCATCGAACCCGGAGATCCCGCTCACCCAGATCAAGGAGCGTCGGTTCGACCTCATCGAGCGCGCCCAGGATCTGGCCCGTGCGATGATCCAGGCCGCAGAGGACGAGCGCGTCTTCGCGATCCTCGACGCCATCGCGATCAACGGCTTCGACAGCATCCCCGGCGGCACCAACGCGGACATCCCCGTGGTCGCCCCCCTCAACGGAGCCGTCCTCGCGGACGCCTTCGCAGAGGTGGAGCGTCACGACCTCCGCGTCGCCCGCGTGTACATGAACGCCCGCGACTACGCCGACGTGCGGAAGTTCGGTCGCGACATCCTGGACATCGAGTCGCAGGCGACCCTGCTCAAGACTGGCCTCCAGGCCACGCTCTGGGGCGCAACGGTCATCACCTCGCGTCTCGTCCCGGCAGGCACGGTCTACGTGTGCTGCGAGCCCGAGATGTTCGGTCGCATCCCGGTCAGGACCGAGCTCACCGTCCTCTCGGCGGACGACCCCAAGGCCCGTACCATCGGCTTCTCGGTGTTTGAGAACCTCGGCATTGGTGCCTACAACCCCCGCGGGTTGGTGCGCCTCACGATCACCCGCTGATCGCTGAACTGCCCTGATTCCCGGCCTTTCCCACCCTCCCAGTAACAATCCAAAGTGAGTCCCGGCCCCGAAAGGGGTTCGGGCCTCACCCTATTTGGCGTCCAGTGAGTTGCATAACGGGGCATTTCCGACTACGCTGTACCCCATGACACCCATCCCCTGTCCTGTGTCCGCCGAGGAACTTCGCCGTCTGGTTCATGGCGAGAAGCTCACGGATGACGCCATCGCGTCACTCCTTGGTGGCACCAATCACCGGGTCCAGTCCTGGCGTCGCAGGTACGGCATTGAAGCTGTGGCCCGCTGGGCGCGACACGACGTTCCACCCATCGAGGGGAGGCTGAAGTCTCTCCTGGTGGGTTCCATGCTGGGGGACGGTCGCATTGTTCGCAGGCACCCCCAGGGGAGTCCCATCCTTATGGGCACCGTGAGCTCCGGGGCACGCTGGGTAGGTGTTGCACCTGTAGTAGGGACCCCATTTCCCGGTGGGGCACAGGACCATAGGATTCCCGCACTCGGGGCATGAGAGGTTGTGGGTCATTGCAGGTACGAGAAGGTGGCCATCACTCGTTCGAGGGTGTCTTCCCCTGAGGGATCTCTCACGTCGCTCACCAGGGCCTGGATGACCAGCTTCACGGCCCGAGAACCATGGTCTTTCGTCTCTGGTTCAAGATGGGTCAACCACGCCACGATGTCCATGCTGCTGCGGTTCTCATTGCAGTGGTTGCAACAGGTGACGAGGTTTGATCTTAGGTTCGTGCCCCCCTGCGAGGCGGGGACGATATGGTCCAGCGTCAACCTCCGGGGTCTCTTGTCATACCAAGTGGGGCCACGCTGGGCAGACCCACAGTAGACACACCGCTCCCCGTCGCGGTCGTACACGAAATTCCGTCTGTTCCTGTGATTGGGGCGAACCATGTTCAGTCGGGTTTGGCAAGGGCTACGTCCCCACCCTCACATGGGTGGGATGGTGGCGGGCCATGGCACCCTACGGGGTGGGGTCGATCTTGGTGGAGCCCTCGGTGAGGTTGAAGGCCCCGGCGAGCCACGCGGTCTCCGCGCGACCCAGGAGCTCGATGGCCTCGGCCTCGGTGGCGTCGATGCCCTGGACGCCCATGCGGAGGAGGGGAGAGCCGTCCTCGGTGATGAGGGTGATCCGAGCCTTGGCGCTCTCGACCTCGACGAGCGCCCGACCCGCCGTATACCATGTGTTGACCACGTAGGTGAGCGCGCCCTCGACGATCTTCCCCGAGGTCAGGTGCGAGTGCTTGGACTTGTACACCAGGGGCATCATCGCCCGTCCCGCGCCCATGCCCGCCGTGTGGCCGAAGCCGTCCTTGTCGGGGGTCTTGGTGAAGGGCTGTCCCGCGTGGCCGAACCACACCGACGGCTCGAAGTTCTCCTTGACGTGCTGTTGCACCCGGTTCGAGGCCGAGTTGATCTCGAACCACCGGGAGTCCACCTTCTCCCCGGGACGGCCACGGCGACCGTCGTAGGTGTTCATGGCCGCGGTGAGCGTGGCGCTGGAGTAGAGGCGGTGGTCTTTCGACCAGTCCGCCAGGGTCTCGTTGTCCTTGCACACGGAACAGATCACCTCCTTCACGTCGCCGGTTTTCGCGTCGCAGATCGCCGTCCACCGCTCGATGTGAGCGGTCTTGCAGCGGTCGCACTTGGGGTCGTGGATGTCGTCGAACTTCATGTTTGTATTACGCCCGGTGACCGGCTTGGACTACACGATCCTCAGGCTGTCCTTGGCGAGGGCCTCGTTGGCGGTGGCCACCAGGGGCTTGCTCGCCTCGTAGGGCGCGTCACGGATCTGCACTGGGTCCATCGGCCTCTCCAAGAGGGCGTCGTACGCCCGGCGCATTGCCGCCACGAAGTCCTTGAGGGCGGGGCGCTTGTCCTGTGGCTTGGCCGTGAACTCGCCCACGTACTCAGGTGCCCAGAAGTCGAGCACCGACCCCTCCCGCACCTGGATGGTGAAGGTGTCCACGATCCCGTAGGTCTGGAGCTCCATCACCTGGAACACGAGGGTCTGTACGTCGGCGGGCTTGGTGGTTTCCATGGACGTATTACGCCACGCCCCCGATGCGATTGTCCATCTTCTGTCCATCTCTGTCCATGTTGACAGCCACCTCCAGTTCTGCGAGGCTCACCCGGCTCCGTGGCGTAACCGGAGCGGTAGGAGACAGAGAGGTCCATCGTGAACCGCACAGATCACACGCCTTGGGTCATGTCCACCATCGCCGCTGGCGCTCTCATGGCTGGTTGCCTTGGGGACCACGTTCGCCCCACGTCCCCGGAACGGATGGAGGCAATCATGCACTGCCCGGAGTCGTTCGATGAGAACGGTTGGTACCTTGCCGGGGTCCATCAAGTGTCCTGGGTTGACGGTGCATGTCAGGTTGACTGCGAACAGGGGCGCACCCTCTGTGGGGGGGTGTGTCTCAGCGAGGCTGATGTCCCCCACTCGGCCTGCGATAGGTGCCAGAACACTTGTCAGGCCACATGGGTCTGTGTCCACGACAACGCGATGCGCGACGGGTGGGGCAGGATCACGGTCCCCGCCCGCTGGGTTTGTGCAGACCCGCGAGTCCCCCGGCCCCGATACTGACCATGAAGAAGGTTGGTAAGATTCGAGCGGCAGAAGGCGGATTTGGTTGACACATATGGTCGTTGTGCTACGACGACCTCGTGAACAAGCTGGGACGCCCAAGGAAAGACCTCGATGCAGTCCTTGTTGATCTCTACCAAAAAGGTTCTTCAGAGGGCTCATTAGCCCTACAATTTGGGGTTGGCCGCAGCACTATTCACCGAAGGCTGGTGTCCGCAGGAGTCATGTTGCGGACACCAGTTGAAGCCTCAGACCATTTGAGGCACAGGGAAATCCTCCTCACGGAGGAGGCTGTAGAGCTCCTCGATGGTCTCCTTCTCGGTGATGGGAGTTTAGAGTCCCCCACCCACAGCGAGTCCCGTTTCGCGTTAGGGCAAAGGGTGGGACGGGAAGGTTGGGTACACGACGTTGCCCGACGACTCGGTAATAACGGCATCCCCTCCGTGGTCTCCAACCGTGGGGAGCGGGGGTGGGAACTCAGGACACCTAAGTACCGGACCCTGACAAGGGAGCGTTTACGGTGGTACCCAAGTGGGGTCAAGGCTGTCCCCGTTGATGTCAGACTCACACCTTTGTCAATCTCCCAGTGGTATTGGGGGGATGGGCTGGTTGAGAACAACGGGTATCGCATGGGGTTCTGCACCGACAGCTTTGCACAAGAACAAGTGCAGTTTCTTGCCTCTCAACTACGGTTTCAGTACGGGTTGGAGTCCGTCGTCCGCCCACACCAAGGCGGGTTTCGGATTTACATCAGTCAGCGTGCAAGCCGTGTTGGGTTGGTGCGCCTTCTGGAGACATTCTGCCCCCAGTGTTTCCAGTACAAGTTGAACGTCCGGGGCATCATCTAGGAGAGCAGACATGGAAACCATCATCATTGAAATCCGCAGTGCCGAGGGCGGCGACGACGCCAAGGATCTGGTTCGTGTGCAGTGCGGGGTGTTCGCGGCGCGGGCGCTCCTCAAGTGTCTTTGACCTCG
>Ga0073903_10001250_pt1 | contig 13324 bp, 15 predicted proteins | sample KloWWTKNB14_bulk_FD_66665 | JGI IMG/M metagenome (GOLD analysis project Ga0073903, IMG submission 66665) | Active sludge microbial communities from Klosterneuburg, Austria, studying microevolution and ecology of nitrifiers - Klosterneuburg... | ecosystem: Engineered > WWTP > Aerobic digester >... | reverse complement strand
GCGACGAGCTTGGCGCGCTCGCGCGCGACTTCATCGCGATGGCGGGGCGACTCGAACACCTGCTCAAGGCGCGCGACCAGCTCGTGCGCGACATGTCGCACGAGCTGCGCACACCACTCGCCCGCCTCAATGTGGCGCTCGAGCTGCTGCGCCGACGTGACCCGGACAACCGTCTGGAAACCGACATCGCGAGGCTGCAGCAGCAGGCCGACCGGCTCGATCACATGATCGGCTCGATTCTGGGCCTTTCGCGGCTCGATGCCATGTCCACCCCTCCCAAATTCCAGTTGATCGAGCTGGCGCCATTCGTCGAAGAGGTCGTCGAGGACGCGCGCCTCGAGGCGGCGCAGCGGCAATGCGTGCTCGAGCTGCACGATTGCGCAGACGCGCGTGCGCAGGTCTACGGGAACCCGGTGATCCTCGGCAGCGCCTTGCAGAACGTGCTTCGCAATGCGATCCACCACACGGCCGAAGGAACCCACATCGACATCCGGCTGCGCGCCAGCGGCCGCGAGGCTGCGATCGTCGTGCAGGATCGCGGGCCCGGTGTTCCAGCGGATGCGCTCGAGCACATCTTTGAACCCTTCACCCGCATCGGCGACGCACGCACCCGTCACCCCGACGGCTCAGGTCTCGGACTCGCGATCGTGGCACGCGCGATGCGCCTGCACCGCGGCTCGGCGAAGGCGCGCAATCTGGCGGCAGGCGGGCTCGAAATCACGCTCACACTGCCAGCGGTGGCCGAGGGCGAGATTCCCGTGGAGGCCGACTACTTCGGCGAGGCCTCGCGGCGCCTTACGAACTGACGTCGAGGTGCCTGAGTACGGCGGCGTTGAAGTCGTCGCAGGCTTCCATGTTCGAGAGATGGGCAGCCTCGAGTACCACGAGCTGTGCGCCGGGAATGGCTGCCTGCAATTCTGCTGCGCGCTCCGGCGGCATGCTGGCGTCTCCCGATCCGGCGATGACGAGGGTGGGGGCGTGTATGTCCTGCAGCCTTGTGCGCTGGTCCATATCGCGGATCGCTGTGCACGCGGCCGCATAGCCGGAAGGGTCGGTCCCGAGAAAGATGCGCCGGATGCGTTCCACCTCGTCCGGTTCGCGACGGTGAAACGCGGGCGTGAACCAGCGCTGCATCGTCGCTTCCGCGAGCGGCGTCATACCCTGCTCGCGCACGAGTGCGATCCGCTGCGACCACGCGTCGGCGGGTGGCATGTGCGCGGTGGTGTTGGCGAGCACGAGCCGATCTACACGCCCGGGCTGAAGCTGCGCCGCGCACATCGCGACCATGCCGCCAAGCGAGAGGCCGCACCAGTGCGCGCGCTCGATGGCGAGTGCATCGAGGAGGGCGCACGCATCGCCCGCCATCGTGTCGATGGTGAGTTCCGATGGGCCTGCGAACGACGAGGCACCGTGTCCGCGCAAGGAAAGTCGAACGATGCGAAAGTGCGCGGCGAGAGCCCGGACCTGCGCGTCCCACATGGCGAGCGAACTGCCGAGCGCGTGCAACAGCAGCAGCGTCGGGTGCCGTGCGTCACCCCGGCTTTCGTAGTCGAGTGAACTGCCATCGATCCGCAAGGCAGGCACGATCAGTAGCCCCGTTCGATATCGACCACAGACAGCAGCGCCTCGCCCGCCTGCCAGCGACGCAGGTTCTCGCGCACGATCAGACGGCGGTAGTGGGGGTCGTCATCGGTAGTCGCAGACATGTGGGGTGTGATGAGGATGCGCGGCGCATGCCACAGAGGGTGATCGGGCGGCAGAGGCTCGGGATCGGTCACATCGAGCGCGGCGCCACCCACATGGCCCGATTGCAGCGCGGCGAGGAGATCGCCCGTGATGACACTCTGACCGCGGCCAAGGTTCACGAAATACGCTCCCCGCTTCATGGCCGCAAAGAACTTTGCGTCGAAGAGGCCGCGCGTGTCTGTGGTGAGCGGTAGCGCTGCGACGACTGCATCGGCCCGCGCAGCGAGAGCAAGGAGTTCTGCGGGTTTGCCGACGTACTCGACGAAAGGCGGCCCGGGTCGGTCGGAAGCGCGTGTCGCGACAACGTGCATGCCGAGCGCGTGCGCGCGGCGTGCGACCTCGGTGCCGATGCCGCCGAGGCCGGCGATCAGCAGTGTCTTGCCGCCCAGCACGCGGACCGGCGCGCCGCCGCCCGGAGATTCGTCCCAGGTGCCGGCGGCTTGTCGAACGATATAGGTGTCAAGGTGGCGTGCGAGCGCAAGCAGCAGTGCGATCGCGTGTTCTGCCATCGGCGGCCCGAGCGCGCGCTGCATGTTCGTGACCACGATGTCGCGCTCGCGGATCGCAGGCAGCGCCACGCAGTTCTCGACGCCGACGGAAAATGATTGCACCCACACTGTCTTGGGTGCCGCAGCGAGCAGATCCGCTTCGCAGTAGCCGAGAAGCGCATCTGCGTCGGGTGCGGCCTGCAGCGCTTGCGCGTGGGTCGATGTCACGACGACTTCCGCGCCCGCCGCGGCCGTGTCCAGCAACTGCGCTGCATCGGGCCCGAGATTCGCACGGACGACGATCTTGCGGAGCGGGCGCCAGCCCCGCCGCTCGCGGGAGGGCACGGAAGCGGTTTGCAGGCCGAGTTCTTCAATGACACGGGCCACGTCGGGCGGTGTCGCGGCGTGGGCGGTGACCGTGCAAGTGGCGAGAAGGCAGGCAAGTTGCAGACGGGCGCGCATGCCGCGAGTGTGGCGCGCGCGGATTTCGCCGTAAAGACCGCCGTTTCTCGGCGTGCTTTTGCGGCTGCCGGGGCATTCAATGAAGCCTCGACAGTGCGGAGGGTTTTCACATGACATCGAAACGCGTTACCCGCGGTCAGGGCATGACCGAATACATCATCATCGTGGCGCTCATCGCCGTCGCGGCGATCGGGGTCTACACGGCCTTCGGCGACATCGTGCGTGGCCAGACATCGGTCGCGGCATCGGCACTCGCCGGCGCCAATTCCGGCGGCGCGCGTGGTGCCGTCAATCAGGCGCAACAGCGTTCCAACACCGAGGGTCAGTCGCAAAAGACCCTGCAGGACTTCGAGCAGTAAGCCGTGCGGTGCGAACGTGGAGCTGCGGTGGTTTTCACTCTCGCTCTGCTTGCGTGCCTCGCGACGGCCACCCTGTTCGTGTACGAGAGCGGCCGGCTCGTCACGCAGAAGCGGCGTCTCATCGACTCCGCCGATGCCGCGGCGCTGTCGGCCGCCATTTTCGAGGCACGCGTGCTCAATTTCGAGAGCTACATGAACCGCGCCATCGTCGCGAACCAGGCAGCCATGGCCCAGTCGGTCAGTCTGCGGTCCTGGCTCGCGTACATGACGCGCACAGTCGATCGCGCCAACCGCATCACCCGCTTCGTGCCGTATCTCGGGCCGGCGACCACGGGGCTGCGAAACGTGATGACCGGAGTCAATCGCGCCTCGCAACCCCTGCTTGTCACAGGCGAGGGCACCCTCGCGCTCTTCACCACCGACTTCGCGCGTGCCGCGGATGCCCTGCATCTCGCCGCGGCTCCGGCAGCTTTGGAGCTCGCGCAGCGCACCGCCGCCGACAACTTTCCCGGAGCGTCGCTGAGTACCCGCGGCAGCGCGCTCATGGGCGCACACACCACGCGCTGGGTCCGGCTTACCCGAGTGTACGGCGGCGCGCAGCGTGGCCGACAGAAAGAAGTCATCGTCCGCTCGCTTGATCGCTTCACCGTCGATCGCGGGGCCGTCTTCAGAGTGCCCGTGATCGTGCGGCTCGAAAAGCGGGGCGGCACCGACCTCCCTGGTTTCGACACGTGGCGTGGCATGGACACCTTCGCCCTGCACCACCGCACGCTGTTCGGCTGGCGGGAGGCGTTCCAGATCGGCTGGGGCGCTGCGGAACAGGGGCGGGCGACTTCGCTGCGCGGCTATCACGGCGGCAGCTATCGGGTGAACCGCCGCACTTCGCGCACCGCGATGCGCGACTTGCGGGTCTCACGCCTGTCACGCGGCCTGCCGTCCATGCGTGATGTGGCACGCCTCGAGCCGGCGGTGCAGAATGATCTGCGCCTCGATCTCGAGCTTGAGGTGCCTATCGTCCGCGTTTCGGGCCCATCACCCGGGCCCATGACGGCGCAGGCTTCTGCGCGGGTGTTTCATGCACGCCCGACGCCACGCCCCGACCGGCGGCGCGAGCTCCCGAGTCTCTATTCACCTTACTGGCAGGCGCGGCTCGCCACGCCGCCGCGACTCCCCGCGCCATGATTGCGCGCGGCCAGGCACTGACCGAGATGCTGGTCGTGTTGCTCGGCCTCGTGCCGCTGTGGCTTGCGCTGCTTGCGATTGCTGGCCTGCAGGATCTCGCCGTCACAACCCAGGCTGCAGCACGCTATGCCGCCTTCGATCGTGCACTGGCGCCCGAGGCGGCCGGCACCACGGCGTTTCGGGTACGGCAGTATCTGTTCGACACAGTCCCGGGTCCTGTCACCGCGGCTCCCGGCGCGCAAAACTGGTCGGTTTATCCCGGGCTCTGGATCGACCCCGCCACTCGCGCTCGCTGGCTCGATTCCCCGGCGCAGGTGTCGCTCGTCACGGGCGCTGCACGGCTGGGCGGCCTCGCGGGCAGCGCCACCGATGCGGCGCTTGCCCTGGTCGCGCCTTCAGCGCCGCTCGCGCCGGGGCGTTTCGAAATCCGCGCAGGCGGACCCTCACAGGCACGGGTGCGCACCGAGCTGAGGAATGTCCACCTTCCGTTTCTGCCGAGGCCTCTCGTGCTCTCGGCGCGCGTGAGCGTACTCGGCGATTCCTGGGGAGCCGACGATTCCCGGCAAACGGCCGCGCGCGTGAGCGGTCTTTCCCCATTGCGGGTTCTCTCGCCGGTGACCGCATTGATTCGGCCGCTTACGCCGCTGCTCGCGCTCTTCGAGCCGCGCCTGCGCGAGTTCTGCCCCGCGCTTGTCGCACCCGACGTCGTACCCATCGATAGGACCGTGCCCCGCGCGCCCGCATGGATCCGGGAGTACCCGCGATGCTGATCGTGGCGCTCGCTTCGGCACTGTCACTCGTCGCGGCACAGCTGGCGGAGCCAGCCCCGTGGTTGTCGCGCGAAGCGGTTCTGGTTGCGAGCGATGCAATGACTGTCGATCGTGCGCCGATGCAGGTCCATCGCTATCGCTCCCGGTTGTGCCCTGAAGACGTGCTGGCGCTCTGGTCACGGGCCCATCCCTTCGAATCGCCTCAAAGCAGGATCGCGGGTGACTGGCGCGTCGTGAGCCGCCTGCAGCACACGACGCAGGAAACGCTTCAAGTCCGATCGGTCGAAAGTGGTGGCAGCGAGATTCTCCTTGCGCGCGTGAATCTGCGGGCGCCGCTTACTGCACCCGTGCGCCCGCCCCTCCCGCTGCCCGCTGGCGCCGTCGTCCTGCGTGTCGTTTCATTCGATGATGCGGCGGGCCGTGCCAGCCAGTTCATCGTGTCCTTGCCTGGCGCGCCGGCGCGAATGCTGGCACAGCTCTGCCAGAACCTGCTCGATCGCGGCTGGCACCCGGCCGGGCGCACGGACTGCCTGGAGCGCCGTCCCGGCGAGGCCCAATGGTTCTTGCGCGGCACCGAAACGCTCGGCCTCGATCTGCGCGCGGACGGCGCGGCAACTCGTGCGATGGTCGGCCATGCGGGACCGAGGCCATGAGATTCGTGCAGGGCCAGGCGCTGGTCGAATATGTGTGTGTCCTGGTGGTGGTGGTCGCCGCCTTGTGCCTGCCGTTCCTGGGCGGGCCGGCAATCGTCGTTCAGCTCGAGGACGCACTCAGGAACTACTGGCAGTCCTGGTCAGGGTCGTTGCTGGCCCTCACGGTAGCGCCATGACGAAGTGGCTCCCATGGCTCGTCGCGCTGGTCGCCGGAGGTGGTGCCGCGGTGCTGGCGTCACGCTACATCAGTACGCGCATCTCGAATGCCGAGGCGACGTTCGCCAATGAGTATGTGCTGCGCCCGGTGATCGTGGCAGCGAAGGCCATTGCGGCGGGGCAGACCGTGCAGATCGAGGATCTCGCCCTGCGCAAGGTGCCCGCGCGATTCGCACCGAGCGAGGCACGCGGCGCCGAGGCATCGGGCGAAATCCTTGGCCGCGTGGCGCTGCATGCGCTTGCGCCCGGCGATCCGGTTCTGCCTTCATCGCTGCAATCGAGTGAGCTGCCGCCGCTTGCTTCACTTGTCGGCGCCGATCGTCGCGCAATCACCCTCGCGGTCGACGAGATCAATGGCTTCGCGGGCCTCCTCACGCCCGGCGATGTCGTGGATCTCGTCTACATCGCCGATGGCGACGGCGCAAGTCCGCGGGCCGCGGCTGTGCGCCCGCTGCTCGAGCGCGTCACCGTCATTGCCACCGGGCGCAGCACCCGGCGCGTGCGCACCACGGGCGGCGATGGGGTGGCACACGACATCGACGTCGACTACGCCACGGTCGCGCTCGATGTCGCACCGGTGGATGCACAGCGCCTCGTGCTCGCGCAGCGCACCGGTGAGGTCACCGTTCTGCTGCGCGGTGCGGCCTCGTCAGATGCCGCCGCGCTGCGCGTGGTCGATGTAAGCACGATCGCCGGGCCGGCGCGCCACGCGCGAGCCCGAAGCGCGCCCGCAGTACAACTGATCGTGGGCGGCGCCGCGGCGCGGCCGGTGTTGATCCAGGAGGCGCCTTCGACATGAGGAGCATGAGGAAAACTTCGCGACTATTCGTGCTGGCGTGGCTCGCCGCCCCCTTGGCCACCTCTCTCGCGACCGCGGGGTTGCCGGTGCGCCTCGATCTCTACGTCGGCGACAGTCGTGTGCTACAGGTGAATCCGGTCCGTGTCGCCGTCGGCAATGGTGCGGTGGTCTCGGTGACCACGCTCCCCGCGGGCGAGTTGTTGCTGCTCGGCGAGAGCGCGGGGCGCACGACCCTGCAGCTCTGGCTGCGCGACGGCAGCCGGCATCGCGTCGTGGTTGATGTCACCGCCAACGACATGGAAGCGACCTTGCGTGTGGTGCGCGAGCTGCTCGCGGGCGTCGAGGGTGTCGGCGCGCGTCCGATCGGCAACCGCATCGTGCTCGATGGCCTCGCGACCGGCGCCCGCGCGCAGGATCGTGCCGCGTCCATCGCGAGTCTCTATCCCGGCGTGGTGCTCAACTTCGTCGGCAAGGTCGCCTGGGAGAGCATGATCCACTTCGACGTGCGCATCGTCGAAGTGCGCAGCAGCGCGCTGCGCGATGTGGGCATACGCTGGCGTGACGATATCGCCGGCCCCGAAGGCGGCATCGTCGCGGATCGGGTTGCGAACGATCCGGACCGGGAGAAGGTCTGGCCTCCCAAGCTCCACCTCGGCTGGACGGCAACACTCGACTCACGCATCCGGCTTCTCGAGCAGCGCGGCGATGCCGCCATCGTCGCCGAGCCGATGCTTGCCTGTCGCAGCGGCGGCAGCGCCCGCTTCGTGTCGGGCGGTGAGCTGCCGATCCCGGTGTTCGACCCGCAGGGCGGAGCCGACATCGAATACAAGGAGTACGGGGTCATCCTCGACGTCAAGCCCGTCGCCGAGCCCGACGGCAGCATCTACGCACACATCGACACCGAAGTGAGCGAGGTGGACGAGGCGCAGCGGGTACTTGGTGTGCCGGGTTTCCTGAAACGCCGGTCTGCGACCGAAGTAAACCTTCGCGAAGGTGAGACCCTCGTGATCGCGGGGCTCGTCAATCGCAACCGGTCGGGGGAGCGTCGGCAGCTGCCGGGGCTCGGGCGCCTGCCAGTGGTAGGCGCGGCCTTCCGCAGCCGCACGCGGCGCAGCCTCGACTCGGAACTCGCGATCTTCATCACGCCGCGCATCGTTACCGCCGGACGGGTGAGCGGCCCGGCGCCCGAAACGCCAGGCGAGACTTCCGATCGCCTGCAGCAGCGAACGGGCGAGCTGACGCGCAGGCTCACACCGCGCATGCCGCCACCATGATGCAACCCTCCCCGGAACTTGCGCGCTCCCTGCACCAGGCGCTCCTGGCGTCACTCGACCTGCGCCGCCGCGACATCGTGCAGATGCCCGAACCCGAACTGCGTGCGCTCGCCGGCGAGCGCCTGGCCGCGATCATTGCGCAGATGGATCTGCCGCCGGCAGCCGACACGCACGCGCTCGTGCAGTTCGTCGTGGACGAGGCAATCGGGCTCGGGCCGCTCGAGGCGCTGCTCGCCGACGACAGCGTGACCGAGATCATGGTGAACGGGGCGGGGCGGGTGTTCGTCGAACGCAGCGGGCGTCTGGAATTCACCTCCACCCGGTTCACGAGCGAGGCCGCGCTGCGCGCGGTCATCGATCGCGTCGTGTCGCGCGTCGGTCGCCGCGTCGATGATGCTTCCCCGCTCGTCGATGCACGCCTGACTGACGGCTCGCGCGTCAACGTCGTGCTCGCGCCGTTGTCCCTCTGTGGGGCGGCGCTCACGATCCGCAAGTTCGCGCGGCGGCGGCTGAGCATCGGCGATCTCGTCGCACTCGACGCCATCGGGCCGCCCATGGTGACCTTTCTCACCGAGTGCGTGCGCCACCGGCGCAACATCGTGGTGTCCGGCGGCACCGGCTCCGGCAAAACCACCCTTCTGAACGTGCTGTCGTCGCTGATACCGGAATCGGAGCGCATCGTCACGATCGAGGACGCCGCCGAACTGCAGCTTGCGCACGAGAACCTGGTGCCACTCGAAGCGCGTACTGCGAACATCGAGGGTCGTGGCGAGATCACGATCCGCGACCTCGTGCGAAACGCGCTGCGCATGCGGCCCGACCGCATCGTCGTAGGGGAATGCCGCGGCGGTGAGGCCCTCGACATGCTGCAGGCAATGAACACCGGACACGACGGCAGCCTCACGACAGCACATGCCAATGGTCCACGCGATCTTCTGTCGCGCCTCGAGGTGATGGTGCTCATGTCAGGGGTCGATTTGCCCCTGCAGGCGGTGCGCGAGCAGATCGCGGCGGCGGTCGATCTGATCGTGCATGTCGCTCGCTTCTCCTGCGGCGCGCGGCGCGTGACCCACATTGTCGAAGTTACAGGCATGGATGCCGGCGTGATCTCGACCCAGGAGATCTTCCGGTACGTACGCACGCACGCGCGGGCGCAGGGACACTTCGAGGCGGCAGGACAGGTGCCGGCCTTTTACGAGGCATTGCGTGCCGGCGGCGCCGCGCTCGACTACTCGATCTTCCGGCGGGAGCCGGTGGGCGCAGGGGTCTAGGCGATGCCGGTGCTCATCCTCGGCATGTGCGTGCTCGCGACCATGGCTGCGGTGTTCGGCGCGACGGGTTTCACGCAGTCCGCGGCCCGGACTTTCCGCCGTGAGGCAATCGATGCGCCGGCAGGCAAGCTTGCCGATCTCTTCATTTTCGTCGAGCCCGAGCGGCTGCTGCGAGCAGGCGGTGTCGCCGCGGCGGTCGCCTTTGCCATAGTGCTCTCACTCACCGGCTTGCCGCTCGCCGCGCTGGGTGCGGCGAGCGCCGTCTTTGCATCACCGCGCCTGCTGCAGGCGACCTGGCGCAAGCGCTACCAGCAGCAGATCGGGGCACAGCTGCCGGACGCCATGGCGATGCTGGCGGGCGCCGTGCGGGCAGGCTCCGGGCTCGCGCAGGGGCTCGATCAGATTGCAGTCAGGGTTGCGCCGCCGCTCGGTCACGAACTCGCGCTCGTCATGCGCCGCCATCGCCTCGGCGTGCAGCTGGACGAGGCGCTGCGCGACATGGGGCGGCGCGTGCCGCTGCCTGAAGTGCATCTGCTTGTCACCGCGGTGGCGCTCGCGCTTCAGGTCGGTGGCAGCCTCGGCGGTACTCTCGATCGCCTCGCCGATACCTTGCGCCGCAAGCATGTCATCGAGGCGAAGCTGCGTGCGCTCACTTCGCAAGGCCGCCTTCAGGCCATCATCGTCACGGCGTTGCCAGTCGCACTGATGCTCGCGCTCACCGCGCTCGACCCGGTATCGATGCGACCACTCGTCACTACCGCAGGCGGTTGGGCCGTGCTCGGCTGCATCGCGATCCTCGAAACGACTGGCTGGCTGCTGATCCGCCGGATCGTGGCGATCGACGTATGAGTGTGCTGCCCGAGATCTGGATCGCCGCACTTGCCAGCACGATGGGCGCGGCCGTCGCATGCGCTGGATGGTTTGCCACACGCGCAGCCATCGACTCCAGGCGCGATGCCGGGCGTGGGCGTGCCGGGCTTGCCGGCTGGCTGCGCATCTGCCTGCCGGTCGCCGCAGTGCTATCGACCGCGCTCATGCCGCTTCTTCGCAAGGAATGGCTGGCGAGTGCGCACACCCGGTTGCGGCGGGCAGACCTCGAAGAGGCGGTCCTGCCGCAGGAGTGGCTCGCCCTGCCGCTGCTGCCCGGCATCGCGGGTGCGGCGATCACTCTCACCGTCGGCGGGGAAGGGGCCACGATCTTGTTCGCGGGCCTCGCGGGCGGGCTCTGGCCAGTTCTCTGGCTGCGAGACCGCACTCGCAAGGTCGCACGCGAGATCGATCGCGAGCTGCCGCGCTTCCTCGAGCTGCTGACGCTGGCGGTGGAAGCAGGCTGCGCGCTCGGTGCGGCGCTGCGCATCGGCGTGGAAGCATCGGCCGCCGGTGTTCTGCAGCGAGGACTCGCGGAGGCTCTGCGTGCCATTCACGCGGGGCGACCGCGCGGCGAGGCACTCACCGATCTCATGCGGCGCTTCGGGCACTCCGGGCTACACACGATGCTGAGCGCCATCGTGCATGCCGACATGAGCGGCGCAGGCATCGCGAGCACGCTGCGTGCGCAAACCGTACAGCGTACCGAGGAGCGCTTCGCGCGCGCCGAGCGACTGGCCATGGAGAGCCCCGTGAAGATGCTTGGGCCGCTGATCCTCTGCATTTTTCCATGTGCGTTTCTCGTGATCGGATTCCCGATCGCGCACCGTCTGCTGCAATGGACCTGAGGAGCCACCATGCGCGAGCGTTCTTTGCTGCACAACGGCCGGTTGCGCGAGCCCCGCGTGCTTGCCTGCGAGACCTTTCTCGAGCGGGCGCGTGGCCTCGTGTTGCGTCGTCGCTTTCGAACGCCGGCTGTGATCAAGATCGCGCCGTGCGCCGGCGTGCACACCTTCGGCTTGCGAGGCCCGATCGATGTCGTCTTCACGGATTGCACGGGCGAGGTCCTGCGCTGCGTGCATGCGCTGCCGCCCTGGCGGGTTGCCGTATGCGGCCGCGCGCTCTGCGCGTGGGAGATGCCGGCCGGCCTCTGCCGGCAGCTCGCCATCGAACCCGGAGACCGCCTCGATGATCGGCCGCCGGACGACTGAACACCGCCGTGCAGGCGAGCACCGGGGGCCGTCGAATCCCCGGCGCGTGTGCGGGGCCGCAACGCTCGAGTTCCTGATCGTCGCCTTCGCGGTACTCGTGCCGGTCATCTTCGGCACACTTGAGATGGCGCTCCTCATCGTGGCGCGACAAACTCTCGGTGTCGCCACCTTCCTGGCCGCGCGTACCGGCGCTACGGAGCACGGCGACCGGGGCGCGATGCGGCGAGCGCTTGCGCAGGGCCTCGTGCCACTCCATGCCACGCGCGGTGCGACCGAAGCCTGGGCCGTAAGCTATGCCGACGCGCTTCGCTCTGACCGCACCCGACTCGAAATCTGGAGCCCTGTGCCAGCGAGCTTTGCGGACCATGGCGTCGCGGTGAACGGCAACGTGGAGATTCCCAACGTGTGGCCGCGTTACCGCACCGGCACGGGCGTCGCCTCGCGCCAGACGATTGCGGAGGCGAACCAGCTCGGGCTGCGCGTAAGCATCTGCCGGCCGCTGCTCTTCCCCGTCACTGCGCCACTCATCATCGCGGCGGTACGCCTGCGTGACAGCAGCGCATTCGCGCTCGGCTGTTATGCGCAAGGCGCCGTTCCCCTGCGGGCACGCGCGCTCGTGCATATGCAATCCACTGCGCGCCGCTCGGCCATGCGGCTGTGAGCTGCCCGCGACCCTGTGTCGCCGCCCCGGTGGCGCGTGTCCGCGACCACCTGCCGGTGTAGACTGCTGCCCAGCGATTGTTCCGCCCGGCGGATGAGCGAGGGGTCTTGGCAGCATTCGACTTCGACCTGGGCGAGAGTGTCGAACTCTTGCGCCAGACAGTGAGGGATTTCGCGCAGGAGCGCATTGCCCCGCGCGCACACTCGATCGATCGCGACAACAAGTTTCCGCGCGATCTTTGGCCGGAGCTCGGTGAGCTCGGGCTGCACGGCATCACCGTCGCAATCGAGGACGGCGGCAGCGGTCTTGGCTACCTCGAGCATGTGATTGCGATGGAAGAGGTAAGCCGCGCCTCGGCGTCGGTCGGTCTCTCCTATGGCGCGCATTCCAATCTCTGCGTCAATCAGCTGCGCCGCTGGGGCTCGACGGCACAGAAGCGCCAGTATCTTCCGCAGCTCCTCTCCGGTGAGCATGTCGGTGCGCTCGCGATGAGCGAGCCTGAGTCGGGATCGGACGTCGTTGGAATGCACCTCACCGCCACACTCGCTGGCGATCACTACGTGCTCGACGGCCGCAAGATGTGGATCACGAACGGCCCCGAAGCGGATATCGTGATCGTCTACGCGCGCCTGCCCGGCACGCGCGGCCCGCAGGGCATCACGGCTTTCATCGTCGAACGGGGCACGCCGGGTTTTCACTCCGCGCAGAAGCTCGACAAGCTGGGCATGCGTGGCTCGGATACTTCCGAACTCGTGTTCGAGGGCTGCCACGTGCCGGTCGTGAACCTGATGCACGAGCCGGGGCGCGGCGTCGAAGTGCTGATGAGCGGACTCGACTACGAGCGGGTGGTGCTCGCCGGTGGCCCGCTCGGCATCATGCAGGCCTGCCTCGACACGGCTCTGCCGTATGTGCGCGCGCGCAGGCAGTTCGGCCAGCCGATCGGCCAGTTCCAGCTGATGCAAGGCAAACTGGCCGACCTCTACACCACGCTGAACGCCTGCCGCGCGTACGTGTACAGCGTCGCGCGTGCCTGCGACCGCGGCCGCACCACCCGCTATGACGCCGCGGGCTGCATCCTCTACGCGAGCGAGCGAGCGACCCAATGCGCGCTCGAGACCATCCAGGCGCTCGGCGGCAACGGCTACATCAATGAGTACCCCGCCGGACGCCTCCTGCGCGACGCGAAGCTCTATGAGATCGGCGCGGGTACCAGCGAAATCCGCCGCATGCTGATCGGTCGTGAACTGTTCGGGGCCGATGAGTAAGTCGGGCGTGCGGCGGCAGCTGCGCACGCTGCTGGTCGCAAATCGCGGCGAGATCGCGTGCCGTGTCATGCGCACTGCACGCCGCCTCGGGATGCGCACC
>Ga0073903_10001247_pt1 | contig 13331 bp, 10 predicted proteins | sample KloWWTKNB14_bulk_FD_66665 | JGI IMG/M metagenome (GOLD analysis project Ga0073903, IMG submission 66665) | Active sludge microbial communities from Klosterneuburg, Austria, studying microevolution and ecology of nitrifiers - Klosterneuburg... | ecosystem: Engineered > WWTP > Aerobic digester >... | reverse complement strand
CTCGTATATGATCTTTGTCTTTGGATTAAATGGATTGGGATAATTCTGATTGAGCTGAAAACCCAGTGGTCCTGTAGCTGAATTTAAATTATTAATCCCCACTACTGTATTTGCAATTCTATTACTGCCCGGTCCGCCATAAGCACCTATATCGTTTCTGAGAGTTCCTCTTGCCGGCCACATTGCATTAGATGGATTTATCAGATCAGCAGGGTCATTATATATAATGCTCGAGTCTCCTTTATCTATACATGCTGATGTGCTTTTCAGATAATAGTTTGTCGTATCAAAATCCGGCGGTACATTTATATTACCTGCGCCGTTGTATCCGCCCTGTACATTGCAGTATCTTACGGTAAAATTTCCGCTCGCAATCTGAACATTATTTGGGGATGTATTTCCCCAGACAATATTATTTCTTATAACAGCAACGACTCCTCCGTTACCGTATATTCCCGGATTTCCGCTTACAGCAGAATTTCCTGCCACAGTATTATTAATTAAAGAGATAATGCGTGTAAAAAATCCGTTGACCCAGACACCTGTGCCTGCACCAAAATCAAGCGATCCATAGTTTTTAAAAATGAGATTATTCTTATATTCTCCGCCTGTATAATTCAGCACTACTCCCGCTCCATATCTTGCGGTATTATTTGTTACAACATTATTTAAAAATCTCGGATATGAATCTCCGATCCTGACTCCACCGCCGCCTGTACTGAATACACCTCCTGTAACAGCAGAATTTCCTGTTATAATATTGTTTTGAATTACCGGATTTGAATACTGGATCAAAAGTCCGCCGCCTTCTCTGAACAAACCTGCACCGTGTTCATCCGTCCACTTTGTTCCTGTTCCGCCCGTAAGAGTGAATCCCTGCAGGACAGTCGTCGAATCTTCATGGTTGTTTATAATCACACAGCTTGCTGTATCGGGATTTTGAGGATTGCTGCCATTGATTACTGTGGACTGGATAAAGGATAAATTACCAGTCTGATAATAAAGACTTGTCAATACGATCTTCTTCCCACGGAAATTAATGTTTTCCATATAAACCCCGGGCTGCACCAGTACTGTATCACCGTTTGACGAAGCATTTATTCCAGCCTGAACTGTAGGGTGCTGTGACGGTACATTTATTATGTTCGCATTAGTACCTGATGCAAACGTAAAGAAGAAAACTGAAAGTAAAATTAATTTTTTCATTTTTGTAATATTTAAATTTATGAACATTTATATATTAGACAGAATAAAATTACGTTCGTGACAAATTTTTAAATTGCCTTATAGTTTAAAATTATAAACACTGCAAATTAAATTATTTCCCCATTCTCAAATCCCATGTTTTTTAAAAATGAAACCTGATTAATATTTTATACAAACTTCATTTTAATTATCTTTGAAAAGTTTTTCAGTAACTTGCAAAAGTACTGTGATTTCTATTCGCATAAACTTTTTAGAAATTTTCGGATAATTTAAAAATAAAATCGAACGACATGGCAAAGATTAAGACTAAATATGTATGTCAGACATGCGGCTACTCTTCCGTTAGATGGAGCGGCAAATGTCCAGACTGTGACAACTGGAATACACTGGTAGAAGAAATTCAAAGCACTGACAGCCGCAGCAGAACTCCGCTCAAAAATGTTAAAGTCAGCCGCGGCTCATACAGACTTATCTCCGAAATTGATTCCGTAAATGAATCACGAACTCTTACACACATATCTGAGCTTGACCGCGTTCTCGGAGGCGGTATTGTCGAAAGTTCTGTCATCCTCATCGGAGGTGATCCGGGTATTGGAAAATCTACACTAATGCTGCAGCTTGCTGAAAAAATTAATGATAAAAAAATTCTGTATGTAAGCGGTGAAGAATCAGCAGCCCAGATCAAACTTCGTTCTGACAGACTAAATTATGACCTGGGAAATTTCTATATACTTTCTGAAACAAATCTCGACATCATAAACGCTGTCATTGAAATAGAAATACCTGACATTGTAATTGTTGATTCTATACAAACTGTTTTCAGACCTGAGATTGAAAGCGCTCCGGGTACAGTTTCACAGCTTCGTGAATCTACTGCATTACTCATGCACCTTGCCAAAAAAAATAATTTTTCAATATTCATTGTCGGACATATTACAAAAGAAGGAATGATAGCCGGTCCGAAAGTTCTTGAACATATGGTGGACGTTGTATTGCAATTCGAAGGCGAAAGAACTCATTCATTCAGAATACTAAGAGGAATTAAAAACAGATTCGGCTCTACAAACGAGATCGGGATTTTTGAAATGACCGACATGGGTCTGAAAGAAGTTCTCAATCCAAGTGAAGTATTTTTGTCTCAGAGAAATTATGGTGCGTCGGGTTGCGTTATATCAGCCTCAGTCGAAGGTACCAGACCAATTTTAATAGAAGTTCAGGCTCTTGTTACTTCATCTAACTATGGGATTCCACAGCGAACTTCCATGGGATTCGATTATAAAAAGCTGAACATAATAGTCGCCGTACTTGAAAAAAAGCTCGGGATATTTTTAAATAAGTCGGATATATTTTTAAATATTGCAGGAGGTATTAAGATCGAAGAGCCGGCAACGGACCTTGCAGTTGCAATGAGCATCTATTCTTCATTCCGCGATATTCCTGTGGATTCTGAAACTGTATTACTCGGTGAGATTGGATTATCAGGAGAGGTCAGGACAATTTCTTATGCTGAAAGAAGAATCACTGAAGCAGCTAAGCTTGGATTTAAAAGAATAATAATTCCAAAAGGTAATCTGAAAAATATTAACTCAAAGAAATTTAATGCTGAAGTAACAGGAGTTGAAAAAATAAATGACGCTGTTGATAAACTATTCTAATATTTTATTCTTCTATATTAAACTTATACAGGAAGATTTATAACAGGTCAGTCAGGTAAACTATTTATAATCCTTTCCTTTACGTGTTCTACATGATTAATCCAAAGTTCAGCAGCTTCATCAAACTTTTTTATTTCGCAAAGATTTACAAATTCTCTGTGACTATCAATTGTAACTTTTGTAGTGTCTTCAATTTCAAAATAATCATTCAGTACTCTGATACCCTGACTGTAAATGTTGTTAATTATTTTCATGGAAAGTTCCATTTTTGAAGGAGAATAAATTACTTTAGCAAAATCCCATACGAGATAACTGGAATCACAGTATTTTTCGCAGTTCTCAATTTTATCAAGAATTGCATGAGCTTTTTTAAAAGTTGATTTTGTATAATTTGGAATTGCTTTCTTAAGGATCATAGGTACAAGCAGTACATATATCTCTCCATTCTCAATTGCATTATCACGTGAAACACTTTTTACAAAACCCCCTCTGTTATGGATCAGATCTATGTATCCTTCACTTTGTAGTATTCGAAATGCTTCTCTGACAGGTACGCGGCTGACGTTGAAATTTTTAGATACCGACGTTTCTGTTAAATGTGCGCCGGATTTTAAAATACCGTTTGTAATTTCTTTTCTCAAAGTAATTACAATTTTTTGGACTATTGTGCTTGCAGTATTCATTTTATATAATTTTTGTCCTTTTTTAACTATTTCTTCTCGTTAAATTTTAGTTAGTTTTCTAAAATACATATTTTATGCTAAATATAATATTCGGTTTTTTAATTCTTTCGAAACATCAAAATCAATATGTTTTATTTCAAAAACTACACATCTGAATTAACTAAGATTTTTAAAACTGAGATTTAATATAAATTTGTAATTAATGTTTTTTTTAAATTTCATTAAATATATATTATTGTAAAATTATTATTAAAATTTAATTTCTATGAATAAAATATTAACACTTATAATGCTGTTTGCATTTTATGGAATTTCTCTTTCTCAGTCTGTAAGCAATATGCAGATGCTTGGATCAGCAAATGAATATACAGCAGGCGGAACTCCTGGCGGCTGGCACTATGCAGCTTGCTGGGGATATGTAGCAAATGGCAGAGAATATGCGATCATCGGTCATTATGCCGGTACTACCGTCTATGACGTTACTAATCCTGATAATATAATTAACAAAGGTACGGTCGCAGGACCAGGCTCTTTTTATAATTACAGAGAAATGAAAACTTATTCGCATTACTTATATATCGTATCTGAAGGCGGATCAGGTGTTCAGATCGTGGATCTGCAGTATCTTCCGGATTCAATTCATTTTGTAAAAAATTACACATTCACCGGTTATACCCGATCCCACTCAATCTCTCAGGATGGAAGATTCCTGTACAGCAGCGGCGGAAATTATAATAACGGCGGTGTCTTTATTCTTGATCTCCTCGATCCGGAAAATCCTGTAAAGAGAGGACAATGGGGTACCCGATATGTACATGATTGCTTTATAAAGAATGATACTATCTATGCAGCTTCTATTAATCAGGGATTTATGGTTTTTCTTGATGCGACAAATAAGGACTCAATAAAATTTATCCGCGAATTCACTTACCCTTCTGCTGTTACTCATAACGCATGGACCACTGATGATAGAAACATTCTGGTGACCACTGATGAAGGTGGCACAAATCATGCAATTCTCTGGGACATTTCGGATTTTTCAAATCAGGTCAGATTATCAGAGATCATTCCTTATGACAGTGCGTCAATGGTTCACAATGCCTACATAAAAGGCGACTCACTTTATCTTTCACATTATAGAGCAGGTGTAATAGTTTATGATATTTCAAATCCTTCTCTGCCTGTTGAGGTCGGTCACTATGATACTTATCCCGGCACTAACAGTACTGCATATCAGGGCTGCTGGAATGTCTATCCTTATCTGCCATCGGGAAATATCATCGCTAGTGATATCTCTACCGGTCTGTACGTTCTTAAAGTAGGAAATACAACTTCAATAAATAATAACAGTACTGAAATTGCAGACAATTATACCTTGTCACAAAATTATCCAAACCCTTTTAATCCGCTGACAAACATTACTTACTATCTGCCGAATCAGGAGTTTGTAAAAATTACTGTAACTGATGAACTTGGCAGACAGGTCCGAACACTTGTAAATGAAGTTCAGCAGAAAGGAAGCTACTCAGCAGAGTTCAAAGCAGATGGACTCTCATCGGGAGTATATTTCTACACGATCAACGCAGGTAATTTCGTCTCAACAAAAAAGATGATCCTGACTAAATAAATTTCAATTTATAGATTTAAAATTACAAATACTTAATCAGATATTTAAATTATCCCGCAAATAATTAATTTTATTTGCGGTATTTTTTTCCTGTGATTTCTGTAATGTCAAGTGATCTTCGGATTCTGAGTGAATTAAGATAAAATATTTATTTCCCCTTAAGCTTAGAAAGCATTTCCTTAGCTCTTTTATCATTAGGATCATTCTCAAGTATTTTCTTTAACATCTTCACAGCTTCGTTTTTATTTCCGTTGTCTTCATAAATGACTGCAAGATTTCCAAGTGCCAGTGCGTTATTTGCATCGAGCTTTAATACTCTTTTAAATATCTTTTCAGCTTCATTTTTATTTCCCGTTATCAGATATGCATTACCGAGATTGTTCAGAGTTTCCTTTTTATCAGGATCATATTCGAGTGCCTTGTTTAGATAATTAAAAGCAGCATCAGGATTTTCCAGTTTATATAAACTTATGTCACCGAGATTTGTGAGAATGATCGGATTATCCTTAATTATTTTTATACCTCTTTTGTAAGTCTCCACAGCTTCATTTATCTTACCAGATGAATAATAAACATTACCGAGACTGTTTAAAAGTTTTACATTCTCAGGGAAAATATTCAATGCTTTTTCATAAGACTCAATTGCCTTTTGTGTATTACCGGACTTTTCATATGCTGCTCCGAGTCTGATAAAAGCTTCGGCATTTCCTGTATCTTTTGCAATAAGTAACTCGAGAATATTTACAGATTCAGAATATTTGTTATCGAGATAATATGCTGATCCAAGATAATACAGCGCTGACCTGTTTTCCGGATCTGTCTTTACTCCCGCCTCCAGTAAAGGCTGTGCCCGCTTAAGATATTCCTGATGCGGATGTTTCGTTTCATAATAAATTACATATGCAATCCCGAGTTCCAGACCTGAATTTTTATTTTTTTCATTGACCGTAAATTCAAAATTTTTTAGAGTGACAGGAATGACACTCTTATCTGCCTGTGAATTTTCATCACCGGATATTTTATCTGATTCTACACCTGTCTTTTTTCTGATCCAGTGATCAGTAAAGTTTACATGAAGTATATCCGAAGTATTCCCCTGTTTCATGTGACAACTGATACAGTTACTGCCTGCTTTATGGTCGACGTTTGTCTTTGAAGGAGACAATGAATTCTGTTGATGACAGCCAAGACATTTATTGTTAAAAAATTCTTTTGTTGAATTTCCAACTGTAACATGAGGATCGTGACAGGTAAGACATGTCATCCCTCCATCTGAATTTTTAAAACAACTGCTGAGAAACATACGCTCTGCATGCGATGCGATCTTAAAATCTCCTTCGGAAACATCATCCTGAACAAAAACTGTCTTCACATCAGACAGCTTCATACCAGGTCTGAAATCCGACTGCTTTTTCCCGTCAGTAAAAACCCTAACATCTCCCTGCAGATGACATTGAAAACAAACAGAAAGTTTTTCTTCAAGCGGCAGATCTGCAGGATTTACAATTGTCCTGTCAATAGTGTCACTTTCTATAGCCGTAAAAAAATTATCCTTATCAGTAAATCTTCTGACATGAAGTTCACCCGGTCCATGACATCTTTCGCATCCAATTCCTTCAGCTATTGGCATTTTAAATTTATTTTCTGAAAATTCAAAATATCCCGAATATGAATTATGACAATTCATACATTCCTGATTGATCTCTCTTCGGAATCTGAGATTCAGTCTCTGATAGCCAGGGCTCAGATCCCATTTTGATTTTTCCGTAAACCATGACATCGGCATCTCATAAAAGAATCCATTATCCTGATACAAATAGCTGCGGGTGTTAAATCCGGAACCTATTATATAATCTACTTTTTTTTCAAGAGAGTGAATGAGATTTCCATTCTCATCTTTTCTGAATTCTCTCTGAAAATAATTTCCATCCTTTCTGTAAGCTTCGTAATACAGATCATTTTTCCCGTCATAGATAATATTATCCTTTTCGTAAATTTCAATTTCATTTCCTGCTTCAGGTTTATAAAGTGAACTACCCATTCCCGTGTGATGAAAAGTCTCACCAATGTCATTGTGACATGAGACACATTTTTCTGTACCTGTATATTTTATATCTTCATATAGATTCAGATAATAATATTTCTCATGAAGTTTTGATAATAATTTATCTCTGTCATCACTATCATCAGTGCATTTCATAAAGATGATGCTGCAGATCAAAGTAAGTATCAGCAGGGAAAATATACCGTAAAAATATTTTAAATTTTTATTCAATAATTAATTTAACCGGTCTTTCAGTTGTAATGAGTATTAATATCTTTATTTTTAAATGTAGTTACAAAGTAAAATTTTTTATTGAGTTTTTTAAATTCTCCATCAGCTAATTTTGACTAAATTACTTTTTCAAAAAATTCAAATCAGATTAATATTTATTTTACAATACTGAATTTGTAAATTATCAGACTCATTAAATTAATCAAACAAATATGGAGTCATCAGGCAATATACTTTATTTGGTGATCGCGCTGATATCAGGATTCTTCATCGCATGGATAATAATTAAACTCATTTCAGAAAAGGATAAAGGATTATCACTTAAAGAGATCGAATCAAATTACATTCCGAAAGACCTTTATGAAAATGAAAAAAAGAATTTAGCTATAAAGGAATCTGAAATTTTAGAATTGAACAGATCTCTTGCCCGCACCGAAGAACATTCAAAAAATTTAACAGAAAAACTTGAAGTTCAGAAATCTGATATGGAAGATCTGCACAACATTTTTAAAACCGAATTCAAAAATCTTTCTAATGAACTGCTTGAAGAGAAAGGGAAAAAATTTACTGAGCTTAATGAAAAGAACATTGGTGATATTCTAAAACCCTTAAAAGAAAAGATATCGGATTTTGAAAAAAAGGTTGACGATACATTTAAAGAAGAGACGCGTGAAAGAATTTCTCTGAAAAAAGAACTTGAACAGATCGTAAAGCTAAATCAGCAGGTAAGTGAAGATACAAACAGACTGACCGGTGCGCTTAAAGGTGACAAAAAACTTCAGGGTAACTGGGGTGAACTGCAGCTTGAGCTGATTCTCGAAAAAGCCGGTCTCGAAAAAGATATACATTACAGAAAACAAGAAACACTTCTTGATGCAGGAGGAAATGTTTTCAGACCCGATTATATTATCAACTTACCTGAAGACAGAAATCTGATCATAGATTCCAAGGTTTCTCTTGTCGCATACGAAAATTATTTTAATTCTGAAAATGATAATGACAAAGCTTCATTTCTCAAAGAGCATTTAAAAAATATAATGAATCACATATCAGATTTGAGTTCAAAGAATTATCCAAAACTTTACGGAATAAATCCGCCTGATTACGTAATCATGTTTGTACCTATTGAGCCTGCTCTTCATTCCGTGCTGAAAGAAAACACAGAAATGATAGAAAGAGCTCTTGAAAAAAATGTGCTGCCCGTTTCCACTTCGACACTTCTCGCTACCATGAAAACAATTTCATTTATATGGAAACAGGAAAGACAGAGAAAAAATGTGATTGAAATTGCAAACGAGAGCGGAGCTTTGTATGATAAATTTCACGGGTTTATAAATGATCTCGTTACGCTTGGAAATAAAATCGACGATTCAAAAGAAAATTACAGCAGTGCTATGAACAAACTTTTTGAATCAAAAAGGAAAGGTGACACAATAATAGGAAGAATAGAGAGAATTAAAAAACTCGGGGCAGAAACCAATAAGTCTCTGCCCGAAAATATTTTACGTCGTCTTGAAGAAATTGAAGATCCTGATTCAGATTTAATTACTCAACAGGATTAATAATATCAAGATCACGTCGGCTTGAAGAAATTGAAGATCCTGATTCAGATTTAATTACTCAACAGGATTAATAATATCAAGATCAAGATATTTTTGCTCTTCAGCACTTATTGAACCGTATCCCCAGACACCGCCGGTAGCTTTTGCAATCTGTTTGGAAAGACTTTTCATATCACTGTAAAACTGTTTTGCAAAGTCTTTATTAAGCTTTGGAAGAATATCATTTATTTTTATAAGCTCATTATTTATTAATTTTCCTCTTTCCTCTATATCATTTGGAAATGCATTAATAAACTGCGCAAGTGTATCGTTAAAAGATTTTTCCACTTCTATGTAATAACTTTGCATTATAGAATCTTCGTCTTTAGCTCTGAAATGAGTGATCTTTGATCCCCAGTCTACCTGCTTTTGTTCTATATTGCCGTCTGACCCTGCTATAAGTAAGGTTACAAGTGCAGGAGCGTCCAGCATTAATTCTGTTTCTTTCTGATCGAGATTATTAAATTGTGGTATCATATTTTTTTGATTTTTACAAATAACAAAAATTCAACTAAACTAAAAAGGGAGAATTTAAAACATTGTGATTTTTTGGAAAAATATTTTTTATAAGAAGTATTAGATTCTGTATTTAAAAATCATAACATAATTGTAATATTTGAAAAAAATAAATTTAAATTGAATAAGATAAACGACTCAAAAAACCCACCAAAAAAGGAAAGGCTATGGCTCTTTCTTATTGCCGGTATAATAGCAGCAGGTGTTATTTATATGTATATGGATAGTCAGAATCACAAAGATCCGACTTTTCACGAATGGTCTGCAGAAATGGATTCCGTCTTTGTAAAAAATTGCTACGATAAGTATAAGCCTCAAATCAAAGACGACATGGGTAAACAGGAAATTATGAAATCCTTCTGTAAATGTATGCTCGAAAAAATTAAAACCAAATACAGTGAAGGTGAAATGAATAAAGTCACCGGTGTGGAAATTAAAGAATGGGATGAACAATGCAGAGCACAGCTTACGAACCCCATTATTCCCGAAAACAAATAACTTTAAATGCTTTTAATCGATAATCAAAACATCACAGATCCGACTTTCAATCTGGCTCTTGAAGAATATTGTGTACGTAATCTGAATATGGAAAATGAATATCTTTTATTTTATATAAATGAACCTTCGGTCATAATTGGAAAACATCAAAATACTATAGAAGAAGTTAATAATGATTACGTTAAGCAAAACGGAGTTCATATAGTAAGAAGAATTTCTGGTGGAGGAGCTGTATATCATGACAAAGGCAATCTGAATTTCAGCTTTATGACAAAACATTCACACCAGAGTATTCATAATTTTAAATTATTTACTGAGCCTGTGATTAAGGTTCTGCAGGAAATGGGAATAAATGCTGAGCTCAACGGAAGAAATGATATTACTGTCAGCGAAAGAAAAATCTCAGGGAATGCACAGTTTACTGATACTAAGTCAATGTTCAGCCACGGAACACTTTTGTTTAATTCAAATCTCGATAATGTAGTAAAAGCTCTGAACGTTCAAACAGACAAGATTGAGAGTAAAGGAATTAAATCCGTAAGAAGCCGTGTAGCAAATATAAAAGAATTTATAAATATTGATATGTCAGTTTACGATTTTAAAGATATTATAACAGAATCTATTTTCGGAGGTAAAGAAAATATAAAATTTTATACTATTTCTGATGATGAGCTTGAAGGAGTAAAAAAACTTTCCGAATCAAAATACAGATCTTGGGACTGGAATTATGGCAGGTCACCTGAATTTAATATACAGAAAAAGAAGAGATTTGATTTTGGACAGATTGATGCAAGGATACAAGTAAAGGACGGGATTATAAAAGAATTCAAAATATTCGGGGATTTTCTTGGTCATGGTGAATTGAGCGAAGTGGAAAATAAGCTGACAGGTTTAAAATATGATAACATTTCAATAAAAGAAGGTATTTCTGATATTGACCTCAAGCATTACCTTGGAAATATAACTTCACAGGAATTTGCTAATTTCCTTACAGAAATTTAAAAATATTATTTTTAAAAAAAAAATTTAATCTTCTGAAACTTTATTAACCTGATAATGTTATACGATACTGCTTGCGCCAGCAAGCTACGTTCTTTCATATTTGTTCTTCCTTTAATTGACCTTCACATAATAAATTTTATGTGGAGGTTTTTTATTTCCCTGAAATAAGCTCTTTAGCGCTGTTAATAGTAGATTCTGTGATTTTTTCACCACTGAGAAGTTTTGCGACCTCATTTATCTTTTCATTATCATCAAGAATATTAATATATGCTTTCGTTTCATTATTTTCATCACTTTTACTTACATTAAAATGTCTGTCGCTGTTTGCGGCTATCTGAGGGAGGTGTGTGATGCAGATGATCTGATGTGAGACTGCGAGTTTTTTAAGTGTGTTACCGACCTTCTGAGCTATCCTCCCACTGATACCTGCATCAATTTCATCAAAGACAAGTATTCCGATATTGTCATTTTCCGAAAGCACTGTTTTGATGGCGAGCATTATACGTGAAATTTCACCGCCTGAAGCTGATTTTCTGAGCGGAGAAAGCTCCATTCCTTTGTTTGTCCTTATTAAAAATTCAATATTATTAATGCCGTTTTGGGAAAGTTCATAATTTTCCTTTCCCTTTTTTACAGTAAATTCATTTTCTGAATCGGAAATGTTTTTTTTTATATCAACTTTAAATTCTGCAGATTCAAGTCCGACTTCTTTTAACAATTTATTTATTTCCTTTTCAAGATCTTTAGCTCTTTTAATTCTTTTATCTGAAATTTTTTCCGCAAGTGAGAACAGTTCAGATTTCATTACTGAAATTTTCTTATCAAGCTTATCAATTTCATGATCAAAATTCTCCGCAAATGTCAGATCTTTTTGAATGTTCTCAGCTTTTTCAAGTAATTCCGGAATATCAAGCTCATGTTTCCTTTTTAAACTGTTTATAGCAAGTAACCTGCTTCTTAAATGCTCGATCCTGACAGGATCAAAGTTCAAATCATTATTATAATTTAATAATGAAGATGAAGTTTCTTTTATCAATATATATGAACTTTCCAGATCCTCTATAAGCTTTTCAAAATTCTTGTCATAATCAGATATCTTCTTTAATTCCTTGACTGCTGCACTGATGATATTTAGAGCGTTGAAATCATTTTCAGAAAGTCCTTCAAGAGAAATACTTAGAGATGATGATATTTCCTCTGAATTTTCAAGTCTGTCCAGTTCAGTCTCTATTTCTTCATCTTCTCCGGGCTGTATATTAACATTATTAATTTCCTTAAGATCATGGTCTAAAAATTTCTTTCGGCTGAGCAGATCTTCTTTTTTTGAAATGAATTCTTTATAATCCGAAACACTTTTTCTCAGATCCAAATAACCTTTTTCATATTCGGAAAAAATAGTTTCATCAGATACATAATTATCAAGAATTCCAATATGAGTTTCCTTACTAAGAAGAGACTGATGTTCATTCTGTGAATGAATATCTATTACTACATCACCGAATTTTTTCATATCAGAAATATTCACAGGCGTGTCATTTATAAAACTTCTGTTAATTCCCTTTGTATTTATCTCTCTTCTGAGAATCAGATAGCCATTAAACTCATCCTCCGGAAACATTTCTTTATAAAGATTTTCAACTATCTTATTATCAGTAAAATTAAACTGACCTTCCATAATAAGCTTATCATCTCCGCTTTTTATTTTGGAATGATCAGCTCTTTCACCAAGCAGTAAAGACAGAGCATCAAGAATGATCGATTTCCCTGCACCGGTCTCGCCTGTAAGAATATTTAAGCCTTCAGAGAAATGAATTTCAGCTTCTTTTATTATCAGGTAGTTCTTAATAAGTAATTTCTCTATCATTATTAATTATATATATAAAAGATTAGTAGCAGTAGCAGTGATGTTAATATTGTTAGTAATTAAGTTTATCAGCATTGTCTTCAAAATACCATCTGATAACTTGTTAATAAAAATAGCTTAAATAAAAAAAACTAACAATTACAGATAGAATAGGTTAAAATTTTTTTAAAATTGTCAGTAGTTATGATTTATTAATAAGATATGAATAAGATTTTAACAATGGGTATTTATTGTAATAATATATGTCTTTATTTAAAATCTACTTTTAAAATTTGTCCGGTTTCATTTTTTTGGATTATTAATTATATATATTCTCATATTGGCGTTTCTGCGTATGGGTTACATATAGACGACTCTACTTATCCGAATCGGTTATTTAATTAAAAGAATATAAATTATATTTC
>Ga0073903_10001235_pt1 | contig 13418 bp, 6 predicted proteins | sample KloWWTKNB14_bulk_FD_66665 | JGI IMG/M metagenome (GOLD analysis project Ga0073903, IMG submission 66665) | Active sludge microbial communities from Klosterneuburg, Austria, studying microevolution and ecology of nitrifiers - Klosterneuburg... | ecosystem: Engineered > WWTP > Aerobic digester >... | reverse complement strand
GACGTCATCAAAGCCTGCAAGCTCGCCGAGATCCACGACACCATCGAACAGTTGCCGCAGGGCTACCAGACCGAAATCGGCGAACACGGCGTCGGCCTCTCCGGCGGCCAGCGCCAGCGTCTCGCCATCGCGCGGGCGCTCTTGAAGCGCCCGAAGATCCTCATCTTCGACGAGGCGGTGTCCAGCCTCGACCAGCAGACCGCCGAGCACTTCGCCCAGACCATCAACCGGCTAAAGGGAAACGTGACGATGCTCTTCATCACCCACCAGATTCCTAAGGGGCTGTTGGTGGATGAGGTGTTCAGCTTTGGGGCGAAGCCAGCGGGGGCACAGGCAATGAATGCGGAAACGGAAAGGGAATCGTGAAGATGGCTTCAATTCAAATAGGATGGGCACAGCCAAGCGGACTGACGACACCACGCGCGAACTGGCCGAATACCGCTTCGCCAGGGGCAACGCCGAGACGCGCTTCCTCGACTGGCGCCCCGTGTCCGAGTCGATCGCCGTGCTGCCGGAACTGAGTTTTACGATTGCCTCCAACGACATTCTCATCGGCGAAGGCGGCTCGGACTACCTGATCGGCGGCATGGGCAACGACATCCTGATCGGCGGCGCCGATGCCGACGGTCTCTACGGCGGCGCCGGCCAGGACCGCTACGTGTTCAGGAGCGGCGACGGTGCCGACATGATTCTCGACAATTCCGAAGACGGCCACGGCGGCGATGGACAGGGCGAGATCGTCTTCGACGGCCAGTCGCTCAGCGGCAGCTATTCACAGAAAGACCCCAACAACCAGCCTGGCCTCTACGGCGATGCAACCTGGAACCTCAACTTTGTCGGCAAGGCCGGCGAACGCTGCTTTCTCGTTATCACCAGGGCGGGCGGCGGCGACCGCATCGTCATTCCCAATTTCATGAGTGGCGATCTGGGCATCGTTCTCGCGGCACCCGCCCCGCCCATACTGCCCCCGGCCAACATCGCCCCGGCGACGCGGCAGACCGCCTGGTACGGCGGGGAACACGCCGTCATCGAAGACCAGAACGGCCAGCTGCTGATGCTCAGCGCGGTGGGCGACTACGGCGAAGTGCAGGGCGACGGCCAGCTGATCGGCAATGGATCGGGCAACTACCTGTACGAACGCGTGGGCGGCGGCAGCGACGAGCTTCAGGGTTTCGCCGGCCGTGACAGCCTGATCGCCACCGGCGGCAACGATCGCCTCTTCGGCGGCGATGACGACGACGTCCTGCACGGGGGCGATGACGACGACGTCCTGCACGGGGGCGACGACGACGATCTGCTCGAAGGGGGCGAGGGCAGCGATGTCCTCGCCGGGGGCAGCGGCGCCGACGTGCTCATGGGCGGCAATGGCGCCGACTTCCTGTTCGGCACGGGTACTTACTACGGTGCCAGGTCGGACTGGAGCTTCACCTACGATGCGGGCACGAACACGCTCGTGGCCCATCAAGTCTTCGGCGCGCCCTTTCAGGCCGACGATGCCGCCGACCTGCTGCGCGGCGGCGCCGGCAACGACTTCCTCTACGGTGGCGGCGGCGCCGACCAGCTCTTCGGCGAAGCGGACGACGACCGGCTCGAAGGTTCCGCCGGCGACGACTACCTCTCCGGTGGAGATGGAGCCGACATCCTGCGCGGCGACATGACGGAAAGCGCCTCCTCGGCGACCGTTGGCGGCGTGTGGCACAACCCGCCCGAATTCCACGGCAACGACATCCTGGACGGCGGCGCCGGCGACGACGCACTCTTGATGGTTGGAGAAAGTCAGTCGCCCAGATACGGCGAATATATGGTGGCTAACGATCGTGAATGGAGGAGAGCGGCATGAAGACAAGATGGATATATGTGTTGGTTGCGGCGCTATTGCTATCCGCCTGCGAGAAGGCGCGGCTCGACCAGCAGGTGAAGGAGCTCTGCGCCAAGGACGGGGGCATCAAGGTGTATGAGGCGGTGAAGTTGTCGCCGGATAAGTTCGATCAGTGGGGAATGGTCAAACCCTTTGATCCCGCGCAAGGAGAGAACACTCTCGGGCCAGATTACATTTTCAAACGCGAAATCCATTACTACCGACAGGGCAATCCAGAAATGTCACGCGAGCATTACAAGGTGATCCGACGTTCAGATAGCAAGTTATTAGGAGAAACCATTCTTTATGGACGTGGTGGGGGGGATATGCCAGGCCCCTGGCACGACTCAAGTTTCAGTTGTCCAAAACCCCTTGAAGCTGGCCCGAATATGCTGCTCAAAAGTATCTTCTTCCCTTCGAATAAGGAGTAAGAAATGAGTTCGATAGTTGAATATTTCAAGCAAGCTGAGCTGGCGCTCGCTGCGTATGCCGATCTAGCTGCCGGCGTGCCCGATATTTCAGCGTTACGGGATCAGGGACGTAGTATGTCATTCGAGCAAGCTACTCGCTTCTCGAACCAATGGACTGTCGTCGCCCAGTACAACCACAGCGAGTTGATTCCGATACTGGACGAGTTTAACCAGCCGACGGGTGAATACACCACGAGTAGCAACGGCCTGTCGGTGACGGTGTTCCAGGAGATATCCACCGGCACCCGATACTTGGCCATCCGCGGCACCGACGACTTGTACGATGCGGCAACCGACCTGGTTTCAGTAGGCATTCTGGGCAGCACCCGCTTCCAGAGCCAATACCAATCGCTCAAGCTCAAAGTGCAGGAATGGATAGGCAACGGTACTCTGCCGAACCAATTCACCGTCACCGGTCACAGCCTGGGCGGCTTTCTTGCCACCGGCCTGGCCAGCGAATTCAGCGCCAACGTCAGTCATGCCTATCTTTACAACGCCCCCGGAATAGGTGGCATTGCGACCGCCACTGAAATTGGCATGCGTCTTCTTAGTGCCCTGAATATCACGTCATCGCTTCCGGGGCCAGACAAATTCTCAAACATCCGCGCCGATGCCGGCATCTCGCCTGTTGCCGGGCTTGGTCTTCCGGTCTCGCCGCCCATCAACATCGCCATCGAGAACCAGTTCCTCTCCGACGTTCCGAACCCACCGGCCGCGCGTAACCACAGCCAGCAAACCCTCACCGACGCCCTCGCAGTCTATGCCGCCTATAGCGCCCTGGCGCCTTCACTGAACGAAGCCCAGATCGCCCAGCTCCTCAAGAGCGCCTCTGCCACCAACAAGGGCACGCTCGAAGGCGCGCTTGACGCGTTGAGGAGGACCCTGCTGGGTGCCGGCGTGACGGCCACGCCCGAGGAGAACCGCGAAGCCATCTACACCAACCTCTACGCCCTGCAGGACAGCGCCGCCTACCTGGCCCTCAAAGGCAGCGCCGCCGTACGCCTGACCGCCGTGCAAGGCCGGGACGAACTCGTCGCCAAAGCCAAATCCGACTTCGGTCACTTCCTTGCCGTCAAGCACCTGCTGCCCGTGGCGATAGAAGGCTCCTCGGGCGTGCTGGGCACGATCCACACCGACCTCTACACCCAATGGCAAGCCGACAAAGCCTTGACACCTGAACAGCGCAAGCAGGGCCAAGCCACCTACACCGACGACTACCTTACCGACCGCGCAGCCTTCCTCACCTGGAAGAACAAGCTGGCGTTGCTGGACAAGAGTGCTGCCGCAGCGCCCTACACCGATGCGCCGGACGCCTGGTTCAGGGACTACGCCACGTCGCTCACCATCCATCTTGGCGCAACCACGACTGACTCCACCGCCAAGCCCCGTTACCTCTTCGGCGCCGACCAGGCGAGCGGGGTCGAGATGCTCGAAGGCGGCAGCAACGCCGACCGACTCTACGGCGGCGGGGGCGTGGACCACCTCTACGGCTACGGCGGCCACGACCACCTCGAAGGTGGAGCCGGCGATGACAAGCTCTACGGCGGCGACCAGGACGACACTTTGGTGGGCGGCGCCGGCGACGACCGCCTGGAAGGCGGCCGCGGCTTCGACACCTACATCGTCGGCCAGGGCACCGACACCATCGTCGATGAAGACGGCAAGGGGGTCGTCAAGGACGGCCAGGGGCGGCTGATTGCCGGCGCCTTCATCCGGGGTGCGGACGGGCGCTACGCCTGGGCCAACGCCGCGGTCGTCACTGCCAGCCACAACTCCCCGCTCACCCTCACCCTGGAGAACGGCGCCCAGGCCATCATCGACAACTATGACGATTTTGCCGAAGGCGAACTCGGCATCCGGCTGCAGGAGCGGCCCGCAATGCCGGAGATAGACGACATTGTCCAGGGCGACCGGAACGGATTGGGAGAGCATGAGCCGATCGAAGATGTCTTCCGCATCTCCGGAAGCGCCACGGGGAACTATCGGATCGAAGCCGGACAGCTCAGCGACTTTGTCGTAGGGGGCATCGGCAACGACGTCATTGTGGGCGGCGCGGATCCGGATGTGCTCATGGCCGGCAACGGCAACGACCTGCTCTTCGGCGGCGAGGAGGTCGATGCCATGGCCTATCTGGAAGCCTCGCGCACGGCCGCCGGTTCCGGGCAACGGGGCGATTGGCTGAGCGGAGGCCGCGGCCGGGACACCGTCGTTGGCACTACTGCCAATGACGTGCTCTTCGGTGGCGGAGGGGAAGACCTGCTCATCGGCGGGGCGGGCGACGATGTGCTCGACGGCGATGACAACTACATCGTCAACAGCACCGGCTATCCAAACCTCATTGGACTCGACATTCCTGAGGGTTACCTTGCGTTCCGGAGTTACGACTGGACAATTTCTGTCGGCCTGTCCGGTGGCAACCCCGATCCCTTCAACACCGTATTCAGCACGGTGGAACAAATTGAGGCGGCAGCGCTGGCCGGTGCGGGCGATGTCATGTTCGGCGGAAGCGGGAACGACCGGATGCATGGCCTGCAAGGGAGCGATCAGCTGTACGGCGATAGCGGCGACGACGTGATTACCGGTGACGACGGGGCCGACGTGATCTATGGCGGAGACGGCAATGACCTGCTGACCGGCGAGAGGAATGGCCGCTTGAGCCCAACGGCCGTACAAGACCCGGGGGGTGATTTCATAGACGGTGAGGCCGGGGACGATTTCATACAGGGAGAGGATGGCGACGATTATCTTGTGGGGGGACAAGGCAACGACGAGATTTGGGGCGATGCACGTTATAGCCCGGCCATCATCGGCAACGACTCCCTCCATGGCGGCGAGGGTGATGATCGGCTGATCGGCGGTGGCGGAGACGATACGCTGTCCGGCGGGGCAGGCGCGGATACGCTATACGGAGACACGGACGATACGGCAGCGGAGGGCATGGGGGACGACCGACTCGATGGTGGGGAGGGCGATGATTACCTGAATGGCCACGGCGGCAACGACACGCTGATCGGCGGCGCCGGCAATGACGGCCTGAGCGGCGGCGAGGGCGGCGACGCGATCGACGGCGGCGCCGGCGACGACATCCTCATGGGGGAGGCCGGCAACGATGTCCTGACGGGAGGCGCCGGCGACGACCAGCTCTCCGGCGGCGAGGGCAACGACTGGCTGTCCGGCGGGGCCGGCACGGATGTGCTCGATGGCGGCCTGGGCGACGACACCTACGTCTTCGATGCGGCCGATCTCCTCGCCGCGCCCGGCAGCGTGATCACCGGCATCCGCGATGCCGGCGGTGCCAACAGTTTGATCCTCGAAGGCATCGACCTGGGCGAAGTGACGGCGGCGCAGGGCGAAGGGGATAACGCCAGCGACCTGGTGCTGACCCTCGCCAACGGCAGCCGCATCGTCATCGACGAGGGCCTGGCCGGCACCATCGGCAGCTACGGCACGGGCGGGGAAGCCCTGATGACGCCGGTCGCGTTTCTCGACGCCACCGCCGGCGGCAGCCTCGAGCTGAGCATCAACCGCAACAACGCTTACTTGGCCGGCGGGCGCGGCGATGACCACCTCTACGTGGCCGGCTCGGGCAACACGATCGCCGGCGGCCGGGGCGACGACCTGATCGAAGTGGGCGGAACGGACAACACCGTCGACTACCGGCTGGGCGATGGCGTCGATACGATCCGCAGCCTGGCCGCCAGCGGCACCGTGCTGCGCTTTGGCGCCGGCATCGCGCCATCGGATCTGCGCCTGCGCCTCGACGGCGGCGATCTGGTGATCGGCATTGGGGAAGGAACGGACAATGCCGTGCGCCTCGCCGGCTTCGACCGGGAACGCCCCTTCGAGCATGCGCCGCTCGGCGCCATCCGCTTCGCCGACGGCAGCAGCATGACGTTTGCCGAACTGCTGGCCCTGGGCCTGGAAATCGCCGGCACGGACGCAGACGACGTCGTGCAGGGCACGGGTCTCGACGACCGGCTGCTGGGAATGGCGGGCAACGACAGCCTGTATGGTTCGGCTGGGAATGATGTTCTGCATGGCGACGCAGGGGATGACATCCTGAACGGCGGTATCGGGAACGATGTCCTGTCGGGCGGCGAGGGTACGGACACTTATGAATTCAATGCCGGCTCGGGCACCGACACCCTGGTCGATGCCGGGGGAGGTCGTCTTGAACTCGGCACGGGGATTGCGCTGTCAAGCGTCAGTGCCCGGCGCGACGGGGCGAATCTGGTGCTGCACATGCCTGAGGCGGCTGACAGCATCGTCATACGAGATTATTTCGACACGCAGCAGACGTGGGAAATCCGTGATACGTCGGGCAACAGCGCCACCGCGGAAGAACTGCTTTCCGGCACATGGGCGAGCAGTCGGGACTGGGTGCAAACGCTGATGGACGCGTTCGAGCAATCGAGCAAGCGGGCGCTGGCGAACGAGCTCATCGGCCAGGGCTATTCGTATGTCAATGCGAGCGAGCTGAGACGGCATGAGGTCACCCAAGCCGCCGCCAGCTTCGTCAGCGGGCAGCAGACGCAGGTCAACACCTATGAGTGGTTCGACGGGCGCCGCGCAACGGACACCCGCGTCATTTCGCTCAACGACTGGCGGCCGTCGCAGAATGCCATGGTCGATGTCCGCCACGTGCGGATCGACACGCAGACCGCGCTGGTGTCTGGCTCGGCGTACTTTTACGACATGTGGGATTGGGCCGGAACCAACCAGTATGAACAGAAATGGGTCGGCATGAGCTGGACGACGACCAGCCTCTCCGCCGTAGAGACGCGCCATTGGTCGGGCACCTCATGGATTACGTCAGGCGGCACTACCGTCGGCACGGTCACCTCCGACAATGACAGCTGGAATCAATCGGGCTATGCGCGCGGCAGCATCACATCCGTGCTGTCCGGCCCGCCTGCCGTCGTGCCGGATGCGGACCAGCTTTTTCCGAATGTCGGCAGGGCCAATTTTTACAGCAGCGATTCAACGCGCTCCTTTCTGATCGTCGAGGGCGACGAAGGCGACAACGACATTACGGGGGGTGGCCTGGTCAGGGGAGGGGCGGGGAACGACACCGTGACGACGCGCGGTTTCATAGACGGCGGAGACGGAGATGATCGCCTCTTCAACGGGGCGGTCATGTTCGGCGGTCGTGGCGATGATCTGCTCTGGGGGTGGGACAACTCCGAAGAGGAATCCTTTGAAATCCACCGGTATTGTTTTGCCGGTGCTGACCAGGGAACCGACCTGGTGGTGGACGCGGGGTGGATCGGTTATTCCGAAGGCGATTATCAATATTTCTACTCAGTGCTGGATCCGTATTTCATGCAGCAGGGTGCCGACCACTGGGCAGCACGGTATTTCCATACCGGCGAGTGGGTGGTCGATGGCGGAGAGGATTGGCGTTATTTCTACCAGACGGAAGAGGGCGCCCAGGCCGCTGCTGTCATTTTGGGAGGCACAGTGCGCCTTGTGGAAGCGCTGCCCGAGGAGATGCAGCTCCAGGCTAACGATCATGTCGAATTGGCCTCTCTTCTAAGCGCGGGCCTGATTGCCGATGACACGGTCGAGTTCGGCCCCGGCATCGCACCGGAGAATCTGACTTTTGCGTGGAGCCGGGCCCGGCCGGAAGGGCTCGACGAGTTTCACGACACGCTCGACATCACCTACGGATCAGGCAGCGTCGCGCGCATCGTCATGCCGAATGCGGACGACTACCTGGGATGGGGGATCGAGAGTTTCCGCTTTGCCGACGGACGCAGCCTGTCGATGGCCGAGATGCTTGCCCTTGCTCCGCCCAGGCCGGAATACAACCTGATTCAGGGCACGGAATGGAACGATACGCTCGTAGGCACAGGGTTGGCGGACAGGATTCTAGGTAACGGGGAGGGTGACCGGCTCTACGGTCTCGACGGCAACGATGAACTGGATGGCGGTGCCGGGGACGATACCCTCGCCGGGGGCGCGGGCGACGACACCTATCTGTTCAGGAGCGGCGGCGGCTTCGATGCCGTTGATCAGTCGGATGCGCTGCCGGGCGACGTCGATACGGTGCGGTTTGTTGGCGACGTATTGCCGGATCAGGTTCTCGCCACGCGCGAGAACGGCGCACTCCTGCTCACCATAGAGGATACGGGCGATGCCATCGTACTGCCGGATTGGTTCAACCAGCAGGACGTTCGAGTCAGCCGGGTGGCGTTCTCGGACGGAACGGTCTGGACTTCGCAAGCGCTGGCGCTCTCGCCGGTAGTCATTGCCGGTACAACCGCTACGGACTACCTCGAGGGCACGAGTGGCAGCGATTTCCTGCGTGGGAGGGCAGGCGACGATTACTTGATGGCGGGTACGGGGAACGATATTTACTTGTTCGGTCGCGGCGATGGAAATGATCGTATTGATCAATGGGACGCTGCAGATGGTGACATGGATACGATTCGCTTTTCCGCCAATATCGCGCCTTCAGAAATCGTTGCCACAATTGAATGGGGTGATCTCAGGATGACCGTGAGCGATATTGGTGATTCGGTCACGCTGGGAGAATGGTTTTACCAGGCGGACCAAAGGATCGACCGGATCGAGTTTTTCGACGGGACAGTATGGGATAACGCTGCGCTTGAGTTGCTGGTGGCGCACACGTCAGGGACCGACGCGGACGAGGCACTGTGGGGTACTTCCGGCGGCGATGCCATGAGCGGCCTGGGCGGCGTGGACCAGCTTAACGGTGGAAACGGCAACGACATGCTGGACGGCGGCGCCGGGGATGACAACCTGGACGGCGGCGCTGGCGACGATGTGTATCTGGTCAATCGCGGCAACAGTATGGACTGGATCCTAGACGACGGCCTCGAGAGCGATGTCGATACCCTTCGTTTCGGCGCGGACATCGCACCGGGAGACATCGTCGTGTCGCGCGACGAGTGGAACCTTTACTTGACGGTGCGCGGAACGGCTGACGTGGCCGCGCTGGACGGCTGGTTTTCGTTTCCAGAAGGCCGCATCGAGCGCGTCGAGTTCGCCGACGGCACGGTGTGGGCGGGCTCCTTGCTGGAAGGGCGGTTGTACGACAGCCATGTCGAGGGAACGACGGGCAACGACCGCCTCAACGGAACCGCCGGGCGCGACCTCATCGAGGGTTTCGAGGGCAATGACGTGCTCAACGGCCGGGCGGGCGCGGATGAAATGGTCGGCGGCGCGGGCAACGACACCTACTACGTCGACGATGCCGGAGACTCTGTGGCCGAACTGGCCGACGAGGGCACGGATCGGGTGATCTCGACGGTGACTTATACGCTGGGCGACAACGTCGAGAACCTGACCCTGTCCGGCACGGTGGCGATCGGCGGCACGGGCAACGCGCTCAACAACACCCTCGTCGGCAATGCCGCCTCGAACACGCTCGACGGGCAGGGTGGCGACGATCGGCTGACCGGGGGAGCGTCGGATGACATTCTGATCGGTGGCGAAGGCAACGACGTGCTGAACGGCTCGGGCGGGGCCGACACGATGGTGGGCGGATTGGGCAACGACACCTACTACATCGACGAGGCCGGCGAAGCGGTGACCGAACAGGCCGACGAGGGCACCGACCGGGTGATCAGCGCAATCAGCTACACCCTGGGCGAGAACCTCGAAAACCTGACTCTATCGGGCACTGAGGCCATCAATGGCACCGGCAACGCGCTCAACAACACCCTCGTCGGCAACGCCGCCTCGAACACGCTCGATGGCCTGGCCGGCGACGACCGGCTGACCGGCGGCGCCAGCGACGACGTGCTGCTCGGCGGCGAGGGCAACGACGTGCTCAACGGGTCTGCCGGTGCGGACGCCATGACCGGCGGCGTGGGAAATGACACCTATTACGTGGATGAAGCCGGCGATGTCGTGACGGAAGCGGTGGGCGAGGGCACCGACCGCGTCATCGCAACCATGACCTATCTGCTGGCCGACAACATGGAGAACCTGACGCTGGGCGGCACGGACAACTTGGCCGGAACCGGCAACGATCTGGACAACACCCTGACCGGCAACGGCGGGACCAATCTGTTGTCCGGCGCTGCCGGCATCGATCGGCTGAACGGCGCGGGCGGCCTGGACTTCCTCGAAGGCGGAGACGGCAATGACGTGCTGACGGACGTCTCCGGGGCCGGCTATTTCAACGGCGGCGCAGGCAACGATTCGCTGCGCGGCGACGGCGAGGCGGATTTCTACCTGGGCGGTGCCGGCAACGACAGCATCAATACGGGTACGGGCGCCGACGTGATCGCCTTCAACCTGGGCGACGGGCAGGACACGGTTGCCGCCAGCGTCGGAGCGGACAACGTGCTCTCGCTCGGTGGCGGCATCGCCTACGCCGACATCAGCCTGCGCAAGAGCGGCAACCACCTGCTTGTAGACATCGGCGCGTCCGACCGCATCACGCTGGCGAACTGGTATGCCTCGACCGACAACCGCAGCGTGCCGACGTTGCAGGTCATCGCCGAGGCGATGGCGGATTTCGACTCCGGCGGGGCGGACTCGCTGCGCGACAACCGCGTGGAGACCTTCGATTTCGCCGGCCTGGTCGGCGCCTTCGATGCGGCACGCGCGGCCAATCCCGGGCTGACCAGCTGGGCCGTCACCAATGCCCTGACGCAGTTCCACCTTGCTGGCAGCGATACGGCGGCGCTGGGCGGCGACCTGGCCTGGCAGTATGGCCGCAACGGCACGCTGGCGGGCATCGGCGTGAATGCGGCGCAGGAGGTGCTGGGCGATGCGCAATTCGGCGTGCAGGCGCAGCAGTTGCGGCCGCTGGCCGGGCTGCAAGAGGGTGCGGTGAGACTGGGATGAGTCTGTTCGACAAGCTCTCACTGCCGCAGGCCGATCCGGCGGCGTTCTCCCCGCCGCTGATCCGCCTGCAGGACTCGCCGCCCTCGCCGTTGGGGCGGCGGGTGATCCATGCCCTCGTCGGCCTGCTGGCCGGGCTGCTGCTCTGGTCGGTGCTCGGGCGGCTTGACATCGTTGCCGTAGCCGAGGGCAAGCTGGTGCCGCACAGTTTCCTCAAGATCGTGCAGCCGGCAGAGGCCGGCATCGTCAGGGAGATCCTCGTCCGCGAGGGCGAAGCGGTCGGCGAGGGCCAGGTGCTGATGCGCATGGACACCCGCTTGTCGGAAGCCGACCGCCGTATCCTGGAGACTGACTTTTACCGCAAGGCGCTGACCCTGCGCCGCATCGATGCCGAACTGGGCGAAGGCGGGTTCAGGGCGGAGGCGGAGGCGCCGGCCGGATTGGTGCGCGAGATCGAAGCCCAGTTGCGCGCCAACCGGGCTGCGCTGGAGGCGGCGCTGGCCGAGGAGCGGGCGACGCTGGAGAAGGCGCGCCGCGAGATGGCGGCCGCGCAGCAGGTGCAGGCCAAGCTTGCCGAAACGCTGCCGCACTACCGCGCCCAGGATGCCGCCTTCGAGAAGCTCTCGAAGGACGGCTACGCCGGCCCGCTGATGGCCTCCGACAAGAAGCGCGAACGCATCGAGAAGGAGCAGGAGTTCGCCACCCAGGCACACGTCATCGAATCGGCGCGCGCTTCGATCGCACGGTCGGAGAAGCGCCTTGCCCAGATTGCCGCGGACAACCGCCGGCAGCTTTACGTCGAGCGCAACGAGGTGCAGTCGCAACTGGAAAAGCTGGAGCAGGAGCGCGCCAAGCACGCGCACCGGCATGGCCTGCTGGAACTGAAGGCTTCGCAGGCCGGCGTGGTGAAGGACATCGCCACGCACACCGCCGGCACGGTGGTGCAGCCGGGCACGGTGCTGCTGACGCTGGTGCCCAAGGACGATTTGCTGCGCGCCGAGGTGTGGGTGTCCAACCAGGACATCGGCTTCGTCCGCCAGGGCCAGCCGGTGAAACTGAAGCTGGCCGCCTTTCCCTTCCAGAAGTACGGCATGGTGGAAGGCACGGTGGAGCATGTCAGTGCGGACGCGGCGGATGCCAATACGCAGGGGCAGCAGAACGGCAGCGGTGGCGCGAAGGCCGCGCCGCTGACCTACCGCGCGCTGGTGGCGCTGAAGGCCATGCAGCTCGAACAGGACAGTGAGCGCCTGTCGCTCACTGCCGGCATGCAGGCCTCGGCGGAAATCCTCCTCGGCACGCGTAGCGTGCTCGAGTACCTGCTCTCGCCCGTGTAGAAGGCCTGGCACGAGGCCGGGCGGGAGCGGTAAGTTCTCAGGGCGCGCCAGTCTCCATGCCCTTGAGGGATTTGGCGCGTTTGCGCAGCTTCTCGTCGAAGGTGACGAAGCGACTGGCTTCGATGCTGGAGGCGATGTGGAGTGCGTCGGCGAAATCCAGGCCGGCTTCGTAATCGCGAAGCGCCGACGCGACGCGTGCGCCATCCTCGGCGGTGACGTTTGGCAGGCCGAGGATGCCGAGCAGGGCCCTCAGGATGAGCGGGCGCTCGATTCTGTAGGCTCCGCGGAGCACCCATTCCAGCTCCAGCAGGACGGTCTTGGGAATGAAAACTTCTTCATGACGGAATAGCGCTGTGGCTCGCTTGGCTTGAGCGGGATCGTCGCCGACGATGAGGCGTGCGAGCACGTTGGTATCTACCGCGATCATTTGCGTTTGCGGGCTTCGCTCAGGATGGCCTGCTCCATGTCTTCGAGGGATTTCCGCGGTCCCTTGTAGCCGACGCAACCGGCGACATCCTCCAGGTGCGTTGCCGGAAACGGCTTCAGCGGCCGCAAGAGCACGCCGTCGGCCACTTCTTCCACGGCGAACTCCACGCCGGCCTGCCAATTGCGGGCTACCCGCACCGATTTCGGCAGGATCACCTGGCCCTTGGATGAGAGTTTCGTGGTTTCCATGACATCGCAATGGTAAGAAAATAGTAAGACATAGTAGCGCCGGGACGGACTGATGGCAAGCGCGCCTGGCCAGGAAAGATTTTGACCATTGAATCCGGTGCGTGACGGAATTCACGGACTTTTTCCGTCGGGGCGCTTAGCATTCAACCCAGCAAGAGTGTTTGATGCCCCTCCCGGCTCAGGGAACGCGGGCATGAATGACCGGAATCCCCGATCCGCGCAGCGCCTGTAAGCATGGCGGCCGGGCAGGCGGCGGCGGGG
>Ga0073903_10001234_pt1 | contig 13419 bp, 5 predicted proteins | sample KloWWTKNB14_bulk_FD_66665 | JGI IMG/M metagenome (GOLD analysis project Ga0073903, IMG submission 66665) | Active sludge microbial communities from Klosterneuburg, Austria, studying microevolution and ecology of nitrifiers - Klosterneuburg... | ecosystem: Engineered > WWTP > Aerobic digester >... | reverse complement strand
TCGGTGTCCGTTGAAACAGCGGCTTCTGCGGGGGCGAACGGAACCAGCACAGTTTGTAGTAATAATTCTGTATTCCTGTTGATCAGCGTTCTGGTCGGAGCGCAACCAGGAGGCACGTGGGTCGGACCGGATGCGCTGCCTCATGATGGGGTCTATACTCCCGGGACCAGCATGCCCGGAGCGTATGTGTACACGGTCACTGGCGATCCACCATGTCTGAACAGTTCGGCTACGGCAACCATCATTGAGAATCGCAGACCGGTTGCGGGTACCAATGGCTCGTTGAATATTTGTTCGAACGGTGGAAGTGTTCAATTGATCACTGGATTGAACGGTACGCCGGATGCTTCGGGGTCTTGGACCGGTCCTGGCGCAAGTGCAAGCAATGGCGTTTTTGTACCGGGTACTTCTACTGTAGGTACCTATACATACAGGGTTGTAGGAGCGGCACCATGCACCATTGATAGTTCACAAGTAGTTGTGACATTGGCAGCGCCACCAAATGCAGGTGGCTCTAATTCCATATTCGTGTGTAACCCATCACAAGGGTTCAACATGATCACGCGGTTGACCGGTACGCCAGCTGCAGGAGGTGTTTGGACAGGGCCTGCACCTTCAACAAATACCATGGATGGCTTTTTCATTCCTGGTAATACGCCTCCTGGTACGTATACATACACCGTTCCTGGAACAGGTACTTGTCCGAATACGTCGTCCACGTTGACGATCGGCGTTAATCCAGCGTCCAATGCAGGAGAAAATGGAAATGCTACGTTATGCAGCACTGGAGGTCTCACCCCACTATTCCCTTATCTAGGTCCATCGGCACAAACAGGTGGGGGTTGGAACTATAGACCGACACATGCTTCCCACCCCGGTGTTTTTAATACGGCATCCGATCCTGTAGGGGTCTATGTCTACACAGTGTTGGGATTGCCTGGTTGTCCCAGCGACTCCAATATCGTGAACGTTGCCGTGAACATAGCTCCCAATGCAGGCAGTGGAAATGCGCTGATCACCATCTGTGATGATGATGATCCGATCAATATGTTCACCCTGCTTATTGGCGCAACACCTAATCCAATTTCTTATTGGGTGAGTGCATCTGGTGCGTCTCATAGTAATTTCTATCTACCCGGTGTGGATACAGCCGGTGTCTTTGTCTATACATCTACAGGGGTGGCTCCTTGCCCAAATGCAACTGCAGAGGTCAACGTCATCGAACAGCACGCACCCGATGCGGGAAGCAATGGAGCACGTCAAGTGTGTAGCAGCGATCCTGAATTCCCGCTATTCGATGTGCTCAGTGGTAGTCCGGAGACCGGCGGAGATTGGTACGACCCAGATGGCGTCCAAGTAGGAGATAATTACACGCCTGGGTATTCACAACCGGGGATCTACAAGTACAAGATCATGGCAACTGCCCCGTGTTCTGCTGATAGCGCAACGGTGAATATCATTGAAACGCCAGAGTCCAATGCTGGTATCAATACGGTAGCGCCATTGTGTTCGTCGGATGGGGTAATTGCATTGATCGATCTGCTTGGAGGTAACCCGGATACCGATGGATCCTGGACCTTGAACAATAACGCTATCGGTCCCAACCTCGGCACGGATACGGCAGCAAACGGCGCGTACACCTATACTGTGTTAGGAGACGGTCCTTGTGATGATAAGACCGCTCAGGTCCAGATAACGATCTCACAAGCACCGAATGCAGGGAGCGATGCGCAGATCACCACATGTGTGGGTGCTGGCTCGGTAAACCTGCTCGCTGCGCTAGGCACCTCGGTTACGGTCGGTGGCACATGGACGAATGTGAATAGCGCTGGTGTTGTTTCACCAACAGGCCAACTCAACATATCAGGAGTCACACCTGGAACCTACAACTATATCTACACATTGACCGGTGCAGGTTCTTGCGGTAATGCCAGTTCGACCGTTATGGTTACCGTGACCAATGCGCTGAATGCAGGTAATAATTCAGACGTAACGGTCTGTGAAACACAATCTCAAGTTGTGTTATTTGATCTATTGACCGGTAACCCGCAAGGTGGCGGAACATGGCAGGATCTGGGTGGTAGTGGTGCATTGATCGGCGGAACGGTTTTCGATGCAACTGCTGTTCCTGTTGGATCATCGTGGATGTTCAAATACCTTTTGTCCAGTTCGGCTACTTGTCCAGCGGATTCGGCAATAGTAACTGTTAACGTAGTGGATGCTCCTTTCGCAGGAGCAAATGGCGGTACTACGGTATGCTCTTCAAGTGCATCCTTCAATTTGATCATTCAGCTCAATTCGAACCCTGATGCAGGTGGGTCCTGGTTCAATAATGTGTGGGCTCCGCATCCAGCTACGTTCAACCCTGGAAGTGAACCGACCGGTACTTTTCATTATGTCGTAGCAGCCATAGCGGGTTGCCCTGCGGATACTGCGACTACGGTCATCACGGTTAGGCCCGCGGCAATTGCGGGAATTGCGAGCCAGAACTACGCAACGTGTTCAAATGATGGTGTTACTGTTTTGTTCGACCTACTCGGGCCTACTGCACAGACCGGTGGTTCATGGACCTTCAACGGAAACCCGCATGTAGGGAATGGTATCTATACACCGGCCATTGATGCACCGGGTACATATACGTATACAGTTACGGCACAAGCGCCCTGTGCACCTGCAACCGCCAACATCATCGTTGCTGAACCAATTGCTCCGAACACGGGGTGTGATGGGGCTGGAACGCTTTGCTCCAGCGGAAATACAATAAACCTTTTCACGCTGCTTGGTTGTGGCCCACAGACGGGTGGTGTATGGAAGGATCCGGATGGAAATATCCATACAGCATCATTTGACCCAAGTAACGATGCCGCTGGTTCATATACCTACTTGATAACCGGCTCGTCACCATGTGAGTCCGATTCTTCAGTAGTGGTGATGACCGTGGTGGTGGGGGGAAATGCCGGAGTACCAACAACGCTCAATGTTTGCACTGGTATTGATTCATTGAACGTGTTCGCTGCACTTGGCCCGAACGCTGCACCAGGTGGTTCGTGGACTGATGTGAATAGTTCCGGTGCGTTGGCTGGTAATGTGTTCGACCCATCAAGCGCGGGAGTTGGGACATGGATATTGCGGTATTCGTTCGCGGCGAACCCACCTTGTTCGGCGGCCTCCAGCGATGTCACTGTTGTAGTTGGTCTGGGTTCTAACCCGGGCACGGATAGTTCCGCCGTGGTTTGCGGGTCCGATGCACAATACATTTTGTTCAATGCGCTTGGCGGGAATCCTGATGGTGGTGGTGTTTGGTCATCTCCTGCTGGTTCTATTGCACTTGTCGATTCGGTAACAGGAGCATTGAACGCTACGTTGATCTTGCCAGGTAACACGGAAACATTCGTTTATAGTACGTCTGATGCCCAATGTGGGAACCAGTTCGCCACGGTAACGGTTACGACTTCCTCGTTTCCGAACGCTGGTATTGGCGGTTCCGTTCAATATTGTACAACAGCTGCGCCTTTCGATCTGTTTTCTGAGCTTGGCGGAACGCCTGAGTTGAATGGTACTTGGACAGGCCCTCAGCCTGGTTTCAATGGAACATTTGATCCGAGTACTGATCCTGCTGGTAACTATTCGTATATCATACCAGGAAACAATATCTGTCCAGATGGAGTAGCTACGCTTGCATTGTTCAGCAATTCTCCTGCGGACCCCGGTCAGGATGCATCCGTATTGGTTTGTGATACGACGGATTCCCTTGGATTGCTTCCATTGCTGAGTGGTACACCTCAGGCCACTGGTACATGGCAGGATCTCGATGGTACCGGTGAACTGGACGGTGGGAACTTGAATACCACGAACATCCAGCCAGGTAATTACGATTTCTTGTATACGATCAACGTTCCCGGTTGCGGCCCTTATAGCTCAACGTTGAGCGTGGATGTTGTTTCCAGCCCGCGGATCGATACGGCCATCACGATCTGCAATTTGGTGGATCGCACCTATACCGTGCTCTTCAATATCCTAGGTGGAGACACGGGATCTTATGTTGTGAGCGGAGCTGAAGGTTCAATAGACCCTGCGCAGAACTATGCGTTCACCAGTACACCTGTTGTTACAAGCGCTGACTTCGAAGCATTCATTACCGATGCCTATGGATGCGGATCTTACCGTATTGTCGCATCATCACCGTGTGATTTCGTTACGGAGATCTTTATTCCAGAGACCTTCTCTCCCAATGGAGATGGTATAAATGAAACGTTGATCATTCCCGGAATTGAAGGATTCCCGAAAAACAGCATTAGCATCTTCAATCGTTGGGGTGCCAAAGTGTTCGATGCAGTCGGATATGATAACGTAAAAGTTCTTTGGAACGGCACCTCGAACGGAGCGATCATGGGAGAACTTGCACCGACAGGTACTTACTTCTATGTGCTGGATCTTGGTACCAGCAAAGCGCCTTTCACCGGATACATCTACTTGAACAGATGATCCATCGCCGACATATCATCAAAGCGATCGGGATGATCTGCGCAATGGCACCACTGCCTTGTGTTGCTCAACAGGATCCCATGTACAGCCAGTACATGTTCAATACGTTGGCCTTCAACCCGGCCTATGCGGGCAGCGCCGATGTGTTTACGATCATGGCGCTCAGTCGCCATCAATGGGTCGGTTTCGAAGGAGCTCCGGCAACGCAGACCTTCGCATTGCACACACCATTGAAAAGTAAAAAGATCGCATTGGGATTCTCTGCCATCAATGATAAGATCGGACCAACGAAACAGACCGGAGCTTATTTGGATCTTGCTTATCGCATACGGACCGGAGAAAAAACTCAGCTTGCCTTCGGACTTAAAGGCGGAGTTAATCTCTACAAAGCGGACCTAAGTTCGCTCTCCAGTGTTGATCCCGATCCAGCAAGTGTGAACATTTCCTCCACCATTCTCCCCAACTTCGGTTTTGGCCTTTTCTGGCATAGCCCCACATACTACATCGGACTTTCAGCACCTAAGTTGCTAACGAATTCTATCGATGCTGCAAGTGCAACGGCATTGGTCACATCCACCGAAGCACGCCATTATTTCCTTATGGGAGGTTATGTCTTTGAATTGGATCGTGACCTGAAATTCAAACCGTCGGTTATGATGCGTGTGGTAGAGGGAGCACCGCTCTCTTTGGACCTGAATGCTAATTTCCTGTTCCGCGAAAAGATCTGGTTCGGTGCCATGTACCGTGTAGGAAATTCATTCGGAGTGATGGGCCAATATCGTATTACGGATCAATTCCGAGCAGGTTATGCGTTCGATCTTACAACCACAAAGATCGGTGCATACAATGCCGGTACGCATGAGCTCATGTTGAGCTATGATCTGAAATTCGTGAACGGAAGAACCATATCGCCGCGCTATTTCTGAACCCATGTTATTCCGCATAGCCATAGTCGTTATTGGTTTGTTCTCAATGGGATCAGCCATTGCTCAGACCAAAGCGGACTATCACGTGAATGAAGGGGATAAGTTCTTCGAACAAATGGCTTATTCACGGGCCATTCCGGAGTACACGATCGCTGCAGAATTAGGTGCGGTCACTGAACACGTTACACGACGTCTTGGCAAAAGCTACATGCAAATAGGAAAGACCATGGAAGCCGAACAATGGTTCGCTTCCGCGGTGAAGTTCATGAGCCGTGAGCCAATGGACATGTACAATTATGCCGAAGTACTGAAAAGCAACGGACGATACGAAGAAGCTGAGGAATGGATGGATCGTTATCTTTTGGTATCTTCCGATGATGCGAATGTTCGGCGGAGCAATATCAACGGCTTTGCAAAAAAACTTTCGCAGGATACTGATCGGTTCACTGTCCGTTCTGTTGGTATCAATACACCGTTCTCGGATTTTGGTACATGTTGGCTAGGGAACGATAAAGTGCTGTTCTCAAGCTCAAGGAACCTTACTACGATCGTTGAGCGAAGGGCTGCTTGGAATGATCAACCCTTTCTGGACCTCTTCACCGCAGAACGAGGATCGGATATGGATCTTTCGAACGCCAAGGTCGTGGAAGGCGATGTGAATACGAAGTTACATGAAGGGCCTGCTACTGCTAGCAACAGCGGAGATGCGATCTGGTTCACCCGTAACTCATTCTTCAAAGGTCGAAAACAGAAAAGTCAGAACGGGATCAGTAGGTTAGGAATTTACAAAGCATATCCGAAGAACAATGGATGGGGCAATGTGGAACAGTTCCTGTTCAACAATCCTGAGATCTCCGTTGGTCACCCAGCCCTTTCCGTGGATGGCAGAACACTCTATTTCGTAAGTGACATGCCAGGTGGGTATGGCGGATCCGATATTTACGTATGCCGTGACCAAGGTGGTCAGTGGGGCGAGCCTGAGAACTTGGGCAATTCCATTAATACGTCCCGTGACGAACTGTTCCCGTTCATTAGTGCGAAAGGCACATTGTACTTCGCGAGCAACGGCCACCCGGGCCTAGGCGGTCTGGATGTATATGCCGCGCAGCGTATGGAGAATGGCATGTACAAGTCTGCTGTTAATGTAGGAGCACCGGTCAATGGACCGAAAGATGACTTTGCGTTCATCATTGATGCTGAGGATAAGCATGGCTATTTCTCCAGCAACAGATCCGGTGGTATGGGTGATGATGATATTTATCGCTTCGATATGTTGGCCCCATTGGATGAACGCTACCTATGTACAGGGCATGTGATCGATGATGAATTCGAAATACCTGTGATAGCTGCGGAAGTTCAATTATATGATGCGGACAAGAAACTGATCGGTACAGCATTCACGGATGCGAATGGTGAATACACGTTCCCAGTTGAAAAGAACAAAGCTTACCGCGTGGTCGCCAAGATGGCCGGTCGCTACGATGGCCAAGGACATTTCAGTACGGAGAATATTGAGCAGGAACAGATCACCACGCGTGATGTGCACTTGGTTGCGGATGCAGGTGTCTGGATGCGCGGTGCGGTTTCCTATAAGGACAGGCTTGGTTTCATCGAAGGCATGAACATCAGCGTGGTGAATACCAGTAGTTTTTCTTCGGAGGCGACCAGATCCGGTTCCGGGGGCGACTTCAGTATGCGCTTGCAGACCAACGAGGAGTTCGAGGTGCTCTTTGAGAAAGCAGGGTTCTTCGGGCAAAGCGTTCCGGTTTCAACCATCGGTATAAAGCAAGGAGTGATCGACCTGAATCAAGCGCGTGATCTTCGATTTGAACCGATCGTTCTCGACAGTGCTATTGCCCTCAAATTCGTTCGTTGGAACAGTTCGTCTGCTACATTGGACCCTCTGGCCAAGACGGAGCTTGATGCGCTGGCAGAACGTATGCTGGTGAACCCACAATTGGTGATCGAGATCTGCGTATACACGGACGCTCGTGGTGATGTGACCAAGCATCAGCCTATGACCCAGAAACAAGCGGAAGCAGCTACGGCCTATCTGGTGAGCAAGGCGGTGCCGAAGGAAAGGCTTGTGGCAAAAGGTTTTGGTAGCAGCAGGATCCTGAACAGGTGCGTTGCCGGAACTGAATGCTCGGATGAAGAACATGCCGTGAACAGACGGACGGAATACAAGGTGGTCAAGGTGTTGTAATGGTCTACCGCAAAGCCTTCATCGCGTAGCCTTCATTTCTCAGGTATTCCAGCGTCCGTGGAAGTGTGTAGCGCAACCGTTCTTCCGCCTTTACGCTATCATGAAATACCACGATGGAGCCGGATCTGATATTCCTTGTTACATTCTTCAGACATTGCTCTGGCGTTGAGCGCATATCGAAATCTCCGCTTAGGACATCCCACATCACGATCCGGTATCGGTCCTTAAGCTCGTGAACCTGGTCATTCGTTATGCGCCCATAAGGCGGTCTGAATAGTAGCCTTTCACTTCCATTCACACCAAGCCCCAACGCGTTTTCGGCGCCTTGCACATCGTCGATATAGCTTGCTGTTGGTGTATTGGTTCCGCGCAAATGACTCCACGTATGGTTGCCAATGGTATGGCCTCCTTCCGTGATCTTTTTTAGGATCTCGTGATTCTCGGATGCGTTCTTGCCAATACAGAAGAACGTGGCTTTTGCATTGTAAGTAGCTAATTGTTCGAGCACCCACGGCGTTACATGGGGGATCGGTCCATCATCGAACGTCAAGTATACCGCACGTTCCTTGCGTTCCATATTCCAGATCCGCCCAGGATAGAGCAGTTTTAATACGGAGGGCGTTCGAGCGAAATACATTCGAGCTAGTGATAGCAACGGCTTAAAATACAACAGCGGACCGATGCCATAGCTCCGATCCGCTGCTCCATTCGATCCGTTCAGAACGACTGTCTGGTGGTACGACGTCCTTCGCCTTGCAATTCCAATTGCTTGGCTTGATACGAGTCCTCCATTATTCGGAAACGATCTTCCAGTAATTTTCCCTTTGCTGTATCAGAACGCGATGTCACGGATGCCAATCGTCCCATAACAGCATGTGCAATTGCCATTTCATTGTTCAAATGACTTGCGAAGCGTGGTTCCAGACTATTGAAATACACCATGTTCTCTTCCATGATCGTAAAGATCCGCTCGCTCAGTTCGTTCCCTTTCTCGATCTCGCCGATCGCGTAGTAGGCTTCTACGGTCGGTAAAAGGATCCGGTCATAGGGAACATTGTGTTCCGGCATCTTGTTGAGCGAAAGGTCAAGGATCGTAAGTGCTTTGTCGTCCTTTCCTTGGGCGATCAACTCTTCAGCAAGACTGCTTAGTTGCAATCGTAGGTTGGTGGTCATGCGCAGGATGTTCTCATCAAGATATACCGGCTCCTGACTGTCCATATTGCCCCACAGGAATTTCGTGGTTACGTTCTCGTACATGATATCCGCGGCTACGCGACCTTGCGTATTCGGGTTGGAGCTTTCGCTTTTTACAGGTACCAGACGATAGGTGAGTCCTTCCAATTGGAAGTGGTCCTGTAGGTTGATGTAGCTATCCGGTCCGGTCGTCACTGCGAAGTAAATGGGACGCTCCCAATCGTTGTGTGCCAAAAGGTCCAAAACCATCAGGCTGTTCTTCAAGAGCATTTGCCGCGGGATCTCGAAGTCCACACTGCGCACCCAATTCGTATCCGCAGCCGAGAGCGTACCGTTGCCGAATACTGTTGCGCTATCCACAGGAATACTGAATTTGTTGGTCGGGAAATACGAGTCACGAACACCGCGTTGGAACAGCACTTCGGTGTTCTTCGGATTGCTAACGAACTCCATCATTTGTTTGATGTTGCGGTAACCATCATTCCCACGCGGCATCAACGCCACAACGTCCCTCGTTCCTTGGCGATAGAGCTCAGGTGCCATTCCGAAAGGAACTGGTTCGCTCTCATAGGCCTTCCTGCGTTGCTGATCGATGTACCAATCAGTGTTCAGCAGGCTTAGGTTCACTACGCGGATATCCGTGCGTATGCCTTCAACTTCCTGTGCATACCAAAGTGGGAACGTATCGTTGTCGCCATTGGTGAAGAGGATCGCATTCGGGGCACAACTTTCAAGATAGTTGCTTGCCAGGTCACGTGCTGGTTTTCGGATGCTACGGTCGTGATCGTCCCATCCTTCTGCAACCATGATCAACGGTACGGTAAGTCCGATCAATGTAGCAAGTACGCCAGCAACTGTTTCGTTTTTCAGCGCTTTGCCTAATACATGGAACAGGGCAATAGCACCTCCTCCCAGAAGCGCGATATAGAGCAATGTGTATGACGTTGCATGGTCATCACCAAGTACGGTTTCCACAACATATTTCAGAATCCCGATACCTAATGCAACACCTAGGACCGAAATAAGTTCCTTTTGAGTAAGCGTACGTGCAGCATCATATAACGCGAACACACCAAGGCCTATCCATATCGCGAATGCATAGAAGGATCCTACATAAGCATAATCACGTTCTCGTGGCTGATACGGTGTTTGGTTCAGGTAGATCACGATGGCCACACCGGTGAATAGGAACAGAAGCGCGACTACGGAGCCATCTTTACTATGCCTTACAATTTGATAAAGCATGCCGATAAGACCCAGTATCAACGGCAAATAATAGAACCTGTTGAATGCTTTGTTATTGGTCATGCTCGGAGGTAACTGATCCTGATTTCCCAGCCGTTCCGCATCAATAGGTTTTATACCGGATAGCCAATTGCCATCCATGCTGTTCCCGTGGCCCTGCACATCATTCTGCCTTCCAGCAAAATTCCACATGAAGTACCTGCCGTACATCCAGTCCATCTGGTAGGAGAAGAAGTAACGCATGTTCTCCACGAACGTAGGCTTGAACACGATCGTTGGTTTATTCTCCCGATCGGTGGTCCGTATCGGCGTTCCCTTGAAATCACTCCAGCTCTTGTACGCATCTTCGTGATTGGCCTGAGCGCTGTACATGCGGGGGAAAAGCATCGTGAAATCCGGATCATACACTACCTCGGTTCCTTTGCGTGGGTCGGTAATGATGTATTCGTGATCCACCGTATGGTCAGGATGCTCTGCTAGGAAATGTTGTGCGCTCCAGCGGTCGTAGAATTTCTTAATTGGTCGATCGTTCTTCTTGATCAGATAGGTGGCCGTGTATACAGGAGTCCCGTCCAAACGCTCATTCGAATAGGGTGAATCCCAGAACTGACCGCTCAATAGTGGGCGGTCCCCATATTGTTCACGGTTCAAATAACTTAATAGGTTGAACACGTTCTCCGGATTGTTCTCGTCGATCGGTGGATTAGCAGCACTGCGAATTACGATCATCGCGTAGGTGCTGTATCCAATAAGGATCACGCTTACACCGAGGATGACGGTGTTCCAAAGGACCAGCCCATTGCGTTGCGTGTAACGGATCCCAAATACGATCAGTCCCACCAAAAGAAGGATGTAGATCAGGTTGCCGGAATTGAAGGGCATGCCCATTTCATTCACGAACAGCAATTCGAATTTGCTGGCCACTTTAACAAGGCCCGGAATAATGATCGCTTGTATTGCACCAAGGATCACGGCCGATGCGATGAACGTTTTTACGATACCGAGCGTGGTAACTTCATACCGTTTGAAGTAGTAAACGAAGGCGATCGCAGGGATGCAAAGCAGGTTCAATAGGTGAACTCCAATGCTGAGGCCCATCAAATAGGCAATGAGTATGAGCCAGCGCGTGCTATGCGGCTCGTTGGCCTCGCTTTCCCATTTGAGAATGGCCCAGAATACAATGGCCGTAAAAAAGCTGGACAGCGCATAAACCTCACCTTCTACAGCACTGAACCAGAAACTATCACTCCACGTGTATGCCAATGCGCCAACAACACCACTACCCATGATCGCGATCACAGCGCCTAGTGTTACCACAACTCCATTGCGCGTGGCCAACTTGTACGCCATATGCGTTATGCTCCAGAACAGGAACAATATGGTAAAGGCGCTTGCCATAGCGCTCAACACGTTCACGGCGTATGGAACGGTCTCCGGATCAACGAATGCGCCAGCTAGTCTGGCCAAGATCATGAAAAGTGGGGCTCCTGGAGGGTGGCCGACCTCTAATTTGTACGCCGTGGCGATGAATTCACCGCAATCCCAGAAACTGGCAGTGGGTTCTATGGTTGCGATATAGGTCCAACTGGCGACCAAGAACACAAGCCAACCGGTGATAATGTTCAGTTTTTTGTACGGCATACTCCTCTGGGGGCGAAACGATAAGCCGCGAAAATACCAAAGTAGTTGGTGGAACCACCCTCCGAATAGCGGATCTTGTTAAATTTGCACCTCCTTAAGCCAATATGGTCGCTTAAAGAATGTGAAATTGTCCGATGGTGTAATTGGCAACACGTCTGGTTTTGGTCCAGAAGAGTCCAGGTTCGAGCCCTGGTCGGACAACAAAATAACCCCGCGAAAGCGGGGTTTTTTTTGTCCGATCAGGGTGAGAAGTTTATCCCGCACAGCGCTTCAGCGCAGATGCGGGAAGCCCTGGTCAGACAACAAAATGCCCCACGAAATTGGGGTTTTTTTGTTTTACGAGCGTGGTGAGAAGTTTATCCCGCACAGCGCTTCAGCGCAGATGCGGGAAGCCCTGGTCAGACAACAAAATGCCCCGCGAAAGCGGGGTTTTTTTGTGCCGGGCATGGGGAGAAATTCATCCCGTACAGCGCTTTAGCGCAGATGCGGGAAGCCCTAGTTGCAAAACAAGAAACCCCTGCAATGGCAAGGGCTTCTTTAATAAATTGGATTCGTCGGTCACTCCACCACGAACCGGATCATTTCCGAGCGATCGCCGTGTTGTGAACGCACCATATACACACCACTTCGAAGTGTGGAGATCGGTAGGTCGATCCGTTGCGGTCCACCTGCCAGATTACCGTTGTACAATTCAATAAGTTTTCGCCCTGTAACATCGATCAAGTCAATGACCACTTGGTCACTGGACGGCATTTCGATCAGTAGTTGAGCATTGTCCTGAGCGGGATTCGGGATGATCATCAATGAGCCACTGTTCGCTGAAAGCTCTTCAAGCCCGACCGGCATACCATTCAGGTTGATGTCATCTACATAGATGTTATTGCCTCCATAGCTTTCACTCTCGAATTTGATCCGGAAATCCGAGGTATGGTATGAGCTGCTGATATTGGTCACTTCAGCATAGCCCCATTGATCGCCAGAGGGAACGAAGCTGCTTGAAACCGTTCCTCCGGCAGTGTTCAGGTCACTGGATCCGCGTAATTGCTTTCTCATGGACCATGTGTCACCACAATTGTTGGAGACGTACAGCCTCAAACGATCGTCGTTGGTGGTATTGCGCTGAGCGTATGCGTAGCGGAACGTGACAACGATCTCAGTGGCATTCGACATGTCGAACGGTTCGGAATAGAATTCGTCCAATTGCGTTGTCATTGAAGCGGTATTCAATAAACGAACACTGTTACTTCCCGAGAATGCGGCTGCATTCGTTAGTTGGAATGTATTGTTGTTGTCCGGATCATACACCGTCCAAGAAGATCCATTCAATGAGCTAATGCTCTCAAAGCCTTCATTGAATGGTACCGCTGCACCAGGGTTGGCCAACACGGTTATTAGATCGTTGGTCGTTACGGACAAATTCGTTGTGCCGTCGGTCACATCCAATGTTACCGCGTAGTTTCCGGCAGTGGTGTAGGTCACTGATGGGTTCGGGTCCGTGGATGTGTTGGGTGTGCCGCCAGGAAAGCTCCAGGTCCGTGAGCTAACACTGTTGTAGCTCACATCGCTGAATGTGACCGTACTGCCTGCGCATATTTCCTGAATACTGCTTGTGAACTCTGCTGCGCACAGGATAGCTGGTGAGCCCACACCGGTCGCATTCAAGTTGTTCGTTGTCCAAAGACTGCTTCGCTGTGCTGTGCCGCTGTTCAATGCAGCGATCAT
>Ga0073903_10001233_pt1 | contig 13419 bp, 8 predicted proteins | sample KloWWTKNB14_bulk_FD_66665 | JGI IMG/M metagenome (GOLD analysis project Ga0073903, IMG submission 66665) | Active sludge microbial communities from Klosterneuburg, Austria, studying microevolution and ecology of nitrifiers - Klosterneuburg... | ecosystem: Engineered > WWTP > Aerobic digester >... | reverse complement strand
TGTTTACCGAATAAGAGGATGCCGAATCGTGATGATTCCGACATGGTTACTCGTCGTCGTACTGGGGGTCGTAACACACGATTCTGCGCGGGGACAAGCAGAGAATGATCGCGATGGCTTGACGCAACTCTACAAGAGCATTTGCGACTTCGGCGTGCTCCCGGACGGCGACCCGATCTCGAATCGCGATCACCTCCAGGAAGCCATCGACTGGGCAGCACCGCGCGGGGCGGCGTTGTTTGTTCCGCCTGACAGTGAACCATACCCCGTGGCTGGCGGATTGGTCCTGCGCAGAAACGTCTCATTGATCGGTGTGCATGGACCGGTGGGACGCGGAACGCGACATCCAGACAAACCGCAACCGGTCGGATCGGTATTTGCCATCCAGGATGACAAGCATCCATTCATCACCGTCGAAGGCGCGACGCAGTTAAGCGGTCTGCAGTTCTGGTATCCGCAGCAAACTCTGACGGACCCGGAGAAAATCATCGAGTACCCGCCGACGATCAGCGTCTCGAAGACCAGCCCGGCTCAGGGGGTGACGCTTTCGCGACTCACCTTCTTCGGCGAATTCACCGCGATGGATTTCCGAGCCACGAGTCGCATGAGTTGCGAGCAGATTCTGATCGAACACTGCTACGGTTATCCGCTCAGCGGCCAATTCATCGCGATCGATTACTGTTACGACATCCCACGCATCCTGCATTGTCACATCAATCCGGCGAACCGGCGTTTCATCGATGGCGGATACAGCCGGTCGGTGATTGACAGCGTCGTCGCTCGAAAGACATTCGCGTATTGGATTGACCATACCGACAACGCCCAGGTCATTGACGCATTCACGTTCGGCACCTACGGAGGTATTCGGCTTGGTGCGGCGAGCTACGGCCAGATGACAAACTTCAACTTCGACTGTGTGACGGTGGGGATTCACAAGCTGGGCGATTCCACGTTCAACCGAAACTGGCAGATTGCCCAAGGGTCGATCATCGCCAACACGGGCGAGCGGATCGACGACATTCATCCGCTCATCATTGAAGGTCAGGGTCACACATCGTTGTCGAATGTCGAAGCGTTCTCCGGTCCCAACGGCGCGCTATCCACGCTCAACCAGTCGCACGATTTCCTCCTCGTTCGTGGCGAACAAAAGCTGACCGTCAGCATGTTCGGCTGCCGCATGAGGAACTACGTCGCCGACGTACCGCTGACGATTCAAAACGCGGCCGCCATAGTGCAGGCCATCGGCTGCATCGATAAGCACGAGAATCCGTTTGCGTACCCCTGAAGGATCGCTTGATCACTAGGTGAGCGGCAAGGCGCTAGACACGCACGCCTGATGTCCTTGTTCCGAGGCTCCAGCCTCGGAACACGCTGCTCCGGAGGCTCCTGCCTCCCGAGATTTGCACTGGAGGCAGGAGTCTCCAGTGCGTTGCGTTCCAGGGCTGGAGCCCTGGAACGAGGATTCAAATGAGCTCAAGGAGCGGCAGACCTGCTTCAGCGGCGGCATTTCCATGAGTTCTCGGCTATCCCACGTTCAGCCACGAGTCGATATTCTGGATGCTCCATGGTTCGCGCTGCTCGCGGTTCAGCATCGCATTGGCCTCTGCGTCGTCAGCGAATTCTTCGCGTTCGGGATCCCACCGCAACTTGCGACCAAGTCGCATCGAGATGTTTCCGATGTGGGAAATGGAAATCGTACGATGTCCAATCTCGGCCGGAGCGTAAGTCGTCCCACCATTCTTGATGCAGCCGGTGAAGTCCAGGTGCTCCCCACCGGCTGGCCCGCCGGAACCCTCTCGCCGGCAGATGGTTTTGGGACGATGCAATCTTTTCGATTCGGGAATTTCCACATCCAGAATCGTAGGGTTGCTGGCCGTGAGCGGAGCGCGCCAGCCGCGGAACATCACCCAGCCTTCCGTCCCTTCGAATTTGATCCCTGGCGTCCCTTCACTCCAGGCGTGCATCGTCAACCCGTTCTGATACCGATAGTGCAGATCGAATTCTCCAGCCGTATTCCAGACGGCATCGCGCGGTGGAAAGACGCCAGTCCCCTCGACTTCCACTGGTCCGGTTTCCTGGTGGCCGCTGGCCCATTGAACGAGGTCGAACAAGTGAGCGCCCCAATCTGTTAGCCGCCCACCGGAATAGGACAAGTTCCAGCGGAATGTATTGTGAACCCGTGCCGGACAATAGGGAGCCACCGGTGCCTGTCCCTGCCACTTCTCATAGTCAAGCTGGCTGGGCGGATTCTGAATGGTGAAGTCTTCATTGCCTCGCCCTTCGTTGTTCTTCGGAAGCAGCACCTTGACATGTTCGAGCTGGCCGATGTAGCCACCATGAACCAACTCGCAGATCTTAATATAGGAATCGATCGACCGGTTCTCGGACGCCGTTTGGAACACCAGTCCCGAGTTTTTCGACTCGTTCGCCAGCATGCGACCTTCGCCGATCGTGAGTGACAGAGGTTTCTCGCAGATAACATGTTTGCCAGCGCGAATCGCCATCAAAGCAGGGATCACATGCCAATGATCCGGTGTGGCCACATCGACGGCGTCAATGTCCTTGCGATTGATGAGTTCGCGAAAATCATGGTAGACATCGCATTTGTAATCACGACCGAATAGTTTTGAATAGTGCTGGTTGACTTTGCTCTCTGCCTGAGCCGCATGTTCCGCATCGACGTCGCACACCGCGATCACCTGCTGATCGGGATTCTCCAGCATGCGATCCAGATTCCAACCAGTCCCATGTCCGCCACAGCCAATCAATCCCATCGTAACGCGATTGCTCGGCGCGACAGTACCTGCCCGCCCCACAGCGGACGAGCGAACGATGGTTGGAACGGCGACCGTCGCGGCGATCGTCTTCAGAAATTCACGACGTCGGGGCGTTTTGTGTTGGGCGGTCATCGAAGATTTCTGAAAGAAGCGTGAGGGTGATGCCATGCGTCAAGGGTTGCTTTCTACAGACGCAAACAGACTAACCTGGATAGCTGTTGTATAGATTTGCGGGACAAATCGCAATTCGCGAGTCCACACCGGAAGGTGCAGTCGCGGATTTTGGTAGGTTCTTTCTGTCGGAAAGGACTCCCGACCCTCTGTTCACACCCGTGCGATCTGTCCAGTCCGGTATACTGTGGGGCATTTTGGTTGAGAGCATGATCAGAATGTAATGGAGTTGACGGAATGGCGGTCGTTTGAGGCATAAATCTGAGTGGCCGCTTTGCGTTTTCGAATTTCGTGGTCGTCGCTAGCTCTCCATCTGCGCTCACCAATCCGGACGAGCCGGATGGGGTCGCAGCACGAGCTTAAGTCCACGCCATTGGGCACAAGGCCAGCGGGGCCACACAAAGAGTCTGTCTGGACTCCGATCATTTTGAGGTTCTGCGCGAAAGGAAGTGCATGGTCGGCCCCGTACCACAAACGAGTAGTCTTTGATGGATGCTGTGATTGAGCCTGAAAGGCTCGTACAAATCAGCCTGGGGCAAGAGAATCCGCGAATGCGGATGAACGCCGCCCCAGGTTCGCTATGTCTGACACGCGCACTTCATTTCGCACAGAACCTTTTTTGACCGATCCGCCGGTCAACACATTGACAAGAGTGCCCACTTCTGCGGTAATCAACTTCCGCAATCAACTGCCCTCCCTCCCGCTGCGTTTGTTTGATGAGAATCCACATGCCCCCTGGTGCCCGTCGATCTGCTTTTCGGCTTCCCGTCTTCAGTCTGACTCTTCTAGTCGCCACCACGGGTTTTGGTTTCGCGGACGATCGCACGAACTATGATCGAGACGTGCGGCCGATCCTGTCGGACACGTGTTATAAGTGCCACGGCCCCGACGCAGCCGAACGGAAGGCCGGACTGCGACTGGATTCTGCAGAAGGAGCAACGGTCCGCCTCGAATCCGGGGTCTCCGCGATTGTGCCCGGCAAGGCTGATGAAAGCGAACTCCTGAAGCGGATTCTCTCCACTGATCCCGATCTCGTTATGCCACCTCCGGAGTCCGGCATGAAGCTGACTCCGCAGCAGCAACAAAAACTCACAAAATGGATTGAGCAGGGCGCGGAATTCAAGGGCCACTGGTCGTTCATTCGTCCTCAACGTCCCGCATTGCCCGCCGTCAGCGACGAAGCCTGGTGCAGGAATCCGATCGACCGTTTCGTCATGCGGAAGCTTGACGAGGCTGGTTTGAAACCATCACCGGAAGCGGATCGAGCGGCGTTGATTCGCCGAGTCACGCTCGATCTCACCGGATTGCCGCCGACGCCGAGTGAAGTTCAGGCGTTTCAGGACGATCCTGATTCCAAAGCATACGAAAAGGTCGTCGATCGATTGCTCGCGTCACCACGCTACGGCGAACAGATGACGCGATACTGGCTCGACCTCGTCCGCTACGGGGACTCACACGGGTTGCATCTCGACAATGAACGCTCGCTTTGGAAGTACCGTGAATGGGTCATCAATGCTTTCAACTCGAACAAGCCGTTTGATCAGTTTACGATCGAACAACTGGCGGGCGATCTGCTTCCCGATTCAACAATGGAACAGAAGATCGCAACCGGTTTCAATCGCTGCAACGTGACGACCAGCGAAGGTGGTTCGATCAACGAAGAAGTGCTCGTGCGTTACGCCGTCGATCGCACGGAAACGATGTCCACGATCTTCATGGGCATGACGCTGGGATGCGCCGTCTGTCATGACCACAAGTTTGATCCGGTCACGCAGAAGGAATTCTACCAGCTGTTTGCGTTCTACAATGCCGCCGCCGATGCCGCGATGGACGGAAACGCACTCGCTCCGCCACCAACAATCCGTGTCCCGACTGCAGAACAGTCAGCGTTGTTGGCGGAACTGGATCAAAAGATTCCGGCGCTCAATGAACAAATCAACACTGCTCTGGCGGCTGTGGATTATGTTGATCCCGGTGTGAATGCAGCAACGGTCTCCACAGAACCCGCCGAATTTGTCTGGATCGATGACGCAGCTCCGACCGGAGCCCAGTTGCAGGGAGATACGGCGTGGGAATTTGTGTCCGCTCCAGATCATCCCGTTCACAGCGGCACCAAGGCGACTCGTCGGCAGGCCGCCGGACTCAGTCAGCATTTCTTTACCGGTGCCAATCCGACACTCAAGATTGGCGAAGGCGATAAACTGTTCGCGTACTGCTGGCTGGATCCAGCCAATCCGCCAAAGACCGTCATGCTGCAGTTCAATGACGGTGTTTGGAGTCACCGCGCATTCTGGGGCGAAGATCTCATCCCGTTCGATTCCGGCACGGGCGAGAATCATCGTCCGATGGGACCGCTGCCGAAAACCGGCGAATGGGTTCGACTGGAAGTTGATGCAGCCCAGGTTGGACTGAAGGCCGGAGCTGAACTCAACGGCTGGGCGTTTACGCAATTTGGCGGGCTTGCCTACTGGGATACTGCAGGGATTGTGACTCGCACGCCGCAGGCCGATCAGTCGTTCGAATCTCTGCTGGCGTGGGAAGCGTTCGACCGCAGCATTGAAAAGTCCTCCGTAACTCAACCGGTTCGCGACGCGATCAAGATCGAATCCGACAAGCGAACGCCAGACCAGTCCAAACTGATTCGCGATCACTTCCTTCGGTTCATTCATCCAAAGACCCGAATGACGTTTGAGCCGCTGCAGAAGCAGCTGGACGAGGTCACACAGAAACGCACCACCGTTGACGCCGCGATCGCGGTCACGATGGTCATGGCCGATCTGCCTCAGCCCCGCGACACGTTTGTGCTGAAGCGAGGCGAATACGACAAGCCGGGTGAAAAAGTGGAAGCCAACGTACCCGCGATGTTTCCGCCGCTGCCGGAAGGTGCTCCTCGAAATCGCCTGGGGTTGGCCAAATGGCTGGTGGATCCCTCTCATCCACTCACCGCCCGCGTCACCGTCAACCGTTACTGGCAGCAGTATTTCGGCACCGGCATTGTGAAGACAGCAGAAGACTTTGGGAAGCAGGGGCAATGGCCGACGAATCCCGCGTTGCTGGACTGGCTGGCGGTGGAGTTCATCGAAAGTGGCTGGGACATCAAGGCCCTGCAGAAACTCATCGTCACTTCGAGTGTTTATCGACAGTCTTCGAGCGTCAGTCCTGAACTGCTCGCGACCGATCCCGATAACGAACTCCTCGCCCGTGGCCCGCGTTTTCGGCTGGATGCCGAAGTCGTTCGCGACAGCGCGTTGGCCGTGAGCGGACTGCTCGTCGAAGTCACTGGTGGCAAGAGCGTGCGACCTTATCAGCCGGATGGGATCTGGGAATCAGTCGCATTCGTCGGCAGCACGACCCAGAACTACAAGCGAGATGAAGGCGACGCGCTTTATCGACGCAGTCTGTACACGTTCTGGAAACGCACGGCACCGCCGCCCTCGCTGATGGCCTTCGACGCTCCGTCACGCGAAACCTGTGTCGCCCGCCGCGCTCGCACGAACACGCCGCTGCAGGCTCTGGTGCTGATGAATGACACGCAGTACGTCGAGGCGTCCCGTAAACTGGCGGCACGCATGTTGAGCGAAGGAGGTGATACGGCTGCGTCTCGACTGAGTTTCGGGTTCCAACTCTGTACGGCGAGAATGCCCACCGAACAGGAACTCGATGTTCTCACGCAAGTCCACAGCGAACAACTCAGCCACTACAAAGAGAACCCGGCGGAAGCTGATAAATTACTGGTGATCGGTGCGTCGCCCCGCGCTGACGGAATGGATTCCGTGGAACACGCGGCCATGACCATGATGGCGAACCTGATGTTGAATCTGGATGAAACAATCACAAGGGAATAGGACACAATGACCGCTCAAGGGCCGCTGAGCCACGCTGATCTGCTGCAGTTGAAACGCTGGAACACACCGACAATTTACAACGGCTGGGAGCAGATCACGAAGCGTGATTTCTGTGCTGATGCCGTCAACATCGAAGAAACCCGCGACTTCATGCCGCAAATGGGGCCGATGGTGGGGTACGCGGTGACGGTCATCATCGAGCCCAGTAACGCCGAGCATCGCAAGACGTTGCCGAATGCCACATCCGAATATCGGAAGTATGTGGCCAGTATTCCTGGCCCGAAAATTATCGTCATTCAGGATCTCGACAAACCACGGGTGATCGGATCATTCTGGGGCGAAGTCAACGCCAACATCCACAAGGCACTGGGTTGTGTCGGCACCATCACCGACGGCGCGATTCGCGATGTCGATGAAATGACCAACGCCGGACTCAAGTCACTCGCTCGCCGTCTGTGTGTCGGACACGCCGCCGTGCAGCCGGTGCGATTCAATTGCGAAGTCGAAGTCTTCGGTCGAAAAATCGCACCGGGAGATTTTATCCACGCCGACAAACACGGATTCATTGTCATCACACCGGAAGAACAGCCCCACCTGCTGGAAGCGGCTCGCTTCATGGACAGCAATGAATGCAATACCGTCATTGCCGCAGCCCGGAACACGAGTGGCTTGACCTCCGAGGAAATCCTTGAAAACCTCGGCAACGCGTCGCGTCAATTCGGCAAGAACGCCCGCGAGAAATTTGCCAGGGACGGCGAGTGGTAGTTGATAAATCAGCAAAGAATAACGTCGCTCGCCTCAGCGGCGCACAGTAGGTTGGACATTCCTGTCCGACACCATGAGCAATCGACGGACAGGAATGTCCATCCTACGGTCCGTACGCCCTGCGAGCCAACCTTGTGCTGTGGAATCCCAGCGCGGCTTCGCTCCGCTCAGCCGAGACAGCCGATGGCTTCGGGTCGTAAGTCATCGCACAGGATGTACAGCACGTTCGGCTTTTCCGCAGCGGATGCGGTGATCAAGCCGCTAGCTGACACCAGCAACACAATCGCGGATGCCAGAATTGAAACGGTGCCACGATTTTGCCACACGGATTTCCTGAACGGATTCATCGGTATCTCTTTCTTTTCAAGCAGCGTTTCTTGCGACAGTCCCGAAGGAGCAGCACGAATGAATTCGGATGGTAATCTTTCGAGTCCGCGATCAACACCCTTGCCCGCATTTTCATCTGACTTTTGGCCAGGCACCACGGACCTCCGTTGTGGATTATTTGTCGGAAACACCGTACAACTCTCACGCAACGCATTCCCGGTGCGAACGCATCTTGTAGCGGAACGGCGCACGCGGGCTGTTGCGATTAAAGTAGCCGTCACTCTCTGAGTGACGAATGCCAAGGACCGCGTTTTACGGCCTGCGTCACTCAGAGAGTGACGTCTACTTTGTCAATCGAGTGTTATCGCGCTCGCGCCACTCCACTACGACTTTTGAAAACTCCGAGGTCACCGAACATTCATGGCATTTCGACGAATCGTACTGGTCGGTGCCGGCCACACGAATCTGCATATTGTCCGCATGTGGATGCTGCACCCGATTCGAAATGTCGGGCTCACGCTGATTTCGCCGTTTGGAAATGCAACCTATAGCGGCATGTTGCCCGGGACGCTGGCGGGACTGTATTCACCGGCGGAGATGGAAATCGACCTGTACCGACTCACACAGGCGGCTGGTGTGGAATTGATTATTGACGAAGCGATCGGTCTGGATGCGGCTCATAAGCAGATCAAGTTCGGCGAACGTCCGCCGATGTCTTACGACATGGCCAGTGTTGGCGTGGGCTCAGTCCCGAAGCACATGGAATCCCTGCGGACGCATCCGGGCTTCGTCTCTATTAAGCCGATGTTCACGGCACTGCAGAGATTGGATGCGGCAATTCAGCGAATCCAAAACGGCCCGGTCAGGACAGCCATCGTCGGCGGCGGAGCGGCAGGAGTTGAAGTGGCTTTCTGCGTCGAGCATCGTATTCGCGAATCCGGACGCACGCCGTTGGTGACGCTGATCGACGCCAGCGCGGCGATCCTCAGCGGCTTTCGAACTCGCACGATTCGACTGGCTGAACGTGAATTCCAAAACCGTGGGATCGACGTGCGATGTGGTCGTCGTGTGACGGGCCATCGCGGACTGAATCTGTTGATGGACAACGAGGACGAGATTCCAGCCGACGTCGTCATTTGGGTCACGGGAGCGTTTCCGCCTTCACTGCTAAAAAACATCGAACTGCCGAAAGCTGAGTCTGGGTTTCTGCGAGTTCAAAACACGCTGCAATCTGTTGGTGATCCGTCGGTGTTTGTGGTTGGCGATTCGGCGGAGATTGAACACGAACGTATCGACCGTGCGGGTGTTTACGCAGTGCGACAGGGGCCGATTCTGTGGGAGAATCTCAACCGCATGCTGTGTGGCCGAGCTCTGGTGAGTTACCAGCCGCAGAGGGATTTTCTGCGACTCCTGGCGACCGGCGACGGCAAAGCCATCGGCCAGTGGAAGTGGTTGAGTGGCATCGGCACACACTGGTGGAAGCTGAAGGATCGGATCGATTCGCGGTTCATGCGGATGTTTCGCCCGACACCGGCGATGATGGCAAACATGCGGAAGTCCAATGCTGTGTCTTCAGTGGCTGCTGACACGGCGACCGATTCCTCCACGGTCGCCATGCGTTGCCGAGGCTGTGGAGGCAAGACCAGCGCCAGAGTGCTGCAACTCGTGCTGCAGAAATTGCGATCTGAAGCAACATCACCGGCCCCCGGTTTTTTGCAGAGCGACGATACGGCGCTGTTGCCGGATCGCGTCGGGACGAATGCGGTCTCTGTGGACTTCTTTCCGGCGTTCATCGACGACCCGTGGCTGACTGGACGCATCGCCGCGATTCATTCGCTGAGTGATCTGTGGGCAAGTGGTGTGAAGCCGACATCAGCGGTGGCCATGGTGACACTGCCGGAAGGCAGCCTGAATCAACAGTCAGAAATGCTTTATTATGTGCTGAGTGGCGCGATTCGGGAACTTAACTCCGCCGGGGCAGTGCTGGTCGGTGGTCATACGACAAACGGTGACGAACTGGCGGTGGGATTCACTGTGTTTGGAAACGCCCCGGTCGTTGGCGGTGCCTCCATGTCCGACAAACTGCCGCTTAGCAAGGGAAACCTGCGCCCTGGTCAACGCCTCATCCTGACAAAACCACTGGGCACCGGAATCATTCTGGCCGCGAAGGATCAGGGGCGAGGCAACGCTCGCGCGATGGCGGCCGCGATCTCGACGATGCTGCAGTCCAATCAATTGGCTTGCGAACTGGCAATGGAAACCGGCGTCAAGGCCGCCACAGATGTCACGGGCTTTGGACTCGCCGGGCACTTGCTGGAAATGTGTCAGCAGTCGCACGTGTCGGTGGAACTGAATGTCGCGACGTTGCCCCTGATTTCCGGAGCGATACCGTTGGTTATCGGCGGAGTTCAAAGCTCGCTGTTCAGTGAAAATGCGGCATCCGTTGCGAACTTTCTGACAGAGACTGGCAATACGGTCGCGTCACAGGAACTTGTCAGAGCCCGGATTGCCACTTTGTACGATCCTCAGACTTCCGGCGGCCTGCTGGTTGGAGTCGATCCCGAGAACGCTGAATCACTGGTCAAACAGCTCATTACCGCCGGGTATACCGAAGCGGCTATCATCGGCAGTGTTACCGAAGCGACAGACGATCCTCGCATCCTGATCAAGAGTAGTTCGTGACTGCGAGGCGACTGTGACTGCGAAGCGACAGGCGGCACGCCAAAGTCGATACCGAAGAAATTCGAACAGGACATTCTGACAGAGGACTGACACGGTATCCGCGATGCTCTCGACGCCACTTAGGCGAACGGCAGAAAAGGAATTACCATTGGCGAGTCATCGGGCCGAGCAGACCCGTGCGACTGAACCACGCCAAAGGAAGCAGATCTGAGGACAGATCTGCCTACGTAGTCCGACCTCTCTCAGGTCGGATTCCCTCGGCGACGCGATATCCCTGGTAATCCTGTTTCTTCCGCTCGCCTTACAGTCTCACGCCTTCCAGCGTCAGCAGCGTCTGTTTGTGTTCCAGGCCACCACCATAGCCGACGAGTTTTCGGTTGCTGCCAATGATGCGATGGCAGGGAACGATGATCGCGATGGGGTTGCGACCGTTCGCCAGCCCGACGGCTCGGGAAGCGGCGGGATTGCCGACTGCCTTTGCGATATCGCCGTAGCTGGCTGTTTTTCCGAATGGAACTTCGCACAGCGCCTGCCAGACACGCTGCTGAAATTCAGTACCTTGCCCCGCCAGCGGCAAATCGAAGGCACGCAGTTTTCCTGAAAAGTAGGCTTTTAGCTGGCGAATCGCTTCCCTGAGCGGCTTGTCGTTCGATTCCCAATCCGCCCCCGGAACAGTTTCAGGCGCACTGTAATGGGATTTGCTGAACGAGACGTGCCGCAGTCCTTCGTCGTCACCGGCGATCAAGAGATCGCCCACTGGAGTTCCCTGAAGGTATGTGAAAAACATGACTTCCGCCTCGCTGAGAATGCTGACCCTGTGAGCATTGGAAACACCGCTGGCAAATCATACAGTTCCGATCCCGGCCTTTGAATGGATTGAGGGGTGGTTCCCGATTTGTGTCCTCAAAAGATGGTAGTTGTACTTCATGTCTCAGGAATCAATTGCGGCCGAAGTTCGTCAGTCCGCTGCCGAGCGTCAGGCACTGGTGGATTCACTCCGCTGGAAGAAATTTTCCGTGCTGGATGATGGTTTCGTGTGCCTTGTCGATGTCATGGGCGACGACAGCAGCATCGTTCAGGCCGCTCGCGTCAGCTACGGCGAAGGCACAAAGAAGGTCAGTGATGACCGAACGCTGATTCGTTACCTGTTGCGACATCGGCACACGACTCCGTTTGAAATGGCGGAAATTAAATTTCTGGTGCGCGTGCCGATGGACTGCTGGCGGCAGTGGGTTCGACATCGGACGGCAAATATCAATGAATACAGTACTCGTTATTCGCTGGCCATTGATGCGGCTCAGACAACAGACCCCGCCGAATGGCGCACTCAGGCCGAATCCAATCGTCAGGGCAGTGGCGACACATTGCGCGTCGAACTGGGACAGGAACTGACCCACGAAGAAACCGAACTGCAGGCAAAGACGCGTGACGTCTACCAAAGCCGCATTGCGCGCGGTGTTGCGCGCGAACAGGCCAGGAAAGATCTTCCGCTGGCGACGTATACCGAAGCGTACTGGAAGATCGATCTCCACAACCTGCTGCATTTTCTGGCACTGCGAATGGACAGCCATGCTCAGCTGGAGATTCGTCAATATGCGACGACGCTTGGCGAGCAGATCGTGGCACCGCTGTTTCCGATCGTCTGGGAAGCGTTCCTGGATTATCGCATGCGATCGATGTTCCTCACGCGGCTGGACGCGGGCGTCATTCAGCGTCTGGCAGCAAATGCGGCGGCGGCGGGCCATGTCCCGCCATTTTCTGCGGCCGAATTCCTGGCAGCTCAGGATCCAACGTGGGTCAGCCTGAACCGCAGTCGCGAACGCGATGAATGTCATGCCAAGTTGCAACGCCTCGGACTAATCGCGGGCGACGGAGATTCCTGATCTCCGGGCTCCAAATTTGACCTCCCGATTGGCGCAATTCCCCCAGATGTCGGCATTTTCGGCAAGGTTGGGCCAGTGGAGTTTAATTTGTGGGTGAACACGACGTCAGATTCCGATTCGATGTGGGGATACACCCCATTTCTATGCGCAGACGCTATGCGCAGTGATGTTTTCGGGAGGCAAGTCTCCGAAAACAGAGCGTGATTCGCCTGAATTCTAGTTGCGAAGCGGTAGTGGGATGTCCGATGATGAGTGCGAGTTAGCAATGAAACGTGGTATTTTGGCCACCGATGCGTTAGAGAAACGGCGGAATTTCGTCGTTCGTCAATCAGCCATGTTGTTTTCCGCGTGAATGAATCCGTTGTGACGTAGCTTTTAGCATGGGCTGCAACAGAGCGTTTTCCGATTTTTTTCGCTAGTTCAGGGTTTCACAGATTATGTCGCTTAAAAACTCACCTTTTCACGGGTTTCTGCGTCAACTGAATTCAATTCTGGGAAAAAACACGCAGCGAAGAAGGCAGCAATCGGCCTTTGGCATTCCAGCAGAACAACTGGAGACGCGCCAGTTGCTGGCGGCCGACCTGTCGAAGGTTCTGTACCAGGAAGCGATCCTTGATACGATCGGGCCGGACTCGCAGATACCCAGCTATTTCGTCGCATTCACCGGCCCGATGAATGCGGCCGACATTCAGGCGGCGACCGGGGCGTCTTCAGTGACACCGTATGAGCCGATGCCAAACACGTTTGACGTGGTGTTTGACACGCCGATCACGTTGCAGTCGGCAGCCGACAAAATCTCAGTGCTCAACAACTTCCAATATCTGTCCCCCAACGTGGATCAGGCCGTTGAACTGCGCTCGATCCCAAATGACACGTTGTTCGGGGCACAGTGGTACCTTAACAATACCGGGCAGACAAATGGAACGGTGGGCGAGGATTTGAACGTCACCAGTGTCTGGGACAAATACA
>Ga0073903_10001210_pt1 | contig 13553 bp, 8 predicted proteins | sample KloWWTKNB14_bulk_FD_66665 | JGI IMG/M metagenome (GOLD analysis project Ga0073903, IMG submission 66665) | Active sludge microbial communities from Klosterneuburg, Austria, studying microevolution and ecology of nitrifiers - Klosterneuburg... | ecosystem: Engineered > WWTP > Aerobic digester >... | reverse complement strand
GAACCCACGCAGGCCGGGTTGAGGCAATGGTTGCAGATACGCGGCAGGTAGAACATCATCATCCGCTCCAATTGGAACAGGCTCTCCTGCTCCACCGGTGAGAGCTCCTTGAAGTTGACATCCTTGCGGGCGTAGTCCTGCGAGCCGCCAAGGTCATCGTCCCAGTTTGGCCCGGCCTTCACGTCGATATGCTCGCCGGTCACCAAGGACACGGGGCGCGCCGTGGGCTGGTCATCCCCCTCCGGTGCGGTGAACAGGTCGGAGTACTTGTAGGTCCAAGGTTCGTAGTAGTCCTCCAGCACGGGCATGTTCGGGTTGTGGAAGATGTTCTTCAACCCCTTCCACTTGCCCGCCCCGCGCAGGGATACGGAGTTGCCGTCCTTCACCCAGCCGCCTTTGTAGACGTCCTGGTCCTCCCATTTGGTGGGGTAACCGGTACCGGGCTTGGTCTCCACGTTGTTCCACCACATGTATTCCGCACCCCGGCGATCGGTCCAGATGTTCTTGCAGGCGATCGAACAGGTGTGGCACCCGATACACTTATCGAGGTGGAACACCATTGTGATCTGTGATCTGACGTTCATGGTCTTGGCTTTATCGTGGTTCAGAATTCGACCTTGTCCATTTTGCGCACCAGCACGTGGGTGTCGCGGTTTGCACCCACCGGTCCCCAATAGTTGAAGTGGTAGGAGAACTGGCCGTAGCCCCCCATCAGCAGGTTGGGCTTCAGGTGTACGCGTGTGAAACTGTTGTGCCCACCTGCCCTACGCCCACCGCGCACTTGCGATTTGGGCACGGAATAGGTGCGCTCCGGTGAGTGGTACACGATGCATACCCCGCGCGGGATCCGCGAGCTGACGCAGGACCTCGTGCAGTAGACCCCGTGGTCATTGTACACCTCTACCCAGTCGTTGTCCTTGATACCTAATTCCTCCGCATCCTTTTCATTGATCCAGCACGGTTCCATGCCGCGGGAGAGGGTGAGCATCCGCAACGTATCACCGTAGGTGGAGTGGATGTGCCACTTGCCGTGCGGGGTGAGGCAGTTGAGCATCCTGGCCTTGCCGTCGTTCACCGTCTTGCGCAGGTCGCCATAGACCTGTGGTGTGGGCGAGGGCTTGTAGGTGGTGAAGTGCTCGCCGAACATGATGTAGCCATCATGGTCGAGGTAGGTGTGCTGCCGCCCGGTCATCGTGCGCCAAGGCATCAGGCGGTCCACGTTGTAGGTGTACGCGGCATAGGCACGGCCATCGTTCATGAGGCCGGACCACAGCGGCGAGGTGTTGTAGCGCCGGGGCTGGGCCTGCAGGTCCTTGTAATCGATCCGCACGTCCTTGCTGCCCTCGCCGAGGTCGGCCAGCACCATGCCGGCCTTCACCTCCATGTTCTTGTACGCACGGTCGTTCAGCATCCCGTTGGTGAGCGTGGAGAGCTTCAACACGGCGTTCACGGCCTCCACATCCTCCCTCAGCGATGGCAGGTCTTTGCCATCGATCCGCTGCACGTGCCGCTTATCCTCGATCATTTCCGCATACACGTCGTCGGCCATGTACGAGTTGCCGTGGGCGCCCAGGGTCTTGGTGTTCATGTTCCCACCGAGCGAGATGTACTTTTCGTAGATCTTGGTATAGTCGCGCTCCACGGTAACGATCTTGTGCATCGTCTTGCCGGGGATGGGCTCGCATTCGCCCTTGCTCCAGTCCTGAATGCTGGTCTGCGTGATCTCGTCGGCGCTGTCGTGTTGCAGCGGCACGTTCACGATGTCCGTCACAGGCGTGGGCAGGTGATGCTTGGCCAATTCACTGACCTTCTGCGCGATGATCTGGAAGATCTGCCAGTCGGTCTTGGCCTCCCACACCGGCGGCACAGCCTCGGAAAGCGGATGGATGAAGGAGTGCATGTCCGTGCTGTTGATGTCCGCCTTCTCATACCAGGAGGCGGTGGACAGCACGATGTCCGAATAGAGCGCGGAGGTGTCCATCCGGAAGTTGATGTCCACCACCAGGTCCATCTTGCCCGAGGGTGACTTGTCGCGATACACAATGTCCTTGACCATGGTCCCGGCCACCTCATCGGCGATGTCGTTGTGGTGCGTGCCGAGGTAATGGTTCAGCATGTACTCATGGCCCTTGGCGCTTGACATCAGGGCATTTCCGCGCCAGATGAACCAGTTGCGGGGGAAGTTCACCGGATCGTCCGGATCGGCCACCGAATGGAGCAGATCGCCGGACTTCAGGCGGGACACCACATGGTCCGCGATCTCCTTGTCCGTGTTCGCTCCGGCGGCCTTGGCCTCCTTGGCGATCTCCAAGTTGCTCTTGTTGTATTGCGGGTAGAAGGGCATCCATCCGTTACGCACGGACTTCACGATCCAGTCCGCCGAGTGCATCTTCGCCAGCGGGTTGGCATCATCGGGGATGCTGTTGTAATCGGCCTGGCAGCCGTCATAGCGCCATTGGCTGGAATTGATGTAGTGCCAGATGGGCCCTTGCTGGAGCCGGTTGGCACCGACCCAGTCCTTGGCCGCCATGATGGTGCCCCACGAATCGACCGGTGCGAGCTTCTCCTGGCCCACATAGTGGTTCATGCCACCACCGTTCTTGCCGTTGCACCCGGTGAGCATCTGCGCCATGATGGACGCGCGGTACATCAGGTTGCCATGGAACCAGTGGTTGATGGCAGCGCCCACGATCACCATGCACTTGCCCTCGGTGGCCTCGGCGGTGGAGGCCCATTCGCGGGCGAACTTGATCACCGTCTTCTTGCCGATGCCGGTGAAGATCTCCTGCCATGCCGGTGTGTAGGCCTGCTCCTTGTCGTCGTAATCCTTCGGGTATTCGCCGGAAAGACCACGGCCCACGCCGTATTGGCCCATCGTGAGGTCATAGATCGTGGCGACCGGGATGCGCCGGCCGTCCACACCGGTGAGGTATTTTACCGGGATGCCGCGGAGGACCTTCTTCTTCAACCCGTATTCCACGAACTCCACTTGGAGCACTTCCTCGCAATTTTCCAGGAAGGTCAGTTCGGGATCATATACCGCGTTGTCCGGACCGTTCTCGTACTTCAGGTTCCAGTTGCCCGGCTCCTTGTCCCAACGGTAGCCCATGGTGCCCTTAGGGGTCACGGGCTGGCCGGTCTTGGAATCCAGGCACAGGAATTTCCAGTCACCATTGCTGATGTCCTTGAACTTATCCAGGCGGTTGGCACGCACCATTTTCATGGGCTTGAAGTGCTCCCCGTTGGGTTCGAGTTCCACCAGGAAGGGGCAGTCCGTGTAGCGCTTCACATACTCATGGAAGTAGGGTGTCCGCTTGTCCGAGTGCCATTCTTTGAGGATCACGTGGGTAACGGCCATCCAGAACGCGCCATCGCTGCCGGCGTGGCAGGGGATCCACTGGTCGGCGTGCTTGGCCACCATGCTGAAGTCCGGCGACATCACCACGGTCTTCGTGCCGTTGTGCCGGGCTTCGGAGAAGAAGTGGATGTCGGGCGTGCGGGTCATGCCGAGGTTGGCGCCCATGCTCACGCAGAACTTGGAGTTGAACCAATCGGCGCTTTCACAGACATCGGTCTGTTCGCCCCACACTTCGGGGAATGCACAGGGCAGGTCACAGTACCAATCGTAGAAGCTGAGGTTCACACCGCCCATGAGCTGCAGGTACCGTGCGCCGGAAGCGTAGCTCATCATGGACATGGCCGGGATGGGCGAGAAGCCGATGATCCGGTCCGGTCCGTATTTCTGTACGGTGTGGATGTTGGCAGCGGCGATCAGCTCGAGCACCTCGTCCCAATGCGCCCTGCGGAAGCCGCCTTTACCACGGGCACGTTGATAACGCGTGCGTTTCTCCGGGTCGTTCTGGATGTTGGCCCAAGCCTGCACCGGGTCGTTCCCGGTCAGTGCCTTCTCCTTGCGGAAGAGGTCCATCAAGGCACCGCGCATCAGCGGGTACTTTACGCGGATCGGGCTGTAGAGGTACCACGAATAGGAGATGCCCCGTTGGCAGCCGCGCGGCTCGTAGGGCGGAAGCCCCTCCTCGAGCAACGGGTAGTCCAGGGCCTGCATCTCCCATACCACGATGCCGTCCTTCACATGGATGTTCCAAGAACAACCACCGGTGCAGTTCACGCCGTGGGTGCTGCGCACCACCTTGTCATACTGCCAGCGGTTGCGGTAGAACTCCTCCCACTGTCGGGACTTGGGCGAAATGATGTCTTCTATCCAGCTCATGGTGTTCCGTTTTTCTTCAGTTGGATCGCAGTTGCCGATCGTAGATGTCCTCCTTCACAGTCCTCTTGATCCGTCCGCGCCAGTGAAAGCCGATGAAGGCCAGCAGCGCGATCAATCCGCCGCCCCCATAGATCACGAAGGGTCTGTAGTGTGACCGTACCGCCTGATCGGCGCTCACCGCGTTGGCATGCTCGAGGAAGGCCGTTAGCGAATGGACCTCCTGCTCGGTGAGCGGCGTGTTGGCATAGGCGGTGGCCATCGCCGGGAAAGGCGGCGCCCCCAGGATACCCGCGACGCCCGCTTGGCCCATACGCCCGTAAACGCCGGTGAGGTCCTTCGCGAAGCTCCCTCCCATCATCACCTGGTCGTTGGTCACGTTGTGGCAGGAGATGCACGCGGCACCCTTGTTCGTAAAGCGGGAGCGGCCCGTGAACAGGGCCTGGCCCGTTTCGCGGTCCGCGTCCGTGAACGCAATGATGGGCGTTGCCGCGGCCGTATCCAAGGAGGCCGTGGCCCCCTTTGCACCGAAGCTGTTGATGTAATCAAGCACCTGATCCACATCCCCGGCACTGAGGGGCTGGTCCGGCATCATGATCTCATTGTATTCCTTGAAAATGGCCACTGCGTCCGGATCGCCGGATTTGACCATCGTCTGCGAGGACTTGACGAAGGAGTGGACCCATTCCTTGGACCGCTTGTCCGTGATCCCTGTAAGATCAGGCCCCACCAAGCGGCGGCCGATCATGTGGCACGCGCCGCAATTCTGTTTGAAGATCTTTTCCCCATCCTGGGCCGAGGCCGGTTGATGGACCAATAACAGGGGGAAGAACAGGATCGGAAGAAGCTTGATCGGTTGTCGCATCGGTGGTGATCGTTGGTGATCGTAAGCGTGAAGCAGGTTCAATTCCGCTGGGCCAATGTTCACGCACGGCACGGAACAGAATATGACCCATGTCACTTTTGCATCGGACAACCGCCAAGGGTGCGGACGGACCCGATGGCGCTCCGATGCATTTGAAGCCCCTCCGCACACCTTTGGGGCGAACGTGCAGCGATGCTTACATCCTTTGACCCACGCGACTTTCAGCTCATGTACACGTGCCGCACCAGGGCGGTATCACATGACCAAGCTCAGTGAGCGCATCCGCCTCCGAAGCATAGATTGCGCCCGTTATCCCCTTACGACTATGACGCCCCCCCGCTCCACATCCCTCCCCACCTCCCCTTCCCCCTTTGCCGTGATGGGCAGCATTTGGGTAATCTGTGATGGCCACGCTTTCCTTGGCCGCGGCCGGGTGGCGCTGCTGGAAGAGATCGCCTCCACCGGCTCGATCAGTCAAGCTGCAAAGCACATGGGCATGTCCTACAAGAAGGCATGGCGGTTGGTGGACGCGATGAACGCAATGGCCGTGGCCCCCCTTGTGGTCCGCACCAGCGGTGGCCCGGACGGCGGGGGCACGAAGCTGACCGATCAATGCCTCCGGCTCATCGCCGCGTTCCGGTCCATCGAGGCTGCGCATAAAGCCTTCCTGGAAGCTGTAATGCTCCCGGCCGACTTATAGCCATGCAGCGTGTACGCACAGTGCCCCGCCCGCTGTGCAAGCAGCCCGTCCGTATTACTTTTCGCGAATTATCGGCGTCATGGACATGTTCAACCAACCGCACCGGTACACGGGACCACGTCCCCTCGGTGGACATGGTCAACAACAACGGCCAGCAGCCCCGGCCTGCCACGCCACTATCCTTTAATACCGGTATCCCAAACAGGCGATGTTCAATTACAACAGTAACCACAAGTTCATCACCGGGATCATCATCGTGCTGTGGGCGGCCTTCCACTTCACCGCCCGCGACAAGGACCCCACGCGCTACGAGAACGGGCAGATCAGGTACAGCGGCAATGTGGTGAACGACCTCAACAACGGCCGATGGACCTGGTACTACGAGAACGGCAAGCGACGCATGGAAGGCCAGTTCGACAAGGGCAAACGCCAAGGCATCTGGACCACTTGGGGAAACGATGGCACCATGCTCACCGAAGGCATGTACGTGAACGACCGGCTCAACGGCGATTACACCCAGTGGGACGCACAGGGCAAGTTGACCTCACACATACGCTATATGGACGATGTGCCGGTACCTACGGACTCTACCACGCTACATCGGAACCCTTAGCATGGCTGCGGAGAGTAATCGCGCTAAGCACCCGAACGGACATTGACGACCTCACGGCAGCTGCTCCGGCCTCGTATCCGTTGGGACGGTTCCTCCGATGGCGAACAGGATGGGGTCGCGATCGTTAGCGCTGCCAACGTACTTCACCACACCGTCCATGTTCACGTCCTCCATGTGGTAGCCGGTAATGGTGTTGGTGGGTATGGATGAACCGATGGAGGACAGGATGAGGTCACGGTCGTTACCGGTACCCACATATTTCAACGAATGGTCGAAGTTCACATCACCGGACCAGAGCAATTCCGCAGGGAAAGCCCCGGTCACGCTCCTGCGCGCATCGGTACCGTAGGTGGTGGTCGCATTGCTCGTGAAGTCCACGGATAAGGGTGCAGCGCCCAAGGCCACACTGCTCGCCGTCATGACGCCAAGGTGGTTCCGATGCAACAGCGCCATGAAGTAGTTGGCCGGTGGCAGGCCGAAGCTCACCGCCGAGGTGCCATCGACGTCCACCACGTCGCCATCGCGCTGTAACAGCGCACTGCGGCTGGCGAGCACGGTGGAGTTTGTGTTGGCGTCCCGCAGTTCCAGCACCACCCAATCCACGATCGCGTTGTTCCCCGAGACGGCCAGTACGGCGGGCAGGATGGTCTCTCCCCCACCCCCTCCGGTGTGCGCATAACCAAGCGCCGTATAAGGCTCGGCCAGCGGGAATGCGCCCAAGCCGCGGAGGGCGTCATTCATCACACCGGTGGTGGCATTGTACGGCCCGTCCAGGAACCCACGCGCGGCCACCTGCACGGCGGCTGGTGGAACAAATACGACGGCATATTCCTCCACCTGGCCATATTGCACCGGACTGGTGCAGGCACCGGCGGTGGTGTTCACGAAGTCGGTGATCACCCGCATGCGCAGCAGGGCACCCGTGGTCGGCGAGGCCGGCGTGGTGAAGTTTCCGCTGCGTACGCCCGTACCGGTGGCGGGCGCGAACACCTGTTCACCGGCACTGAAGGTGCCGTTGTTGTCGTAGTCGATGTACACACGCACCCATTGGTTGTTGGAACTGCCCACGGTCACCGCGATCGGATAGTTCGTGGAAGGTTGCAGGGTGGTCCACGCGGTGCAGGTGAAGTCGTTCATCACGGCATCATTGTATGGCGTGCTGTGGTTGATGGTGTTGAGCGTCACGTTCGTGATACCGATGCCGGACGTGGGCGAATTGGATCGCGTGACCGCGCACGCCGTGGGCGGTGGTGCATAGATGGTGATGAGGTCCGTGTAGGTGGCCGTGGAGCCCGTGCCTTCGCCGTTCGATGCGGTCAGCGTGACGGAGTAGGTGCCGGGTGCGGCGTAGCTCACCACCGGATCCTGATCCGTCGAAGTGGAAGGGGTCCCACCGGGAAAGCTCCAGTTCCACGAGGTGGGCGAAAGCAGTGACTTGTCGGTGAAGGTGATACCGGTCCCCTCGCACGTGGCGACGGTCGATGCACCGAAGTCCGAAAGCGGCGGACCGGTCACCACCATGGTGATGGTGTTGGACAACGCCGGTGATGCGATCACGCCCGCGAGGTCCGAGGTCATTTCACAATGCACGGCCTCGCCGGGCAGCAGGTCGCTGCTTTGGTAGGTGGCTGCGGTAGCGACCGGCTCCCCGTTCCGGAACCAGGCATAAGTGGGTGCGCCGCCGCCGTTCACGGGCGTCGGGGTGAAGGTGACGGGCGTGCCGTAAGTGATCGTGCTGCCCGGCGCCGCAGCGATGGAGACCGATGCGATGCTGTTGCTGACGTAGACACCATAGTCCTCCACATCACCGATGAACAGGGCCGAGACGCAGTTCCGCTCGTTCGCGCTCAAGGTGCCGGCTTCGCCGAACACGCGCATCCGCAACAGGGTGTTCGTCACCGCGCCGCCGGGAATGGTGACGTTGGCAGCGACGACGCTCGACCCGTTCGCCGGTTGCGAACCGGTGGCCACGAGCTCACTGGGGTCCTCGAACACGCCGTTGTTGTTGTAATCGATGTACGCGTTGAGCGATTCCGCCGCGCTACCGCCCGCGTTGATCGTGATGGACAGCGGGTAAGTGCCGCCCACGGCCACCGAGGTATTGTGGCCGCACGACAGGTCCGTGTACGCGACATTGGTGATCGTGCTGCTGGTGGCGTTGATGGTATTGAACACCACCTTGCTCACGGTCTGGCCGTAGTTGGCCGCATTATTGGTCGTGGGGGCACAGGCCGCCACCGGCGAGGCCGTCACCACCACGATGCCCTGCTCGGTGCGGGTGAAGGTCCCGTTCGCGGTGGTGATGGCGAGCGTGGCATTGTACACACCCGTTTGGGCCAGGGTGAAGGTGGGATTGTGCATGGCGGAGTTGTATGTCACCACGCCGTTGGTCACCGTCCATGCGAAACTGATGCCCGGCATGGGCGTGTCCTCCAAGTACGTGTTCGGGATGCATGAGCTATGATCGAAGAAGGTGACATCCTGACCCGTGCCGCACACCATGGTGCTGGTGGCCAACAGGTCCATCAGCGGTGCCGAGCCGGTCGGGGGCACCAACGAGAGGTTGCCGTTCACGGCGAGCAATGAAGCACGCTGTGTGGTAAGTGCCGGGCCTGTGCGCACGGCTTGCCCTGAGGTGAAGCCATCGCGGCAGTTGGAGTAATCCATGTAGTTGAAGACATACAGCGTGTTGGAGGAACCGCCGTCGCAGGCATTGGTGCCGCCGGAGGGGCAGGTGCTCGGACTACGGATGTGCGGCGGGGTATCGCACACCTGATCCCCCTGTGTTGCGCAGTTGGTATTGGGGGGGCAGGTCGTACCGTTGGCATCGCCCTCGAAGGTGTGGTAGAGGTTCAATGCATGGCCCAGCTCGTGGGTCAGCGTGGTGCGCGTAGGGTCCTTCAAGCTGTTGCACAGGATCACCATGCCGTCGTAATCCTGGCCGTGTGCCGAAGCAAAATAGGCGAAGCCCTGCGTGCCCGAACCGCCGTCGTTGTTATCGATCTCGTTCACCACCCAGATGTTGTAGTAGTTGAAGGGGTCCCAACGGTCCTGGTCCTTCACGTCCATCTCAGTCATCCCCAAGGCACCGTCCGAAAGCATACCGTAGTTCGCATAGTCCGGAAAGCCGCTCAGGTCGGTACGGGTGATGCCGCTGGTGCAATTGCCCTGCGGGTCGCGCGCCGCCAAGGCGAATTCCACGCCGAGGTCCTCCCCGCTGCCATCGCCGATCGTGCCCGGCACCTTACGGAAGCGTTGGTTCAGGATCATGATGGCCTCGCGCACCTCCTTATCGGTGATCTGCGTGAGCGCGTTGCCCGCTTCCATGATATGTACCACCACCGGTACCACGAAGGGGTTGCCGTCGCGTTCCACTGCGATCCCGGTCCGCATCAGCCCGTCAAAGACCTGGGTGCGCTCGGCATAGTGCGGGTCCGTGCCCATCATGCGCTGGTGCGCGGCCTCGAAACCACATTCTTGTGCGTTGCCAGGGTTGAAACTTTGGGCTCGGATGCCCGTCAGCAAGAATGCCGACATCAGCAACAAGACGGAACGGGAATGCAGGATGTTCATGTTTTCAAAGGTCAAGGTCGATCACGGTCAATGGGAAGATCTTGCCGAAAGTAGGCTGTGGCATTGGATCCATCATCCTATTTTTTTTCAATATCAAGGCGAAGGCCCGTCGCGGCCATCATGTCCGCATCCACCAAATGCACATGGCACACCTGTTTTATATCCGATCCGGTCATTGGCCAGACCGGAAAGATCGGCCTCGTTCTGGCGCGAGACTTCCGCCTCCGGTGGTCTGCGTTCCAGATAGCGGGCTTGCCTGCCGCAGGCATGGTGTCTCGTACCATAGAACGAATACGGCTATGGTGGTTCGGGAGACTTCGTCTCCACTATCCACACACTACGCATGGTCCAACCTCAACATCGCGGGTTCATAGGCCGATGAATAACAGTAACTCTCCGGTCGATCGACGGTCCCTTCCGTCACCGGATTCATCCCTATGTAGTCCATCACACGGCCGATCTCAGCAAGCTTGGTCACCTGCATCGGCTGGTTGTTCTGCTGCCAGAGCTGGAAGGATGCGTTCTGTGGATTTCGGGTCCCGGCCTCTATCACCCGGATGTTCCTTGATCGCCGTATGGATCTTCCCGCTGGTGAACTTCTTCAGGTCGCGCATGATGTCGGACATGGAATAATCCTCCCGGGCAGCTGCCAGCAGATGGACGTGGTTGGTCATGATCACCCATTCATAGAGCAGCAGTCCCTTTCCATTCTGGCAATGCCGAAGGCTTTCCACGATGATGTCCTTGTAGTCAGATCGGGTGAGGACATTGATCCAACCCACTGTCGCGAAGGAGATGAAGTATACCCCGGCCGGGTCATGGAACTTGTATTTGCGGCTCATCCTGCAAGATAAGATTGCCGGACTATCAGCGATCTTTGAAGGGCACGGGAGGACGGCCCGCCGCGCACTTGCCTCCGCTCGCCTAACTCCCGCGCCAGAGTATTGTGTGCGACCCTACACCCCGGTGTACACCACCTTCTTCCCGGTCGACGTAAGGCCCAGCATGGCATCCTTCGAGGAGAACACGGTCTGTAGGTGCGCGAGCTCGGAGCTCGGTCCCTTGGCCTCGTCGATCAAACGGTCGGCGAGGCGCAGTGCGATGGGCGCCTTGCTGGACAGGATCTTCTTGATGCGGGCGATCTCTTCGAGATCGAGGCCGTTCGGCTCGTGGTCCTTGGCCAGCAGTTCATCGACCCCGTGGTTGCCGAAGAGGTCCTCGAGCGACCTCCACTTGGTCGTCAACTCAGGGTCACAGCGATGCGGCAGGGCTTCACGGCCGTCCAACAGATCCGCCATAAGATCGCGGTCGATCACTTGGTCCACCAAGCCGATCTCTTCCGCCTGCGCGGCATCCAGCATGCGGCCGGTGTGAATGAGGTATTTGGCCATGCCCTTCCCTACCCGCGCCACGCTGCGCTGGGTGCCGCCCAAGCCGGGGTAGATACCGATCCCCGTTTCCGGGAACGCGAGCTTTGCACCGGGCAACGCGAGGATCAGGTCGGCGCACAGGGCGAGTTCCAAACCGCCGCCCAAGGTGAGGCCATTGAGGACGGCCACGACCTTCTTCGCCGAGGAGTCGATCCGTGCGAACACTTCCTGGCCGTACTGTGTGAAGCGATCGATCCCTTCCAGATCGCCCTTCTTCATGTGATCGACGAAGAACTTGATGTCGGCACCGGCCATGAAGGCCTTGCCGGAACCGATGAGGAAGATCGTATCGATCGAAGGGTCTTCATCCGCGGCCTTGAACTTCGCGTCCAACTGGCGCACCACGAGTTCGTTCAGCGCATTGCTGTCCTCCGGGCGGTCCAGTTCGATCACCGCGATGTTCTTCTTCTTCTTCCGCAACTTCACGAACTCCATGCTCCAATGCGCAGGGCCGATGGACTTGGGAACGGGAGTGCCGTGTCGCGCAGCCATGGCGGACAAGAGCCTCCGCACTTCTGCCTCGCCGTAGCGCTCCATCAGATCGATCGGGCCCTTGCGCCAGCGTAGACCGATCCGCGCACCGCGGTTGATCTCCACCGCGCCGCAGACCTGCTCATCGAGCAGTTGGGAACAGACAAGGAACACGGTGCCCAGCATGCGTTCCGAGATCAGGCGGGCCTTCGCCTCGTCCGCATCGGCCTCCCCTTCCAGCGTCCAAGGCTGCTTGGCCTCGGCCTGATGCTTCAGGCTATTGCTCACGGCGTACAGGGGGCCGAAGACTTCCAACGTGCGTTGGGCGTGATAAGAAATGGGAACACCGGTGGCGTTCATCAGCGCGAACGGCCCCATGCCGATCCCGAAGGTGCGCATGCACACGGCATCGATGGTGGGGATGTCGGCCACGCCTTCCTCCAGCAGGCGCGATGCCTCGTTGAGCCAGGGGACGAAGTAGCGGTTCACCACGAAGCCGTTAGCATCCTTGCAGGTGATGGCGTCCTTGCCCGAGCGGTCGCAGAAGGCACGCACCGCATCGAACACCTCGGGCGATGTGTGCGCTCCGGGGATGATCTCCACCAAACGGTTCTTCGCCGCATGGTAGAAGTAGTGCAGGCCGATGAAGCGCTCGGGATGCGACGCGAACGTGGCCAGTTCGGTGATCGAGAACGAAGAGGTGTTGGTGGCCAGGATGGTGGTCGGCGGAACAATGCCGTCCAGCGTGCGGAACAATTGTGCTTTCGCATCACGGTCCTCGAAGATGGCTTCCACCACGAGGTCGCAGCCTTTCATATCCTGCAGGTCGGCGGTGCCGGTGATGCGCGCCAAGGCCCCGTTCATGAGCGCTTCGCTGAACACCTTGCGCTCCACGCCTTGGGCCAGCATCGTGCGGATGTGCCCCAGGCCTTTCTCCACGGAAGCTTGGTCGCGGTCGGCCAGCAGGACGGTGAAGCCTTCCTGCGCGAATTTCTGGGCGATGGCCGCACCCATTGTGCCTGCACCGACCACGCCGACGGTCTTGATCGTTCTCATAGCTGGTCTTGATTCAGCGGTTGGTCCACTTCGCCGCACGCTTTTCGATGAAGGCGGTGATGCCCTCGTTGGCGTCGGCGGTGTTCATCAGTTGGTTCACGTAGAGTTGTTCCAGCGTGGGCAGGAAATTGCCGAGCACATGGTTGAATTTCACACGGGCGGCCTTCACCCCGAAGCGCAGGGAGGACGCGCTCTTGGGCAGGATCTGCGCAACGATGAAGGCTTCCACGTGCGCTTCGAGCGCTGCACGGTCCGCAACGACAGCGTTCACCAAGCCGATCGCATGCGCCTCCTGCGCGTCGATGGTGCGCCCGGTGAGCAAGAGGTCAGTGGCGCGCGAGAGGCCGATCTTCTCCGGCAGGATCACCGATGCCGGAGGTGGGAACACGCCAAGCACGATCTCCGGTTGCCCGAGCCGCGCGCTTTGATCCGCGAAAAGGAAGTCGCACATGATGGCCAGCTCCATGCCGCCGCCCAAGCATTGGCCGCTGATTCGTGCGAGGGTCGGTATGGACAAGTCGCGAATGGTGAAGAACAGCGCGTGGAACGAACGCAGCATGGTGGGCGCCATGTCCTTCTGGTGCTCTTCCACACTGGCCCCGAAGGAGAAGTGCTTG
>Ga0073903_10001203_pt1 | contig 13577 bp, 10 predicted proteins | sample KloWWTKNB14_bulk_FD_66665 | JGI IMG/M metagenome (GOLD analysis project Ga0073903, IMG submission 66665) | Active sludge microbial communities from Klosterneuburg, Austria, studying microevolution and ecology of nitrifiers - Klosterneuburg... | ecosystem: Engineered > WWTP > Aerobic digester >... | reverse complement strand
GGCCGGGGCGCCTGGCGCCGCGTCCTTCTGCCGCGGAGCGGATACTGCCGCGACAGGGGCCGCAAGTGCAGGTTCCCGCAATCTTGTGGGTCCGTGCCCGAGCGCGAGTGCGATGCTCTGCGCGCTGGAACAAAGCGCGTCCGCGAATGCCGGGATCAGGGTGCCGGCGAGTTTGCTTCACTGTCTGAGCCGGCATCCTGATCCCGGCAGTCGTGGACCCCCACGCCTGCGGCAGAGCGGCGGCGTGGGCCCCGGTATTCGTGGACGGCAGTTGCTGCGAGACTGGCGCCAGTGGAACGAGAGGAGCCTCCAGCGATGGACCCTTACCTGCAGGCCGCGATCGAGGAGGCCGAAGCCGGCCTCGCCGAGGGCGGCATCCCGATCGGTTCGGTGCTGGTATACGAGGGCCGCATCGTCGGTCGCGGTCACAACCGGCGCGTGCAGCATGGCAGCACGGTGCTGCATGGCGAGATGGACGCGCTGGAGAATGCCGGCAGGCAGCCGGCGCGGGTCTATCGCGAGTGCACCATCTACACCACGCTTTCGCCGTGCGCGATGTGCAGCGGGGCGATCCTGCTCTACGGCATCCCGCGCGTGGTGATCGGCGAGCATCGTACCTTCATGGGCGAGGAAGCCCTGCTGCGCAGCCGGGGCGTGGCACTGGAGGTGCGCGACGACCCGCGCTGCATCGAGCTGATGCGCGCCTTCATCGGCGCCCAACCCGCCCTTTGGAACGAGGACATCGGGGAGTAAACTGCCGCGAACCGCACGCCACGGCGCCGACCATGACCGAAGCAGCCCGCAGATCCGCCGCCGACGCGCAGAATCTCGACCCGTACTGGATGCCGTTCACGCACAACCGGTACTTCAAGCAGCACCGGCCGCACGACCGGTTACTGGCCTCGGCCAAGGGCGCCTACTACACCACCGTCGACGGGCAGCAGCTGTACGACGGACTCTCCGGACTGTGGTGCTGCGGCCTCGGGCACGGCGATCCGCGCATCGTCGAGGCGGTCAAGCGCCAGCTCGACACCGTCGACTACGTGCCGGCCTTCCAGGTCTCGAGCCCGGAGACCTTCCGCCTCGCCGAGCGCATCGCGGGCTTCGCGCCAGGCACGCTCAACCGCGTGTTCTTCACCAACTCGGGTTCGGAAGCGGTCGATACGGCGCTCAAGATCGCGCTCGGCTACCAGCGCCTGCGCGGCGAGGCCTCGCGGACGCGCTTCATCGGGCGCGAGAAGGGCTACCACGGCGTCGGCATGGGCGGCATCTCGGTCGGCGGCATGGTCGCCAACCGCAAGATGTACGCGCCGCTGATGATGCCGGGCGTCGACCACCTGCCGCACACCCACAACCTCAAGGAGATGGCGTATTCGCGCGGCCTGCCGTCCTGGGGCGCCCACCTCGCCGACGAACTCGAGCGCATCGTCGCCCTGCACGATGCTTCCACCATCGCCGCCGTGATCGTCGAGCCGATGCAGGGCTCGGCCGGCGTGATCGTGCCGCCGCAGGGATACCTGCAGCGGCTGCGCGAGATCTGCACCCGGCACGGGATCCTGCTCATTTTCGACGAGGTGATCACCGGCTTCGGGCGCATGGGCGACTGGTTCGGCGCGCAGGCCTTCGGCGTGCAGCCCGATCTCATCACCTTCGCCAAGGGCGTCAACAACGGCACCGTGCCGATGGGCGGCGTGATCGCCCGCCAGGACATCTACGACGCCTTCATGCAGGGACCCGATTACGCGGTCGAGCTGTTCCACGGCTACACCTATTCGGGCCACCCGCTGGCGGTGGCGGCTGCGCACGCCACGCTCGACATCCTCGAGACCGAAGACGTTCCGCAACGCTACGCGGCGCTGGGCAAGCTGCTGGAGGAGGGCGTGCACTCGCTGCGCGGCGAGCCCAACGTGATCGACGTGCGCAACTGTGCCGCCGCCGCGGCCTTCGAGTTGAGCCCCTTGCCGGGCCAGCCGGGGCTGCGCGCGATCCGCCTGTTCGAGGACGCGCTCAAGCGCGGCCTGCTGGTGCGCTTCACCGGCGACACCATCGCCCTGGCGCCGCCGGCGATCAGCACCGCGGACGAGATCCAGCGCCTGGTCGAGGGTTTGCGGGCCTCGATCCGCGCAGTCGCCTGAGTTGGCGTTATGATCGAACGCGGCGCGGAACTGCGCGGCATGCAGGGTCCTGGGGCACGGCGGTCGCGGCTGAAGCCGCTCCTGCAGGGGAGGAGCCCCGCGGAGACTGTCCCTGCAGGAGCGGCTTCAGCCGCGACCGTCGCGCCATGACCTGGCAGGAACGCATTTTCGCGGAGGTGCGCGCATGAGTGTTCCCACCCGAGTCCTGCCGGCGTCCGCCGCCACCTCGTCGCCGGTGCGCATTCCGCACTGGATCGGCGGCGTGCGCGTCGACGGCGGCCCCGGCCGCACCGCGGCGGTCTACAACCCGGCGACGGGACGCCAGACCGGCGAACTGCCGCTGGGCGACGCCGCCGTGGTCGATGCGGCGGTCGCGGCGGCGATGGCTGCCTTCCCGGGCTGGTCGCAGACCCCGCCGATCCGGCGCGCGCGGGTGCTGTTCAAGCTGCGCGAATTGATCGAGGCCAACGCCGATGTGCTGGCCGCCCAACTGACCGCCGAGCACGGCAAGACCCACAGCGACGCGCTGGGCGAAGTGACGCGTGGCCTGGAGGTGATCGAATTCGCCTGCGGCATCCCGCAGCTGCTCAAGGGCGAGCACACCGAGAACGTGGGCAGCCAGATCGACGCCTGGTCGATGCGCCAGCCACTGGGCGTGGTCGCCGGCATCACGCCGTTCAATTTCCCGGCGATGGTGCCGATGTGGATGTTCCCGATCGCCATCGCCTGCGGCAACTGCTTCCTGCTCAAGCCCTCCGAACGCGACCCCTCGGCCTCGCTGCTGCTGGCCGACTGGCTCAGGCAGGCGGGCTTGCCCGACGGTGTGTTCAACGTGGTGCATGGCGACAAGGTGGCGGTCGACGCGATCCTGGCCCATCCCGGGATCGCGGCCGTGAGCTTCGTCGGCTCAACCGCGATCGCGCAGTACATCTACGAGACCGGCTGCCGCCACGGCAAGCGCGTTCAGGCGCTGGGCGGGGCCAAGAACCACATGGTGGTGATGCCCGACGCCGACCTCGACCAGGCCGCCGACGCGCTGATGGGCGCGGGCTACGGTTCCGCGGGCGAACGCTGCATGGCGATCTCGGTCGCGGTGGCCGTCGGCGATGCCACCGCCGACGCGCTGGTGCAGCGGCTGGCCCCGCGGGTGCGCGCGCTGAAGGTCGGCGCCGGCGACGTGCCGGGCATGGACATGGGCCCGCTGGTCACGGCGGCGCATCGCGAGCGCGTGCGCGGCTACGTGGACCTCGGCGTGCAGGAAGGCGCCGAGTTGGTGGTCGACGGGCGCGGCCACACGGTGGCAGGCTGCGAGGACGGCTTCTTCCTCGGCGGTTGCCTGTTCGACCAGGTCCAGCCGGGCATGCGCATCTATCGCGAGGAGATCTTCGGCCCGGTCCTGTCGATCGTGCGCGCGCGAGATTACGAACAGGCGCTGGCGCTGGTGAACGCGCACGAGTACGGCAACGGCGTCGCCCTGTTCACCCGCGATGGCGACGCTGCGCGTGATTTCGTCAGCCGGGTCCAGGTCGGCATGGTCGGGGTCAACGTGCCGATCCCGGTGCCGGCGGCCTTCCACAGCTTCGGCGGCTGGAAGGCCTCGCTGTTCGGCGACCACCATGTCTACGGTCCCGAGGGCGTGCGGTTCTATACCCGGCTCAAGGCGGTGACCGAGCGCTGGCCGACCAGCATCCGTGCGGGCGCGCAGTTCGTGATGCCCACGGGGGGCTGATGAGTCGCAAGCCGATCGGGGACATCGCGGCAGGGCGACTTGGCGGCGCGCAGCTCGCGCGCAATTTCGACGACGTCGCGCCACCGCTCGACCCTCATGGCGCGCTGCTCGAGGCGCAACGCTGCTACTACTGCCACGACGCGCCGTGCATCACGGCCTGTCCCACCGGCATCGACATCCCGAGCTTCATCCGCCGCATCACCACCGGCAACCTGCACGGCGCCGCGACCGACATCCTGTCGGCCAACATCCTCGGCGGCAGCTGCGCGCGCGTATGCCCCACCGAGGTGTTGTGCGAGGCGGCCTGCGTGCGCAATCACGCCGGGGACAAGCCGGTCGAGATCGGCGCATTGCAGCGCCATGCCACCGACTGGGTCTATCGCAACGGTGCGCAACTGTTCCAGCGCGAACCCGACAGCGGCCGCACGGTTGCCGTGATCGGTGCCGGGCCGGCCGGGCTGTCGTGCGCCCACGCGCTGGCGCGACGCGGCCATCGGGTCAGGATCTACGAGGCGCGCCCGCGTCCGGGCGGGCTCAACGAGTACGGCATCGCCGCCTACAAGGTGCCGGGCTTCGCCCAGCGCGAGATCGAGTGGCTGTTGTCGATCGGCGGCATCGAGGTCGAGCATGGGCGCGAGCTCGGGCGAAACCTCGATTTGGCCACGCTCCGGCGCGAGCACGACGCAGTGTTCCTCGGCCTGGGGCTGGCCGGCGTGAACGCCCTGGGCCTGGACGGCGAGCAACTTGCCGGCGTGCGCAACGCCGTGGACTTCATCGCCGAATTGCGCCAGTGCGCGGACCTCGCCACGCTGCCGGTGGGGCGTCGCGTGGTGGTGATCGGCGGCGGCAACACCGCGATCGATGCCGCCGTGCAGAGCCGGCGCCTCGGCGCCGAGCGGGTGACCCTGGTCTATCGGCGCGGTCCCGGCGACATGGGCGCGACCGCGCACGAGCAGGCCTTCGCCCAGTCCGAGGGCGTGGCCGTGGTCCACTGGGCGCGGCCGCTGCGCTTCGTCGCGCGCGAGGGCCAGCTGGCGGCGATCGAGTTCGAATACACCGTGCTGGATGCAGGCGGCAAGCTCGCCGGCAGTGGCGATCGATTCACTCTCGAGGCCGATTGGGCGCTGAAGGCGATCGGGCAGGTGCTGGTGGCTGATCCATCGCGTGAAGGCGCGCATGAGTCGCTGGCGCTGCGCGACGGACGAATCGTGGTCGACGACCACCACGCCACCTCGGTGGCCGGCGTGTGGGCCGGCGGCGACTGCGTCGGCGGCAAGCTCGACCTCACCGTGCAGGCCGTCGAGGATGGCAAGCGCGCCGCGCACGCGATCGACCACGCGCTGTCGGCGCGTCGCGCCTGAAGGAGACCCCATGGCCGACCTCTCCTGCCGCTTCGCCGGCGTGCGCTCGCCGAATCCCTTCTGGCTCGCCTCCGCGCCGCCTACCGACAAGGCCTACAACGTCAACCGCGCCTTCGAGGCGGGTTGGGGCGGCGTGGTGTGGAAGACGCTGGGCAACGATCCGCCGATCGTCAATGTCAGTTCGCGCTACGGCGCGGTGCAGCTCAAGGGCCAGCGCATCGCCGGCTTCAACAACATCGAGCTCATCACCGACCGGCCGCTGGCGGTGAACCTGGCCGAGATCCGCCAGGTCAAGCGCGAGTGGCCCGATCGCGCGATGGTGGTTTCGCTGATGGTGCCCTGCGACGAGGAGTCCTGGCGCAGCATCCTGGTGCAGGTCGAGGACACCGGCGCCGACGCGGTGGAGCTCAATTTCGGCTGCCCGCACGGCATGTCCGAGCGCGGCATGGGCGCGGCGGTGGGGCAGGTGCCCGAATACGTCGAGATGGTGGCGCGCTGGGTCAAGCAGCATTCGAAGCTGCCCTGCATCGTCAAGCTCACGCCCAACATCACCGACGTGCGGACCTCGGCGCGGGCCGCGTTCCGCGGCGGGGCCGACGCCGTGTCGCTGATCAACACCATCAATTCGATCGTGTCGGTGGACCTCGACCTGATGGCGCCGACGCCGACGGTCGACGGCAAGGGCACGCACGGCGGCTATTGCGGGCCGGCGGTAAAGCCCATCGCGCTCAACATGGTGGCCGAGATCGCGCGCGACCCGCAGACGCGCGGCAAGCCGATCTCCGGCATCGGCGGCATCGGTAGCTGGCGCGACGCGGCCGAGTTCATGGTGCTGGGATCGGGCTCGGTGCAGGTCTGCACCGCGGCCATGCACTATGGCTTCCGCATCGTCGACGACATGATCGCGGGGCTTTCGCAATGGATGGACGCGAAGGGCTACGCGCGCCTCGACGACTTCGTCGGCAAGGCGGTGCCCAACGTCACCGACTGGCAGTTCCTGAACCTCAGGTACGACATCAAGGCGCGCATCGACCAGGACCTGTGCATCCGCTGCGGGCTGTGCCATATCGCCTGCGAGGACGCCGCGCACCAGGCCATCGTGCACGAGCGCGAGCCGCGCCGCTTCGTGGTCGACGACGCCGAATGCGTGGGCTGCAACCTGTGCATGCACGTTTGCCCGGTCGAGGGCTGCATCACCATGCAGCGCGTCGATGACGGAAGCTTCCAGGACTGGACCACGCATCCGAACAACCCGATGCGCAGGGTGGCGGGATGAACGCGCTACCTTGCGTTCGGCACGGCTTGGCAGCAGCCTGCATCCGTCATTCCCGCGCAAGCGGGAATCCATTGGGGTTTGCGCCGTCACGACACTGGATTCCCGCTTGCGCGGGAATGACGGCAGGTGTGGGCATGGCGGCTGGGCGTCGGGCGTTCCCCTGCGGCGTCGCCGCCTTCGCGCGCGCGGGGGTAGCGTGAATACCGGCGATTCGTCCCATCCCGCACCCGATCTGGTCAACGAGGACCTGCTGCCGACCACGGCCGCGCAACGGACCTGGGACTGGAAGGCGATCGCCGCGCTCTGGGTCGGCATGGTGGTCTGCGTGCCGGCCTACATGCTGGCGGCCGGGCTGGTCAGCGAGGGCATGTCGTGGCGCGAGGCGGTGTTCACCATCTTCCTCGCCAACCTGATCGTGCTGGCGCCGATGCTGCTGGTCGGCCACGCCGGTGCGAAGCACGGGATCCCGTTCCCGGTGCTGTTGCGGGCCTCCTTCGGCACCCAGGGAGCGAAGCTGCCGGCGCTGCTGCGCGGGCTGGTCGCCTGCGGCTGGTTCGGTATCCAGACCTGGGTCGGTGGCGCGGCGATCTACACCATCGTCAATGTGCTGTCCGGCAACGGCATCGTTGGCGAGCGCCTGCCGCTGCTGGGGATCGACCTCGGCCAGGCGCTGTGTTTCCTCGCCTTCTGGCTGCTGCACGTGGTGTTCATCCGCTACGGCACCGAGTCGATCCGCTGGCTGGAGCTGTGGGCCGCGCCGCTGCTGATCGTGATGTGCCTCGCCCTGCTCGGCTGGGCCCATGCGCGGGCCGAGGGCTTCGGGCCGATGCTCTCGGCGCCCTCGAAATTCGCGCCGGGCGGCGCGCGCGCCGGGCAGTTCGCCAGCGTGTTCTGGCCTTCGCTCACGGCCATGGTCGGCTTCTGGGCCACGCTGGCGCTCAACATCCCCGACTTCACGCGCTTCGCGCGCAGCCAGCGCGACCAGGTGTTGGGCCAGGTGCTGGGCTTGCCGCTGCCGATGGCGCTTCTGGCGTTCATCGGCGTCGCGGTCACCTCGGCCACGGTGCTGATCTACGGCGAGGCGATCTGGGATCCGGTGGCGCTGACCGGGCGCATGGGCGGCTACGGCGTGGTGGTCGCCCTGGTCGCGTTGCTGCTGGCGACGCTGACCACCAACCTCGCCGCCAACGTGGTCGCGCCGGCCAACGGCTTCTCGAACCTCGCGCCGCAGCGGATCTCGTTCCGCATGGGCGGCTATATTACCGCCGGCATCGGCATCGCGATCTTCCCCTGGAAGGTGCTCGAGACCACCGGCGCCTACATCTACACCTGGCTGATCGGCTACTCGGCGCTGCTGGGCCCGATCGCGGGCATCATGCTGGCCGACTACTACTTCATCCGGCGCACCGAACTCGATCGCGAGGCGTTGTTCCGGCATGACGGCGCCTATGCCTATCGCGGCGGCTGGAATCCGGCCGCGCTGGTCGCGCTGGTGCTGGGCGTCGCGCCCAACCTGCCGGGCTTCCTCAAGGCGGCGGGATTCGTGGCCGCGGTGCCGCCGGCCTTCGAGACGATCTACACCTATGCCTGGTTCGTGGGACTCGCGGTGGCGGGCGTCGTGTACCTGCTGCTGATGAGCCTGGGTAACCCCGGCACCCGGAGCGCCCGAGCATGAATCCGATCCTGATCCGTGGCGGCACCGTGGTCGACGCCGAATGCGCCTATCGCGCCGACGTGCTGTGCAGCGCCGGCCGCATCGCGGCGATCGGCGAGAAACTGGAAGCGCCGCCCGGCGCGCAGTTGATCGATGCCGGGGACCGCCTGGTCATTCCCGGCGGCATCGATCCCCACACCCACATGCAGTTGCCCTTCATGGGCACGGTGGCCAGCGACGATTTCTACACCGGCACCGCCGCGGGCCTCGCTGGCGGCACCACCAGCATCATCGACTTCGTGATCCCGAACCCGCGGCAGTCGCTGATGGAGGCCTTCCACACCTGGCGCGGCTGGGCCGAGAAGGCCGCCGGCGACTATGCCTTCCATGTCGCGATCACCTGGTGGGACGAAACCGTGCACCGCGACATGGGAACGCTGGCGCGCGAGCATGGCGTGTCCAGCTTCAAGCACTTCATGGCCTACAAGAACGCCATCATGTGCGACGACGAGGCCCTGGTGAACAGCTTCAGCCGCTGCATCGAGCTGGGCGCACTGCCGACCGTGCACGCCGAGAACGGCGAGCTGGTGTTCCAGTTGCAGCGCAAGCTGGTCGCGCAGGGCATCACCGGACCGGAGGGCCATCCGCTCTCGCGCCCGCCTGCGGTCGAGGGCGAGGCCGCGAACCGCGCGATCCGCATCGCCGAGGTGCTGGGCACGCCGATCTACATCGTCCATGTCTCGTGCGAGGATTCGCTGGCCGCGATCGCGCGCGCCCGCGGCGAGGGCCAGCGCGTGTTCGGCGAGGTGCTGGCCGGGCACCTGCTGGTCGAGGAATCGGTCTATCGCGACCCCGACTTCACCCGCGCCGCCGCGCACGTGATGAGCCCGCCGTTCCGCGACAGGTCGCACCAGGAGGCCTTGTGGCAGGGACTCCAGGCCGGGCACCTGCATGCCACGGCCACCGACCATTGCTGCTTCTGCGCGCCGCAGAAGGCAGCCGGCAAGGACGACTTCACGAAGATTCCCAACGGTTGCGGCGGCGTCGAGGACCGCATGTCCTTGCTGTGGCACTACGGCGTGGGCACGGGCCGCCTCACGCCCAGCGAGTTCGTGCGCGTGACCAGCACCAACGCCGCGCAGATCTTCAACCTGTATCCGCGCAAGGGCGCGGTGCGCGTGGGTTCCGATGCCGACCTCGTGGTCTGGGATCCGAAGGGCACGCGCACCATCTCGGCGAAGACCCACCACCAGAACGTGGACTACAACATCTTCGAGGGCCGTACCGTTCAGGGAATCGCGACCCACACGCTGACCCGCGGCGCGCTGGCCTGGGTCGATGGCGACCTGCGCGCGGTGCGCGGCGCCGGGCAGTACCTGCCGCGTGGCACCCATGCGCCCTATGTCGAGGCCAACGCGCTGCGCGCGGTCGCGGCGCAGCCGGTGCCGCGTTGACTGCGCCGGGAGCCGCTGCGGACACGCTGGCCGCGATGGAGCCCGTGCACCCCTTGCTGGTGACGCCGCGCCTGGCCTTGCGGCGTTTCCGCGCGGACGACCTCGAGTTCCTGTGCCGGCTCAACGCCGATCCGGATGTGACGCGCCATACCGGTGGGACCAAGGACCGGGCGCAGACGGAACAGATGCTGCGGGTACGCGTCATCGACTACTACGAGGCCAATCCGGGCCTCGGCATCTGGGCCACGATCGAACGCGAAACCGGGCATTGCGTCGGCCTGCACTTGCTCAACCATATCCAGGGCGAGACCCTGATCCAGGTCGGGTACCAGCTGGTGCCGCAGGCGTGGGGGAAGGGCTACGCCACCGAGATGGCGGTCGCGGTAGTGCGGTATGCCTTCAAGGTCATGGCTCTGCCGCGCATCGTGGCAATCACCGACTTGCCCAATGTCGCGTCCCAGCGCGTGCTGCTGAAGGCCGGACTGCATCGCAACGGCGAGCGCGAGTTCGCGCATCCGGCCTACGCCCCGCAGGGACCCTTGGCGTGGTTCGAGCGCGATGCCGGCGAATGGCTGGCGGCGTTCGGCGCCCCTGCCTGAGGAACGCATTCCCGCGGCTGAAGCCGCTCCTACAGGGAGGAATTCCGTGCCACTCCGCGGCGGAGGAATCAACGCGGTGCGCGCGGGCCCTTGCGATGCGGTTTGGGGCCCGACGGGCGGGCGTAGCTCTTCTTGTGCACGGGCGTGGCGTTGCGGTCGGCTTCCTGCGCCGGCGCGATGCGCAGGCGCTGCCCCGCGACCCAGACCTTGTGCAGGTGTTGAAGGCTCTCGGCTGGCAGATCCCTGGGGAGGTCGACCAGGCTGTAGTCGTCGTGGATGTCGATGCGCCCGATGTGCTGGCTGTCGAGCGCGGCTTCGTTGGCGATCGCGCCGACCAGGTTGCCGGGCTTGACCCCGTGCGAGTGGCCGACTTCTACCCGGTAGGTCTGCATGCCGGCGTCGGAGGCGCGCGGGCGCTTGGGACGGGTGGGGGCTGCGCTGTCCGGATCGAAGTCGTCACTGGGTCCCGACTTGCGTCGGGATGGCGACGGCGGTGGTGCGCGGCCCGGCCGGGATGGCGCGGAATCGCGCGACTTGTCGTAGGCCGGCTTGACGTAGGCCGGCTTGTCGTATGCGGGCTTGTCGTAGGCAGGCTTGCGCGGCGGTGGCTCCAGCAGCAATGGCTTGTTGCCGTGGGCGATGCGCGCCAGCGCGGCGGCGATCTCGATCGCAGGCACGTCGTGTTCGCGCTCGTAGGTCTCGACCAGGACCTGGAACGAGCCCAGGTCGCCAGCGGCGCGGGTGTCGCTGATGCGCTGCATGAACTTCGAGACCCGGCGGTCGTTGACGGCCTCGACGCTGGGCAGTTCCATGCGCTCGATCGGCTGGCGTGTGGCGCGCTCGATCACGCGCAGCATCTGCTGCTCGCGCGGAGTCACGAACAGGATCGCCTCGCCGCTGCGACCGGCGCGGCCGGTGCGCCCGATGCGGTGGACGTAACTCTCGGTGTCGTAGGGGATGTCGTAGTTGAGCACGTGGCTCACGCGCTCGACGTCGAGGCCGCGCGCGGCCACGTCGGTCGCGACCAGGATGTCGAGCTGGCCGTCGCGCAGTTGCGCGATCGCGCGCTCGCGCATGGGCTGGGCGATGTCGCCGTTGATCGCGGCGGCGGAAAAGCCCCGCGCCTGCAGCCGCCCGGCCAGTTCCTCGGTGGCCTGCTTGGTGCGGGCGAACACGATCATGGCGTCGAAGGGTTCGGCTTCGAGGATGCGGGTCAGCGCATCGAGCTTGTGCAGTCCGCTGACCGCCCAGCAACGCTGCCGCACATTGGTCGCGGTGCGCGTCTTGGCCTCGATCATCACGGTGGCGGGATCGCGCAGGTGGCGGTCGGCGATGCGCCGGATCGGCGCCGGCATGGTGGCCGAGAACAGCGCGGTCTGGCGCTTTGCCGGGGCCTTCTGCAGGATCGACTCGACCGCGTCGATGAAGCCCATGCGCAGCATCTCGTCGGCTTCGTCGAGGACCACGCAGCTCAGGGTCGAGAGATCCAGCGAACCCCGGTCGAGGTGGTCGATGACGCGCCCGGGGGTGCCCACCACGACGTGGGCGCCGCGGCGCAGGCCGCCCAGCTGCGGACCGTAGCTCTGGCCGCCGTAGATCGGCAGGACGTGGAAGCCGCGCAGGTGCGCGGCATAGCGCTGGAAGGCCTCGGCGACCTGGATCGCCAGTTCGCGCGTGGGCGCGAGCACCAGCGCCTGCGTGGTCGCGCGCGCGAGGTCGATGCGGCTGAGGATCGGCAGCGCGAAGGCCGCGGTCTTGCCGGTGCCGGTCTGGGCCTGGCCCAGCACGTCGCGCCCGGCCATCAGCAGGGGGATGGTCGCGGCCTGGATCGGCGAGGGCGTCTCGTAGCCGACGTCGCGCAAGGCGGCGAGGACGGGCTCGGCGAGGCCGAGTTCGGCGAAAGGGGTGCTGCTGGCAGGGCCGGGAGTCTCGCTCATGCGCACAGCGTAGCCCGAATGGGGCCCAAGCGTGATCCGGCACTGCGGGTCTGGCTCGGCAGGCGCGCATCTTATGCGCGACCGAGGCCTCGGTCGCGCATAAGATGCGCTCCTGCAGGGAGAGCACGTCGAGCGACGGGCCCGGGAACGCATGGAACCCACGATCATCCACGACCTCGCCGCGAGCCGCTTCAGCACGGTCGTCGAGGGGCAGTCCAGCGTGCTCGACTATCGGTTGCACGGCCACGTGATGACGATCGACCACACCGAGGTGCCGGCGGCCCTGCGCGGGCGCGGGATCGCCGCCGCGCTCGTCCAGGCGGCGTTCGAGCACGCGCGCTCGGCCGGCTGGCGCGTGGTGCCGGCATGTTCCTACGCGGCGGCATTTGCCGCGCGTCATCCGGAGCATGCCGACCTGCTCGTCACCGAAACCGACTAGCAGCGCGATGCCCTGGGGCGGGATCGAAGCGAGCCCGGGACCGTCGGCATCCGCATGGCGGCGAGTTCGACTGAATGTTTGAGCCGACATGCGGATGGCGGCGGGCACGGGCCCCCCAGGCTGGCGGAGTGCTTCGGTCGCTGCCAAGGCTGACCCGAAAGTGAGTGCGTAATCACCGCACGGGTACAATGGGCACATGCCCCTGATCTCCCTGATCGACGTCGACTACAGCGTCGGCGGTCCCCTGCTGCTCGAGAAAGTCGGCCTCGCCATCGAGCCCGGCGAGCGCATCGCGTTGATCGGCCGCAACGGCGCCGGCAAGTCGACCCTGCTGCGCCTGCTGGCCGGCGAAATCCGGCCCGACGACGGCGAAGTGCGGTTTTCCGATGGCGTGCGCGTCGCGCGGCTGGAACAGGAGATACCGCACGACGCCGCGGGCGACGTGTTCGACGTGGTGTTCGCGGGACTCGGTGACCTCGGCAAGTGGCTGGCCGAGTTCCATCACCTGAGCCACGCCGAACCCTTCGATGCCGACGCCATGGCGGCCGTGCAGGCGCGCATCGAGGCCGCGCATGGCTGGTCCGCCGACCAGCGCGTGGTCGAGACCCTGGACCGGCTCAGCCTCGATGGCGACGCGTCCTTCGCGGCGCTCTCGGGTGGCATGAAGCGCCGCACGCTGCTGGCGCGGGCACTGGTCGGAAATCCCGGCCTGCTGCTGCTCGACGAGCCCACCAACCACCTCGACATCGAGTCCATCGATTGGCTCGAGGACTTCCTGCGCAGCTGGCCCGGCAGCGTGGTGTTCGTCACCCACGACCGGCGTTTCCTGCGTGCGCTGGCGACCCGCATCATCGAGATCGACCGCGGGCAACTCACCAGCTGGCCCGGGGACTGGGCCAACTACCTCAGGCGGCAGGAGGAACGCCTCAATGCCGAGGCGCAGGAACGCTCCCGCTTCGACAAGCTGCTGGCGCAGGAGGAGGTCTGGATCCG
>Ga0073903_10001200_pt1 | contig 13601 bp, 14 predicted proteins | sample KloWWTKNB14_bulk_FD_66665 | JGI IMG/M metagenome (GOLD analysis project Ga0073903, IMG submission 66665) | Active sludge microbial communities from Klosterneuburg, Austria, studying microevolution and ecology of nitrifiers - Klosterneuburg... | ecosystem: Engineered > WWTP > Aerobic digester >... | reverse complement strand
GGCGTCATGATGCTCAGTCTCAACCCTGCCTATGCGGAAAATGCGCTGTTGGTGCGGACAGTTCTGGGCCTTGGGTTTGTGTATCTCGTGGGAACCAGCCTGTTCCGCATATACCCGCAGGCGGTCATGTTATCCGATATTGGTCCCGATACGCTGACGGCGCGGGACATGGAAATCGCCCGCAGGATCGAAAGCCTGATGAGCATGGAGAAGGTCTACCATGAGCCGGCCTATTCCAGGGCCGACCTGGCCCGGGAGTGCGAGGTTTCCGAGGCGGCCCTGTCCCGGATTATTAACCTTCATTTCAGCAAGACCTTCCCCCAGCTCATGAACGAGCACCGTATAGAGGACGCCAAAAGGATGCTTAAAGAGACCGATGCCAGCGTCCGGACCGTGGCCGGGGAGGTGGGTTTCAATTCCCTGGCGACCTTTAACCGGGTCTTTAAGGAGCTCACCGGCAGCTCCCCGGGGCAATTCCGGCAGGATATTGCCGCCTAAGCTTTTACAACGTTTTTATGGGATATCACCTTGTCAAACTGACACTGTACGTGCCTGATTTTTAAGGTTTTATTTAGAGAATCAGCCAAAAATGGAACAATAGGGGCTATTTCGAGGGGATAAATCTGTGTATAGTTTTAGGGGTTTGAACTACCCCTCTCTACCACCCCTTCCTAACAACTCTTGATTTTAACCAACTAAGGAGAACCAGTATATGGATACTATGGAATTGAAAAATCGTCGCTCGGAACGAGGCTTTACCCTCGTCGAATTGGCGATCGTGATGATTATCATCGGTCTTTTGATCGGCGGTATTCTAAAGGGTCAGGAACTGATCGCGAACGCACAAGTGGGTGCAACGGTTTCTCAGGTTAAGGCCATTGACGCCGCAACTACGACCTTCCGAGACAAATATGACTCACTTCCGGGCGATATGAACAATTTTGCCAACCGTCTTCCGGCCGGTTCCTGCACGGGTTGCGTAAACGGCGATGGTAACGGAAGGCTCGCTACAGGCAATGCTAACGTTAACCCATTAGGAGCTCCTGCAGGTGAAGGACAAAACTTTTTCCGCATGTTGTCAGCATCCGATCTTTTAGGAGGCATTACTAATACGGGGACTAACGAATGGGGTGATATATATCCTGAAGCTAAAGTTGCAGGGGGCTTTCATGCGGGCTATTCAAACGGCGCAGCGCTTGGAAGCAATGGAGCCGCTCCTCCTGGGCATTATTTAGGGCTTGTCAGCACATGGAACGCGGGCAGCGCTAACAACACGCTTACTGCGAACGAAGCTGCGCGTATTGACACCAAGTTGGATGACGGACGTGGTAATACCGGTTCCGTATTTGACAACGGCAACGCGTGTTCAGTTGCAGGCGACTATGACCAGGACAGCACAACTGAAAAGTGCGACCTCGCCATCCGCTTCCAGAACTAATTATTCTTGAGCTAACCGGATTTGAAAGGGCCCCTTCGGGGGCCCTTTTTATTTATGCTGCTTTGGCTTGCGCGGTTTTCAATTCCGCAATCAACGCATCGCCCATTTGGGAGGTCGAAACCTCGCGCGAGCCTTTCGCCATGATGTCACTAGTACGTGTTCCTTTATCCAGCACGCTGCGCACGGCCTCTTCAATCGCATCGGCAAGGGCAGGCTGCCCCAACGAATAACGCAGGCACATAGCGAAGCTTAAGATCGTGGCCAGCGGGTTGGCCTTGCCTTGTCCCGCGATATCGGGGGCCGAGCCATGCACGGGTTCATAAAGCCCCGGTGATCCCGGCGCGCCCAAAGCAGCGGACGGCAGCATGCCGAGCGAACCCGTAAGCATCGCGGCTTCATCTGACAAAATATCGCCGAACAGATTGTCGGTGACGATGACATCGAACTGCGACGGGTTGCGGAGGAGCTGCATCGCGCAATTGTCGGCATACATATGTTCTAGCTGAACGTCCTTGTATTCGGCGTGCAGGGCGGTGATTTCCTCGCGCCACAGCTTGCCGGATTCCATGACATTGGCTTTTTCGCAGGACGTGACCTTGCCACGGCGTTTGCGCGCGAGTTCGAACGCCACGCGTCCGACGCGCTTGATCTCGGAGGAGGTATAGGTTTGTGTGTTGAAGCCCCGGCGCTCGCCATTGCCTAAATCTTCAATGCCGCGCGGCTCGCCGAAATAAACCCCGCCGGTCAGTTCGCGGACGATCAATATATCGAGGCCTTTGACGATCTCAGGTTTCAGCGTCGAAGCATCAATTAACGCATCGAAAACAATCGCCGGGCGCAAATTCGCAAACAGGTCGAGCTCTTTCCTGAGGCGGAGCAGGCCCGCTTCAGGCCGTACGGCATAATCGACATTATTCCATTTCGGACCGCCGACCGCGCCGAGCAGAACAGCATCGCATTCCCGGCAGAGCTTCAGCGTTTCATCGCTCAAAGGCTTGCCGAACGCATCATAGGACGCGCCGCCGACCAGGCCTTCCTTGATCTTGATATCCGCGCCGCGCGTATTCGCCCACTCAATAATTTTACGGGTTTCCACCATCACTTCCGGGCCAATGCCATCACCGGGCAATAACATGAGTGTCTTCGCCATTATTCTTTCCTCAAATCCAGGGGCGTTTCGATTTTGTGTCTTTTTCAAACGAAGAAATATGCGCTTCTTTCTGAAGCGTCAGGCCGATATCGTCAAGTCCGTTCACAAGACAATGCTTGCGGAAGCTGTCTACTTCAAACGGGAAGGAAAACTTGTTCCCGCGCGTCACGACCTGTTTCTCAAGATCGACTTCAATGGGCGCGCCGGGATTTTCCTCGGCCTCTTTCATCAATTCGTCAATCTGTGCCTGCGGCAGGATGACGGGGAGAATGCCGTTCTTGAAACAGTTGCTGTAGAAAATATCGGAATAGCTCGCGGCGATCACGCAGCGTATGCCGAAATCCAGCAGCGCCCACGGCGCATGCTCGCGGCTGGAGCCGCAGCCGAAATTCGCGCCGGTGATCAGGATCTCGGCATTGCGGTAGGCGGGCTTGTTCAGCACGAAATCCGGTTTCTCACTGCCGTCCTCGTTGTAACGGATATCGAAAAACGCCGATTTGCCGAGCCCGCTGCGCTTGATGGTGCGCAGGAATTGCTTGGGGATGATCACATCGGTATCGACATTGATCATCGGCAGCGGCGCGGCAATCGCGGAAAGCTTTTTAAACGGTTTCATAGAGTTGGCTCTTTCGGCCCGTTATACTCGGCCATCTTCATCTCGGCAAACGCATCCAGCAGAGCCTTATCAAAAAACCCGGCCTTTTCTCCGCGCATGCGCTCCAGAACTGCGGGAATTGTAATATCCCGGCCGCCGTAATGAGGGCGGGCAATGCTCCAGCCGTCGAAAGCTTCGACAATCGCGGCCAGGCGCACAGGCATGGAAAGCTGTTCGGCGCTTAAGCCCCGGTAGCCTCCGCCATCCATCTGCTCATGATGATTGAGGATGATTTCAGTCATTAATGTTTTGAACGGATGCACGACATCGCCGAGTTTTTCCTCGACAATTTTCTTGCCTAATTCCGTGTGTGTGCGGCGCAGCTGCTTTAATTCGCCGTCGGGCTTGTCTTCCTGATCCCAGATCGAAACCGGCAATTTACGTTTGCCGCAATCATGGGGCAGGGTCGCCCAGTACATATTGCGTGCGACGTTTTTACTGAGTCCCATATGCTTGCAGGTATTTTGGACATCCAACGCTACACGCTTGGCATGCTGGTGAAAGACATAGGTGATGCCGTATGGTCGCTTGGCATCGAATTCCGCGAGCAACTCCATTTCGGTGTCAATGAAAGGCTTAAACCTTTCCTTGAAAATCTTCTCCGTCTCGAGATCATAATCGGGCCACTCAGACATTATAAATCCCTCACATCGGTGAGTTTACCTTTGATCGCGGCGGCAGCGGCCATGGCAGGCGACATCAGATGCGTGCGTCCGCCGCGGCCCTGGCGCCCTTCGAAATTGCGGTTGGAAGTCGAGGCGCAACGCTCACCGGGTTTCAATTGATCCGAATTCATCCCAAGGCACATCGAACAACCGGGTTCGCGCCAGTCAAAACCGGACGCGATAAAGATTTTATCGAGCCCTTCGGTTTCGGCCTGTTCTTTCACAAGGCCCGAACCGGGAACGATCATGGCTTCGACATTCCCTGCGACTTTTTTCCCCTCGACGATCTTCGCGACCTCACGCAAATCCTCGATACGGGCATTGGTGCAGGATCCGATGAAAACTTTATCAATCGTAATGTCCTGCATCTTTGTGCCGGGTTTCAAGTTCATGTACTCCAGCATGCGCTCGACCGATTTTTTCTTGTTAGGGTCGGTAAAGTCAGCGGGCGAGGGGACGGCACCTGTAATCGGCACGATATCCTCGGGCGTCGTGCCCCACGTGACGAGGGGCGGAATCTCTTCGGCCTTCAGCGCTACCTCAACATCATATTTCGCGCCGTCGTCGGACTTCAGCGAGCGCCAGTATTCAACGGCCTTGTCCCAGTTATCGTTCTTCGGCGCCATCGGGCGGCCCTTGATATATTTAAACGTGACTTCATCCGGCGCGATCATGCCCGCGCGTGCGCCGCCTTCGATCGACATGTTGCACATGGTCATGCGGCCTGCCATGGAGAGGCTGCGTACCGCTTCACCTGCGTACTCGATCACGTAACCGGTGCCGCCTGCCGTGCCGATCTTGCCGATGATGGCTAAAATCATGTCTTTAGCCGTGACGCCGGGCGAAAGTTTTCCATCGACAGTGATACGCATTGTCTTTGCCGGTTTTTGAATGAGCGTTTGCGTCGCAAGCACATGTTCCACTTCCGACGTCCCGATGCCGAACGCCAGCGCGCCGAACGCGCCGTGAGTCGATGTATGAGAGTCGCCGCAGACAATCGTCATGCCGGGCTGCGTGAATCCCTGCTCGGGGCCGATGATGTGGACGATGCCCTGGCGCTTGTCCTTCATGTCGAACAGCGTGATGCCGAATTCCGCGCAGTTTTTAGAGAGGGTCTCGATCTGGATGCGGCTTTCCTCTTCCTTGATCGGAAGGGAGCGATCATAAGTCGGCACGTTGTGATCGGCCACGGCCAGCGTCGCCTCGGGCTTGCGCACCTTGCGGCCGGCCATGCGCAGTCCCTCGAATGCCTGCGGCGAGGTGACTTCGTGCACCAGGTGGCGGTCGATATACAGCACGCAGGTGCCGTCATCCGTGCGGTGGACGACATGATCGTCCCAGATTTTCTCAAATAACGTGCGCGGTTTCATAGGCTGAAATAAACCACAAATTCTCGTGATAAATCAATCATTTCCGTTGGGCAGCTGCATTAATAAAGCCGCAATCTATTTCCAATAAACTAGGCTTTGCAATGTATTAGCGCAATAACGGGGGTTTAAAATTATGTTTCACAATATAACCGAAGGCGTTCCCGTGCAGTTCAGCCTCGATCACGGGCTGGTGCGCATCACGTTTTCCGACCCGGCCTATGTGCGCTCGGATGTCATTATTTTCAACCGCAAGGATTCCAGCCTGCATGCCGTTCTGAACGAGGGGCTGCATTTGATTGCGAGGATCGATGGCGACCTGACAAAGACATTCGCCTCGACGTCCGAAGTCGTGCTTGCCGCGCCGCATTATTACTCGGGCGCGATCAATCTCAGAACACCTTTGATAGTGAAGAACTAGGAGGCCAGGCGCCTCAAAAACAAACGGGCCTCTGAGGGCCCGTTTTTTATTCTGCTTATTTCTTTTTCTTTTCTTTTTTCGGCCCGTCTACAGGCTTTTCTTTCTTCGCCTTGTTGGCCTTCTGTTCGGCCTTCAGGGAAGCTTCCACTGCCAGGCTTTCTTCGTCGAAACCGTGACCGGTGGTGCGCTCGGTAATACGCGCCGATTTACCCGAACGGTCGCGCAGGTAGTAAAGCTTCGCGCGGCGGATAGAACCCTTACGCAGGAGTTCGATGCTGTCGATGCGCGGGCTGAAGAGGGGGAATACGCGTTCCACGCCTTCGCCGTAGCTGATCTTGCGGACGGTGAAATTCTCGTTGAGACCTGCGCCGGCGCGGCCGATGCAGACGCCTTCATAGGCCTGGATACGCTCGCGCGTGCCTTCCTTGACCTTGACGTTGACCTTGACGGTATCGCCGGGGCTGAATTCGGGGATCTTTTTGTCTCCCCGGATTTTCTGAAGCTGCTTGGCTTCAAATTTTTCTAAAACGTTCATCGTTTTCTTCCCTTATACAGTCCCGAAATACCCGTGAAGGCGCGGACCGCTTATCGTTTTATGGGTTAAAAGTTGGGGTCTTATACCCTCATAAAGAGGCAAAAGCAAAGAAAAAAACCTCAAAAATCACCCCCAACTTACCCAAGGAAAGGGGCCTTCTGGCCGTCTAACCCTATATATGATAGACCAAACCAATGCAGACAAAGCCAAACGGAGGTATTTATGCGGTTTTTCCTGATTTTAAGCGTTCTTTTTGCTGGTTTTACGACTGAGGCCATGGCCCAGGAGGCCAGCCTGGTTAAGTCCGGCCAGACGGTCCTCAATATCTCGGCCAGCGAGCGCCAGAACGTCCAGCAGGACCTTCTGATTGCCTCCCTGCGCTATGAGACGGAAAGCGCGGATTCGGCCGCCCTTCAGAACAAGATCAACACCCTGATTACTAAAGCCCTGGAGGCCGGGAAGAAATATAAGGAGGTCCAGGTCGCGACCGACCATTATTATGTTTATCCCTACGACCCCAACCAGCAGCCCCACCCCGACCCGGAAGAGAAGATCGACAACCACGAGAAAAAGCCGGTCGTCTGGCGCGGCAGTCAGGGTTTGCAGTTAAAGAGCAAAAACTCGGCTGACTTGCTGAAGCTGCTTGGCGAATTGCAGGTCATGGGCATGCAGACCAACAACCTGTCCTACACGCTTTCGCCGGAATCTTTTGAAACCGTGCGCGATGGCCTGATGGAATCTGCCCTCACGAAACTGCGTGAGAAGGCGGAGCGCGCCGCCAAAGCGCTCGGCAAGAAAGAGGCCGAGCTGGTCGAGGTGAATGTCGATACGGCGTATCCCAACTATCCGATGCCGATGATGGCGCGCGCCGAAATGGGCATGCAGGCCATGGATATGAAAGCCGCCGCACCTGTTGCCAGCCCCGGCGATTCCGAAATCACGCTGACGGTTTCTGCCCGCGCAGTTTTGAAATAGTTACTTCTTAAAAAGATCAGGGCGGCGCTCTTGAGTCAGTTTTTCAGACTCGGTGCGCCGCCATTCTTTTACCTTGGCATGATTGCCCGAGGTCAGCACGTCCGGAACCGCATGCGTTTTACCGTGTGAATCCGTCCATTCAGCCGGGCGGGTGTAATGCGGATATTCCAGCATGTTGTTTGAAAAACTTTCTTCGCCTGCAGTTTCCTCGTTGCCCATGACGCCGGGCAGCAGGCGAATGCACGCATCCATCAAAATCATCGCCGCAGGCTCGCCGCCCGAAAGAACATAATCGCCGATGCTGACTTCCTCGAATTTATGCGCATCCAGCACGCGCTGGTCGACACCTTCATAGCGACCGCAAAGCAATGTGAGGTGTTGGTCTTTTAACTCCTCAGCGAGTTTCTGCGTGAGCGGGCGTCCGCGCGGGGATAAATAAATCCTTCGGCCCGGATCCTTGATCGAGAGCAGGGCGGATTCAATTATGTCTGCCCGCATCACCATGCCTGCGCCGCCGCCAAACGGCGTATCATCGACCGTTTTATGTTTGTCCTGCGCGAAATCGCGGATGTTGATGGCGTTATAACTCCACAGCCCTTTTTCCAGCGCCTTGCCGCTTAGCGATTGACCGAGCATGCCGGGAAACATTTCCGGGAACAGGGTCAAAATATTCACGCGCCACTGTTTCATTTCAAATCCATATACGCGCTAGAATTCACGATGGAGACAAAGCCACCTTTGACATTAATCTCGGGGCAGGTGTCGTTGGTGAAGGGAAATAAAAATGTCGAACCGTTCGCCTTTATCTCCAGCAAATCACCTGCGCCGTAATTTTGCACATTGACGACCGTGCCAATCTCTTTCCCGTCTTCGGTGACGGACAGACCGATCAAATCGGTGTGATAGAACGTATTCTTCTCTTTGATCTTGGGCAGGGCATCGCGCTCGACCCATATTTCAGTGCCGCGCAACGCTTCCGCGCCGTCGCGTTCGACAACGCCATCGACAGCGGCCAGCCAGTATTTATTCCCAGCAGAATTTTTCATCGTGATGGAGAGCTGATCCGAAGAGCTTTCACCCGTGAAAACCGGGGAAAGCTCTTCGATCAAGAGGGGATCTTCGCCAAAGGGCAGGATTTTCACCAGCCCTTTGACGCCGTGCGCGGATGTGATTTTGCCGAGGCAAACTCTTTTTTCTCCCTCTCCCTTGGGAGAGGGTAGGGGTGAGGGGTCAGGAGGAAGATTTTTTTTAATCATTTCCAAAACGCCTTCTATATTCCCAAGCACTTCATTGTTCCAGAAGCGAAGAATTTTAAAGTTGTTCTGATTGAGAAATTCAGAACGCTTTGCGTCCTTTTCCGGCGTGTGTTGCCCACCGTCCACTTCAACAATCAAACCGATTTCTTCGCAAAAGAAATCAACAATGTAAGGCGGGATAGGGTGTTGACGGCGAAATTTACAGCCGTTCAGTTGTCTGTCTCTCAGCCGACGCCATAATTTCTTTTCGGCGTCGGTCTGGTTCTGACGTAGGTTTCTGGCCGTTTTAACAACATCCATAAACCCCTCACCCGATCTCGCGTTGCTCGATCACCCTCTCCCGGTGGGAGAGGGTTTTGTTTAACCTGCGGCCGCTTCTTCAGCGGGAGGAGCAGCTTCATTCGCTGCTTCAGCCGGAGCTTCAGCAGGTGCAGCTTCAGGAGCAGGAGCCGGTGCTTCTTTAGGCGCTTTCGCGGCTTCTTCAGCGGCTGCTTTCTTCGCGGCTTTTTCCTCGAGGCGGGATTTCGCTTTCTCACCGGGCGCGGATTTCTCCGGGCGGTTCGATTGCTTCGGCATGTCGATCATGCCGGCTTTACCGAGGAACATCGCCACGCGCTCGGACGGTTTCGCGCCCAGCTTCAGCCAGTGCTCGATACGGTCCTTCACGAGTGTCACGCGGTTTTCATTGCCCGTTTCCAGCAGCGGGTTGTATGTGCCAACGCGCTCGATATAACGGCCGTCGCGGGGAAAGCGGGAATCCGCAACCACGATACGGTAGAAGGGCAAATTACGACGTCCGCCCCGGGACATTCTGATTACTACTGCCATGTTAGTCTCCTTTAGGTGTTAAAATTAAAAGTTAAAAACAAAAAAACTACTTCTTCTTTCCTCCGAGGAGGGAACTCAAATCGCCGAGCGGGTTGGCATTTGACGCCGCGCCGCCGGGCGCAAAAGGATTAGGCCCCAATTCGCCTTCCATCGCGGCCATGTCTTCGCCGAGCGCGTCAGGGTTCATCGATTCCGCGAGCATCGACAAATCGTCCATCTTGCCGCCCATCATCTTGTTCATCATGCCCATCATCTTGCCGGTGCCCATCTTCTTCACCTGGCGCATCATCTTCTGCATCTGCTCGAGCTGCTTGGTGATCTTGTTGATCTCCTGCACCGAAGTGCCGGAACCATTCGCGATACGGATGCGGCGCTTGGCGTTGAGAAGCTCAGGCTTCGCACGCTCGGTTGGCGTCATGGAATAAATAATCGCTTCCTGGCGCTTGATAAAACCTTCATCCATACCGGCATTTTCAAGCTGCGAGGCCATGTTGCCAAGGCCGGGCAGCAACTTCATCATCGCGCCCATGCCGCCCATTTTCTTCATCTGCTGCATCTGGCTGAGCAAATCGTTGAAATCGAATTTACCCTTCTGGAATTTTTCGGCCATTTTCGCCGCGTCTTCGCGGTCGACGGTCTCGATGGTTTTCTCGACGAGCGAAACGATATCGCCCATGCCCAGAATACGGCCCGCGATCCGGTCGGGATGGAATTGCTCAAGCGCGTCGATCTTTTCACCAACGCCAAGCAGCTTGATCGGCTTGCCGGTGATCGCCTTCATCGACATCGCCGCGCCGCCGCGCGCATCGCCGTCAACGCGCGTTAACATTATTCCAGTCAGCGCCACGCGGGCGTCAAAGTTTTTGGCGGTGTTGACGGCGTCCTGACCCGTCATCGCATCGGCAACGAGCAGAACCTCAACCGGGTTCGTGGCTTTTTTAACCGCCTCGATTTCTTTCATCAATTCTTCGTCAATCGACAGGCGACCCGCCGTGTCTAACATGACGATGTCGAAACCTTCCTTGCGGCCCGTATCCATCGCGCGTTTTGCAATGTCGACAGGCTTCTGGCCTTCGACAACGGGCAGGGTGGCAATCCCGGTCTGCGTGCCGAGTTGCTTCAATTGTTCCTGCGCAGCGGGACGGTAGATGTCCAGCGACGCCATCAGGACTTTTTTCTTCTGCCTGTCGGTCAGGAATTTCGCGATTTTCGCGGTCGAGGTTGTTTTACCCGAACCCTGCAATCCAACCATGAGATAAGCCGACGGCGCTGAGCCGAATTTCAGATCCGTACTTTCCGAACCCAGCATTTTGACGAGTTCGTCGTGAACAATTTTCACAATCTGCTGGCCCGGGTTCACGCCCTTGATGACGTCCTGGCCGACGGCTTTTTTCTTGATGCCCTCGATGAAGTCTTTAACTACGGGGAGAGCAACGTCCGCCTCAAGCAGCGCCACGCGGATTTCACGCGCCACCGACATGACGTCGTTCTCGGACAGGCTGCCCTTACCGCGCAGCTTGCCAAATACATTCCCGAGTTTCGTACTTAAAGATTCAAACATTCAAAAGCCCAAACAAGTTTTTCGCCCCAGTGAGCGTAATCGCCGACTAGGGTGTATCCGTAGACACTGACGTCAAAGGTCAGGTGGAATGGCCGGAAATTAGGGGGTAAGGGGTTTAAAGTCAAGGTTTTATAGCCTTTTAGCGGCCTATGATCTATATTCCTGTCCCTGTTGTCATCCCGGCGGAAGCCGGGATCGGGTTGATAAATGGTACCGGATTCCGGCTTTCGCCGGAATGACAGTTGGGTAAGGGATTGAAAAACATGCGCTTTATCAAGATGCACGGCCTTGGCAACGACTTCGTAATCCTCGACCTCCGGGACGGGACGAGCCCGCCTGCGCCCCATAAAATCGCCGCCATAGCCAACCGCAAGACCGGCATCGGCTGCGACCAGCTCATTATCCTCGAGCCTAAAAAGAACCCGGAAAGCGCGCTGTTCATGGCGATTTACAACCAGGACGGCTCCGAGGCCGAAGCCTGCGGCAACGCGACGCGCTGCGTGGCCTCGCTCATCATGAACGAAACCGGCAAGGACATGGTCGTGATTGAAACCGTGGCTGGCACACTGCCGTGCTGGAAGGAACCAGACGGAAGAATAACCGCCGACATGGGCGAACCGAAATTCGGCTGGAAAGATATTCCGCTCGCGAAAGAAATCGACACGCTGCATCTCGGCATCGGCGAGGGCGAAGTGAAAGACCCCGTTGGCGTCAATGTCGGCAACCCGCACGCGGTATTCTTCGTTAAAGACGTCGAAAAACTCGACGTCAAAACAATCGGTCCCGGCTTCGAAAACCATGAGCTTTTCCCGCGCAAGGTTAACGTGGAATTCGTCGAGGTACGCAGTCCGACCGAACTTCGCATGCGCGTCTGGGAACGCAACGCTGGCGAAACCCATGCCTGCGGCTCCGGTGCTTGTGCGACGCTTGTGGCGGCTGTTCGCCGTGGTTTGGCTGAGAGAAAAGCCGATATCGTGCTCGATGGCGGCACGCTCAGCATTCACTGGCGCGATGACAACCGTGTCCTGATGACCGGCGCTGCCGCCCTCGTATTTGACGGCATCTATAAAGACATCTAAAACCACGGCATGACCAAGTCCGACCCGCAAGTCGTAACATTCGGTTGCCGCCTCAACGCATATGAATCCGAGGTGATGAAAACCCATGCCAAAAAGGCCGGGCTGCAGGACGCCATCATCTTCAACACATGCGCCGTGACAAAAGAAGCCGAGCGCCAGGCACGGCAATCCATCCGCCGCGCGCGCCGCGAAAACCCAGATGCAAAAATCATCGTCACCGGATGCTCGGCGCAGGTTAATCCGAAAATGTATTCCGAAATGGCGGAAGTGAACCAGGTCATCGGCAACGATCTGAAACTTAAAGCCGAAACATGGGGCCTTGAGAGCGAGGAAAAGGTTCTCGTCAATGACATCATGTCGGTGAAAGAAACAGCGGGGCATCTTATTACTGGCTTTGAGGACCGCAGCCGCGCATTTATACAGGTCCAGAACGGATGCGATCACCGCTGCACGTTCTGCATCATTCCCTACGGTCGCGGCAATTCACGCTCGGTGCCCATCGGCGTGATTGTCGATCAGGTCCGTGCACTCACAGCTGCCGGATATAAAGAAATCGTCATGAGTGGTGTGGATATAACATCCTACGGCCCCGATCTTCCGGGCTCGCCGACGCTCGGCCAGATGATCCGCCGCGTTCTCGCGCTGGTTCCTGAACTGCCGCGCCTCCGTCTGTCATCTTTAGATCCCGTCGAAATCGATGACGATCTCTGGAGATTAATCGCCGAAGAGCCGCGCTTCATGCCGCATCTGCATCTTTCATTACAGGCGGGCGATGATCTTATATTGAAGCGCATGAAGCGCCGTCATCTGCGCGATGATGTCATCCAGATGTGCAGCCGCGCACGTGGATACCGCCCCGATATCGCCTATGGCGCCGACATTATCGCGGGCTTTCCAACCGAAACCGAAGAAATGTTCCAGCGCACCTTGGATATAGTCGAGGAATGTGACCTCACGTTCCTGCATGTGTTCCCGTATTCTGAGCGGGAAGGGACGCCCGCCGCCCGTATGCCGTCTGTCGACAAAGCCATCCGTAAGGAACGCGCCGCACGTCTCCGTAATCTTGGCGAAAAACAGGTTCAGAAATTCCTGAGTCAAAACATTAATAAAGATGTTCACGTTATTGTGGAAAAGGATAATTTTGCCCGTGCTGAAAACTTCGCTCTCGTGAAACTTGAGGGTCAGCCTGAACCGGGTGAATTGCTGGCGGTCCGCACAAAAGCGGTGCAGGGGAACGCCCTGACGGCTGTGGCTATTTGATATCGATGGCCCTATATTCCTGACATGGTTTTCTGGAAGAAAAAGAGCAAGTCCACGGGCGAGGGCAGCAATGAGCGCGCAGACCGTATCTTTCATCGCGACGATGATGCCGCCATCGAGCCGCCTGTTGAATATGATGCCGAGATTGATCCCGATCTAAAGCATAGTTTTGAGCAATCCGAGATGGAGGTTCTTGATGATCTCGACGAAATCCCGGTTCCGGCCCATACACCCGCCGATGACCTGCACGAGCAGGAAGATTTAAGCGACCACACGAACGAGGGCGGCTGGTTTTCGCGCCTGACGCAGGGACTTTCGAAATCGTCATCGAAACTGACGAGCGGCATTTCCGATCTTCTTTTGAAATCAAAACTGGATGCGGGCTCGCTCGACGATCTTGAGGAAATTCTG
>Ga0073903_10001198_pt1 | contig 13615 bp, 10 predicted proteins | sample KloWWTKNB14_bulk_FD_66665 | JGI IMG/M metagenome (GOLD analysis project Ga0073903, IMG submission 66665) | Active sludge microbial communities from Klosterneuburg, Austria, studying microevolution and ecology of nitrifiers - Klosterneuburg... | ecosystem: Engineered > WWTP > Aerobic digester >... | reverse complement strand
AAATCATGATAGAGCTCGTACATGGCCGGTCCGATACTTAAGATGATGATCATGGCGCCGACCGTTCGGAGAGCCTGCTCGAGAGCACCGTCTGCGGGTGATCGGTCGATCGTGGTGATGCTGGATCTTGCACCGTACAGCGCACCAGTATGGAACGCGAGCATGCTCGCCACGACAAGAAGGAGCGCCTGACGAACTGCTCCAATGGGAAATTTTCCGCCAAGGAGACCATGCGTATTTAACCCCAGCACTTCCAGAAAGGACTGTCCTCCCGAAAACAACATAACCGCGATAAGGAACAGACTATACAAATCCAGCAAATGGCCTGTCGCGGTCTTCCAGGACCAGAGCGACCACAGGCTTAAACCGACCAGGAACAGCGAGAGGCAATACACCGCAGTCTCCCCAGAGACCTCATAGAAGGTCTGTAACCCCAGCAGAGCGACAAGACCAATTCCCCAGGCGCATTGTCCCAGGAACAGACCAGTTCGTATTCGATGAGAGGGAAACATGTTGAGAGTCGTGTCCGATTCAAGCGAGAAGTGCGTCGCTGTCCCGACAGCATTTGCTTGAAAGATTGAGAGGAAAGCCTGTTCTCATGCATACCCTCGACTGAGGCCCACGCCCAGAAGATAGATACTATTTGGGCTCAGATAAAATTATGAAGAGTCCTGACTTTTGACTTTATGGCGCGTCACATTGCGCGATTGCGCTACGCACAAAGCTGTTGCGATGAGGCGGTAGACATGGAGACCGCTCACCCTCAATTAAAAACCGACCGGCTAACTCTTGCAGGGTTGGTCTTTCCGAGCGAGAGCGTAATGGAGGCACAATGCGCTTATGAATAGCTGTGCGAAAAGAGAAATCCCAAAGGCTAATGCTGCAGCATTGAGGCCATGGCCGGGAATGAGAACTATGGCACTGACGGTTCCGATGGCTGCTACGCAGGCAAACTGAATGCTTTGACTACGGATAATCCGTGCCGCCGTCATGCCAAATCCACAGACACTGGCAAGGTGAGATACCGCCGCCACCCCCATGAGCCAGACAAATGTGTCGGAGTGAGTCGCATAGTCCGCCCCATAAAGAAGTGTGAGCAGCTGCGCGCCAACGGCAAACGCCACACCGATGCCAATAAGACCCCACAGCCCTGCCAGAGCTGCAAATTTCATAAACAACGTGCGAAACTCCACAAACGCCCCTCTAGCCCAATGCTGTGAGAGTCGCGGACTCATGGCTTGGCCCAGGGAGTTCACAGCCATTCCAGCGGCCGCAGCCACGTATGCCATTCCCGCAAATAGCCCCAGGGCACCATCGCCTATGTATCGTTCTATAAAATACCGAGGTATATTGGCATTGAGCGAGAGCAACATCGTCCCCACTCCTAGTGGCAAGGCCAACGCGCACAGTGCCTGCATCTGGCTCTGCCGCCAAATCCCTGCTGTATGGGGCTTATGCGCCGTCAATGACAAAATCTGGCTGCCCCTCGGAATGTCATACGCAATCAAAACAAGCAGCCAACCCATTGCCAAACCGACTACCCCGCCCAGTACCCCCCCGAGAAGAATAAAGCCAACGGCGAAGCCAGCTGCCGACGTCACACCTCTCAGAAGGAGCGAAATGGTAATCAAATCCATACGCTCATGTTTTTGGAGTAGCCCGTAGAACACATCACTAATGGCTTCAAAGCACTTTGCGATACCGAGCACAAGAATCGTGAGCGCAGTATCTACCCGATACTGGAATGCCAACACGGCGATCGTTGCGAGGGCAAGGACCGTGCTCGCGAGTCGCATGGCCACGTAGTCCCTAAACTGAAATTGATTCCGTGCATCTGTCGATTGCAGCTGCCGAAGCCCCAGGTTTGCAAAAATGATCACCGGAGCCGTAATCGCAGATGCTAACGCGAACTGCCCAACCATCTCCGGTGTCCCCATCCTCGCGAGTATGACAAGAATCCCCCATTGGCACAGCGCGTAGAACGCATCACCAAGACCGGTCCACAGGGCCGACCGTCTGATGGAGGGTGCTGGCGAGGCGATCTCGCTCGCCACGCCATGCGAGAACCTGATGCCCGTCTCTATGGGGGCCATCGGGACTGACGCCGGATTCAAGTCTGCCTGGCTCATTACCGAAACTCTCCCGGGCGGTTAGTGGAATCGCGCATCGGCTTACTGAATCTGAGCGTATTGAGAATAGTGCGATAGCCGAGGGCCCATGGCCTTTTGGAGGACCACTCCCAAGAGTCTCCCTCCAGCCTGGACAATCCGGTGGCCAGCCAATTGACAGGCTTCTCGGTCGGCCTGTCCCGCACCGACAATTAGCATGACTCCGTCTGCCCGACTGCCGAGAATCACCGCGTCACTGAACAGTGTGACCGGAGGCGTATCCATGATGACGAAGTACCCCGCGGTGCGACACTTTTCCAGCAGGAGTTTCATCCGTCTGGAGGAGAGCAACTCAGAGGGATTCGTTGTAACTTTGCCCGGAGGAATCGTCCAAAGATTGGATTCACCACTGTGATGGACCACGTCATCGAACTCCGCATCGCCATCTAAGAAGTCCCCAAGCCCTCGGATACCATCGCCTTTGAGAAGGAATAGACTGCCTGGATGTGAGCTCCTCAGATCAGCATCGATGAGCAACACGCGTCCATCTTCAATCTGAGCCATGGCAAACGCAAGATTCACCGCCACTGTACTTTTCCCTTCGTCCGGACCGGAACTCGTGATGACCAGAGAACCGTGGTCCGGTATCATTCCAGAGAGCATAATGCTTGTGCGAATCGACCGGAACGCTTCAAGGGCCGGCAGAGCCCGCGGGCCCCGGAGGATCATCGGCTCCTGCGTTTCGAGGTGCTTTACACGCGGAATGGCGCCAAGAAAAGCAATGGTGGGTAGATAGCTGGCCAAATCACGAGGGCCTTTGAGGCTTTGATCAAAATGATCTAGACCGATTGCGATTCCAAGGCCGAATACCAGTCCACTCAGCAGACCAAGAATGGTATTGGCAACTTTCCTTGGTCTGCTTGGCTTCGACGCGGGCGTGGCGGGATCCGCAATCACCACATTCGTAGCGACAAGTTCGGAGGCTAACGACGCTTCCTTTGCCTCTCCCAGAAAAAGATCGTACACGTGTTGAGCACTCTTGACCTCCCGTTCAAGAATACCCTGTTGAGCCTGATATTGATCAAACTGCATTACATCACGCTTCTGTCGATCAACTGCTACACGGATTGCTGATTCTCTCGTCGTGGCGAGATCTCGCTCATGCCTAATCGAGGCATATATTTTCCGTACCTCTTCTACAACCCGCTCTCTCAGTTGATGAAGCTCGGCTTCCGCACGGGCTATTTTAGGATGCAGCGAACCATATTTTTCAGCTAGCTCCGCCACCTCGCTGGATGCCTTAATCTCCTGAGTGCGAAGAACTTGAATAAGTGGAGAAGAGAGGACTTCGGCGTGATCACCCCATTTCGCCCAATCGATTCCTTCGGCTTTCGTCTTCTCTGGCATGAGAAGCGCGATCTGTTGGTATCGCGATTCCGCTTCTGCACGTCGAAGTTCCAATTTGACGAGTTCCGAACTCAACTCTGCCAGGCGCTGCCTGGATGGTGTCTGACGGTCCCCCGTTTCGACGACCCCATACTTCACTCGGTATGCATTCAGGGCTTCTTGTGATTGCTCAACTTTATTTCTCAGATCCGCTAAGTGAGAGGAGAACCATTCTCGTGCCCTTTCTTTCTTCTGGGCATGGACCTCTTCGTTGAGGTGTATGTATGCTCTCGCGATGGCATTTGCTGCCTCCGCAGCAAAGTGAGCATCCCCGGATTTGACGGTAATTTTTGCCAGCCTGGTTCCCCGCACCGGCTTAATCTGGATCGTCTGCTCAAATCGACCCAGCGCAAGGTCCCATGACTCGTTCGTTCGTTCCCCGCTTGCGAGTGGGGGTGGAGTCGAAGAAGTTGTGGTGGTCTTCGAACCAAACGTGGTCTGTACAGTGATGAGCAAGTTTTCATACAATCCGGCGAAAGTTAAATATTCTGACCGTTCAAGAAGCTTGAGCTCTTCCGCAGCTTTTTCAAGGACGCGGCGACTTTTCAGGAGCTCGAAATGCGTTTCATAATAGTCGGGAGAGAAGTCGGCCATGGTCCTATCTGATTTCTGCAGTGGTCCCTGATGCTCCTGCTCGATTAGCACGGTTGTCGTTGACTCAAATCCTGGGGCCTGGACATGAGACCATAGGGCCATGATTGCTGCGCAGCACATCGAGCAGAGAATAATTATCCACCATCGTTGCTTCAGAACCCTCAAAAGGTCGATTAAATAGGATTCCTGATCTACTTTGCGAGTATTCATATCGTCCTTCAGAATGAAGTGGTGCTGGAGTGCGCGCAGCTATAATCGACCGACAGATGATTCTTGATCGGTTTTGGTCCGGCATCGTATGGTCTTGAATACGGTTGATCGGCGAGCCTTGAAAATTTGAGCCTCAATACCAGACAGTTGCTAACGAATGATCTCCTGGCACATTCTATGCTCGTTACCGAACAAGGCTTAATTTGAAACCCTCTGCCAAGAATTAGAGGTGAGGAACAGCCTGAGAAAGGCAGATCATGATGAAAGCTTCCCGGCAGATTGTACTAGTAGGCCTTTTGATGATTGGGTGTACTTTTGGCATCGGTAAGCCCCTCCATGCGCAAAGTCTTGCTCAACCTCCAGCTCCACAGAGTCCTCATTGGCCCCACATTAATCTTTTCGCCTATGCCCGTTCGCTGTTTCTCGCCAATCTTTCCAATGACACATATCAATGGTACGTTTCACACCTGGATGCAGTTGAAGTGCAAGGAAACGGTCCGGCCGTTCGGACCTTAAATCCTACAAGTGAGCTTTTCAGCTATCAGTTCGACCTATCCACATATACGTCGGCGGCTCTGGTTGGAGTACCGGAAGAAGCGTTTCTGCATTTTTCTGAGAGTACTGTTCTGACGTTTTATAGTCTGGACCGGAAGCAAGTAGTTGGCACGGCAACGGTCGCCGGATGTCCAGAAAACACTCCCTTGTCTTCGGGCTGCCGAGTACAGACTCACTTGTGGAATGACCGGCGCTACGTATTCAATCCGCAAAGCACGGCATTCCGTGCTTGGAAAGCTGCAAAAATATTAGGGCCGTTGAATGGGTATGGATATGCCACCGACACGAGCCGCTTTATTTGGATTGACGAACATGCTCCTGGTTTTTCATGGCCACTCAGCATTGGCTATCAAACAATTGTGCAATCGGGGGGAGGCATCCGTGAATTCGCCGGGCGAAGACCGGGCAATTCAAGCTTCGAATCTGAGTATGCCAATGCAGTCACAGATTGGTTGAGCTTTTTGGCAATCCAAGCCGCTCAAGTGTCAAAGAAGGTGCTGATTAATGCGAATGAAAATGCCCTTCACCCCTGGCTTCTAGGTCAGGCAAATGCAATCCACGGAATAAGCACGGAAAGTAAACATAGGCCCGACGGGTTTTCAGGCCCTGCGGAGTATCAGCAGTACCTAACTCTCATCAAGGGTCTTACGACAGCCGGGGGACTGGTAGACCTCCATGGCATCTGGTGCTATACGGGCCCCGCCGAATATTCCTCCGGCAACTATGGCTCTTCCGCCGCACGATATCGAATGTGGCGACTGGCAAGTTATTACCAATTCAAGGAGCCTGCGGGCAGTCCCGGAACTGTCTATTTCAACCCTGGTTTCTGTTCTGACGAAACTCCAACCATTGATCAGTCAAGTAAGGATCAGTCAGAATGGCTCCTCGCCTATCAAGTCGATGTCGGTCAGCCGTCAGGAGATACCATTCTGTATCAGCAGGGAACTGCAGGCTGTTCGTATCAGATCTTCGGCCGGTCTTTCACGAAAGCCCTGGTACTCGTACGTCCGAAAGACGGCCCAACCTGCACGGACTTTAGCGATGCGAGCGCAGCTACGGTGACGTTTACCACCCCGATTCAAACTTTACTAGAAAATGGGACGCTTTCGGCTCCCACGACCATCGTAAAGATTCGCAATGCGGAGGCAGTGATCGCGTACCAGGTGGGGGGGGTAGATACGACACCACCCTCGCAGCCCTTTGGTGTTACCGTGCGTTAGACGCCTCCAACTTGCTCTTCACCTCTCTCCCCTTTTGTGATCCGCAGCTGGAACACTTGAACGCAGAGGTTTGGTCCATCGAGCATTTGTTTGCGGTTAAAACATTCCTTGAACCGAAAGCATCGCGGTATTCGCCTGGTAGTTGAAATCCCTGGCGTTTGAACTCCGATCTTCGAACACATACTGGAGGCTTACGCCCAGCCACCGGACAGCACGATAATTCAGCCCGATGGCGGCGTTCTTCAGCGTGTCGGAACGAGTCGGTGTCAAGGCAAGTGCTCCGGCCGGGCTCGAGAACCGGTCGACTTCAAATCCAAGATTACTGGTCACTTCAAACCGCATGCCTAGTGGGTATGTGGCTGACAGATTGACGCCTGTGGCGGTAAAGAAGATGGTGCCAGCCACGACGGTCTGCTGAATGGTGCGATATGGTTGCAGCGCAAGGTTCAGGTTGGCCAGCGGCGTCCATTGAAGTTGCCCCATCGCAAAAAGGTTGTTAAACGAATCCTGATCTCGCCGAAAAATACTTAAAACCGGTCCCGGTTGGTTGACTTGGGCGCGAGTGAACTTGAGGTGCTGGTATCCCACCAGGAACTGCCCGGACGTGTTACCGCTAATTTCCCATCGGGCTCCAGTGCTTATTGTATACATGGCGCTATCCAGGTTTTTATTCTCATCATAAATTTCCTGGACGACGCTGAGGTTAAGTAAGGCGGAAGTGTGAGGCAGCACCTTGGCAGAAAAAGTCGTACCAAGATAGTTGGTAAGACGATCCCGAATAAGGCCCTGGTTGTTGTTGATATAATTCCATCGCATTGTCTGCATGGTCAATGTGGCCCCGACTTGACCGCCCTCGTATTGGGCGCGACCAGTAATACTATTCGCTACCCATTTGTTCAATTCTAAAGTCTGAAGATCTAGTGCGGACCCCCGAGGGTCGTGCCCGAGCTTGTGTTCGCCCTGGAGATCGAGCTTCAGGCCGCTTGCAAACTCAAAACGCGTCATGGCGGACGCCGTCTGATCCTGGACATTGTTTGATGGGGTACGGTGAAAAAATTGAAGGTTAGTGCGGTAGTCCGCTACGAATAGGTGCCGAGTTCCAAATGGCAATTGCGCTTGCAGGCCAGGCGCCAAGGTCGTGAAGAAATCGCTGCGTTTACTGTTGGTGCGAAGGACATTGTCGGTAAACATTTCCGCCATGCCCATGAAGGGATGCAATCGCAATGGCCCTGCTCGAAATCCGTCGTCGGGAGCGATCGCTGTAAAACTGCCCGGGTAGAGGGGATAGATACCTGTCCATGGGAAAGTGGGAGTCTGATAGAGCGCGCCCAAGACTCCCGGATTGGCAAACTGGGATAACCACATGTATCCCTGCCCGCCGAGCAAAGAAGTCCCAGCAGTGGGTGGAGTAATGGCACTGATCTGTTGACACTCTCCTTCACTAGCAATGAGCAGGACCGCGCCAAGAATTAGAGCGAGAACAAAGAACGCCCGAGCACATATGCGGGAGAAATACCTGATCATACTGGCTGTCTTCACGAATTCCGACCATGAGCCTTCTTTATTCGCAAGAGCAACGGCTTCTGTGAATAACGTCTAGCATGCGGAGCTGGCTTCATTCACAAGCGCCACTCTCAACGCATTGTAGTCCAGAAGAAGTTCCGCTACCTGCCGTTTCAGCTGTCCATTCTCCATCTCAAGGTCGAGTAACCGTTTAGTCTGGCTGGCCTCGTCGTGCGCGCGCAACTGAGAACGCCATCGATAGAATGTGCTTTTTGAGATGCGCTGCTTGCGACAGATCGCGTGAATCGTATTTCGACCACCTGCCGAGCTCAGAATCTTGCGTATTTGGTCCTCTGTAAACCGTAATTTCTTCACGGGTATCCTTACGGTCGATTTGATGCGAGTAGCGATGACTGCAAGAGAACGATGGGGAGGAACAATAGGGGTATGATTTAGCTGATGGTAGCGACTTCGTCCATATGTATGTGGACAGCGGCAGCCTGCTGAATCAAGTTCACACGCAACACGATGAAATGCCGTCCATCGCGACGGACGAACTGCCCTCGCATGCCAATCAATGGACCCCTTACAACTTCGACGCATGTCCCCTCCGAAAAGTAATCATGCGACTCTATGGGTCGACTGATCGCAGAGAGCACCCTGATCGCCTCTAACTCGTGGGCAGGAATAGCCTCAGGAGCTGTCGCGCCCACGATGCCCACAATGCCAGGAAGTTGCAGAATCGCCCGACAATTGTTCAGAGAGAAATGTGCAAAACAGTATCCAGCAAAGAGCGGCAATTCTGTCATGACTTTTCGATCTGACCACTGGCGCGGCTGCCTCGTTAACGGCAGCAATGGCTCGACACCGATGGAGGCGAGTCGATCCCTCACCAACTTCTCATGCCGTGAGCGAGTACTTATGGCATACCAGTGAAGATCGACAGCGGTGTCTCTCGATAACGAATTCACACGGTGAGAGTCGGATTGAAAAGTGTTCAACATAGCTTCGCCCTCTGAGTCCCATCAGTACCTGTACCCTTCTAAAGACTTTCAGACCGGTTTACATCGGACAGAAGTGCTCTTCTTCTGGAGTCACGATTTTTTCCAATCAGCACCTTTGTGCCCCCTAATCCATGGCCTTGTGCACAGACGGACAACAACGAATACGGGTATTTATTCTTCTTCAATTCCAGATTCATGTCCCGCGTTCTTCGACGCAAAAAACCTCGAAATAACACTAGTCACAAGACTCGTACAAGCACAAATGTACACTTTTGAACACTTTAATCATTCCATGAAAGCTGCGAGGATCATCCTTGCAAACCACCACCCCGCAATGATTTGCCGCGAATCTATTAGTGAGATTTGCTCATTGCCTACTGACAAAGAGATATGCGAATATGCGCCGTGTAGGAACATTCCATCACATATTCACCTTAGCACTGATTACGTAGTAATTTTATTAACTACGCAGGTGCTTCTGAATGTGGGACTCGGCGGCTCGCTGGGCAGCACTGATTCGGGAGGATTCATGAACGGAATCGTAGAAATAAAGACTACCACCGTGGTAACCATCGTCACCAACAACTCTCTTCTACGGCTCGGCCTGCAGAAAATCGTGGACGACGAGAAATGGGTTCGATTGGTTGGACACAACTGTCACGCCGGCAATCTTGACGAGCTGCTCGCAAAAGAGCGGCCGCACATTGTCATTCTCGATACGGAAATCGGAGTCACGACACCGGAGATCATTCAGACAATCAAGAATATGGCACCAGGAATCAAGACCATCCTGCTCAGCGGATTCGACGATACCGAATGCACCCGGCAGGCATTTGCGTCCGGGGTCGATGGCATCGTGCTCAAAGTACAGCCATCTGCCGTGCTCCTCGCAACCATCAATTACCTCTCACATACAGGCGGTGAAGTCGGGGCGCCGATCAGCCACTCTCCGGCTCCATTAAAATTAGGCCACACCCCGGCTATCACCACCCCGCCTCCCCCATCGCCCGCTCAAGCGAAGTGGCCAGACGGCTTGACGGAACGAGAACGCGAAGTTGTGCGCTTGATCAGTGAAGGCCTGTCCAATAAAGACATTGCCGACCGCCTTTGTATCTCCAGTATTACGGTCCGCCATCATCTCACTAATATTTTTGACAAGCTGGGCGTGTCCAACCGCCAGAAGCTGCTCATCCATGCGCACCAACAGGGGCTCGCAGGACCGCCGGCTTTGGCCTAGTCGCAAACCCGAATCATCTTGCTGTTCTCTCTGCTTAACGTCGCAAACAACGCGCCTGCCGGCTGCGCTGTGGTCCTCCAGCCGTCGCGCCCTTGAGATAGTGCCGGAAAGCGACTCGTGCAGCCTGTGCACACAGTGCTTCCCGGTACTCAGGCCTGATCCGCGTCACCACACAGTCGCTCCCCCCGGACAATGGGAAGAAATTCAGATGAATGAACCGCCGAATCAGGTAGAGAATCGAAGCTGGATTGTCAGTGCACCGGATCCGATTACCGACAATGCCAATTGACATAGGGTATGCGGCGTGGCAGGCAGAATTAGGAACGGGCAATTCCTAATTCGGTTGGGGCCTAGGAAACAATAAAAATGGCCACCCGTCGGACAGGTAAGCTAGGAAGCGGGAGCACCGGCCTGTGTGGCTCCACGCCGGGAACAATGCCTCTCCCCATTGAGGGAACACTTGCCCTAAGAATCTCTGTCGTGGGTTCAAATCTGCTGCATGTGGATTGGCCTGAAGAGAAAGTTACTAGAGGGGTTTATCCGGTCGCCTGGAATGAGCAGGGAGGGTTCCCGGTCGGGGCAAGCAAGGTATGGAGCGGGCGATGGGATTTGAACCCACGACAACTTGCTTGGGAAGCAAGGACTCTACCACTGAGCTACGCCCGCCCCTTGCGAATGAGCAATCGAATCCTACGCCGGAACCGCTGTTAAGTCAAGGCAACCGGCGAGCGCCGCTACACCTTGTATTCGGCCACCGCAAATTTACGGCGACCGACGCGCATATGGAGCGGCTTTCCGACCGACAGAGCCACACTCGCGTTCACATTCATTAGTTTCTTTTCATTAATTTCGACGCCACCCTGCACGATCAACCGCCGCGCTTCGCTTTTACTCGGCACTAGGCCGGTCTTCATAACTAGATCGACGATACCCATCATTGGATCCGCGGCATCTTTGACATCGGAGGGCGTCAGAGTCACACGGGCATCCGGCTGGTCCGGAAATTCCCGCGATTGAAACTTCTGCTGAAACATGGCCCTGGATTCGCGACCGACCTCAGCCCCGTGGTAACGGGCCACGATCAGCTCCGCCAGCGATTGCTTGGCATCCATAGGGTGAGCCGTCTTCACGCGTTCCAAATCTTCCGTCGTCAGCAATTCATAATATCGATGCATCAGCGCATCGCTGATCGACATGACCTTGCCGAACATCTCGTCAGGCTTGTCCTCCAGCGCAATATAGTTGCCGAGGCTCTTGCTCATCTTCCGGACGCCGTCCGTTCCTTCCAGAAGCGGCATGGTGATGACGACCTGCGCGTCCTGCCCATAGTCACGCTGCAGGTCGCGCCCCATCAGAAGATTGAATTTCTGATCGGTGCCGCCCAGTTCGACGTCGGCCTGGAGCGCGACGGAGTCATACCCCTGAATCAAGGGATACATGAACTCATGGATGCTGATCGGCTTCCCCTCCGTGTACCGCTTATGAAAGTCTTCCCGCTCCAACATGCGAGCCACGGTGTAGTGCGCGCTCAATTCGATCAACCCATCGGCGGTCATCGCACTCATCCAACGACTGTTGAACTCCACCTGCGTTTTGTGAGGGTCCAGAATTTTGAAGATCTGGCGCTCGTACGTCTTCGCGTTCTCCAATACCTTTTCTTTCGAGAGCGCGACGCGCGTCTCCGACCGTCCCGTCGGATCGCCGATCATGCCGGTGAAGTCACCGATCAGAAAGATAACCTGATGCCCGAGGTCTTGAAAGTGCTTCAACTTGTGGATCAGGACGGTGTGCCCGAGGTGCAAGTCCGGAGCCGTGGGATCGAAGCCCGCCTTGACCCGGAGCGGTCGCTGCTCCTTGAGGGAGCGAGCCAACTTTGATTCCAGCTCGTTCGGATTAATAACCTCAACAATCCCTCGAAGTATCAGATCCAGCTGTTGTGCTACGGAAGTCACAGCGTTCCTTTGTGTCTGGCCAGCGATCGGGTATTGGTGACGAGCACGTGAGGACGAAGCCGGTCGAGCTTTTTCCGGCCGATGCCTTTCACCTGCTGAAGGTCTTCGATTTTACCGAATGGTCCCCGTGCGGTCCGGTGATCGATCACCCGCTGTGCCAGCTTGGGACCGATACCGGGCAAGGCCTGTAAATCCGACGCGGTGGCATGATTGAGATCGACTTGCCGTGCTACCTCACGATGAACCCGACGCAAGCTGTTCGCCGGCTGCTCCTGTCGCACGAGGGGTTCGGATTCCTCGACCGCTGGAGCGGCAGGAACATCGGGGACGTTCGCAACGAGGGTCGATCCATCGGCCGGAGACACCACCTGCGGGGGCGCGATCGAAACCTGCCGGACTGCCGCCGGACCTGGAACCGCAGCCACAGGCTGGGCAGGACGCGACGGAATCTGCCTGACCGGCGTGACGGAGCCGATCCAGACCAGGGATCCCAAGGTCACGGCCAACATTGCGAGCTTGATGAGGAGTGAGCGCATCATGAGGAGGATGGTTTCCGTGCGAGGTGGATCGCGTGGCCATGGACGTCCTCCATCGCCTCCATAAGTCCTTCGGCCAGGGTCGGGTGCGCGTGAATCATCTCCGCCACACGTGAGACGGTCGCGCCCAGGTGCATTGCCAGCGCAGCTTCATGAATGAGATCGGTGGCATGGGCTCCGAGAATGTGCACCCCGAGAATCCGGTCACTGTCCGCATCGCCAATCACCTTCACTAATCCTTGAATATCGCCTGTGGCCTGCGCTTTGCCCAATCCGCCGTAGCGAAAGCGTCCGACCCGCACCACCTGTTGCGGATCCTTCCCAGCAGCCGCACACCGGTCGCGGGCCTGCTGTTCTGTGAGTCCCACCCGCCCGATTTCAGGTAACGTAAAGATGCCCGTCGGGATGACATCGTAGTCGATCGTCCGGGGATGGCCTATAAAATTTTCGACGGCCACCTTGCCCTGCGCCGATGCGACATGCGCCAGCATCGCCTTCCCGACCACATCACCGATCGCATAGACGCCGGGCACGTTTGTCTCCATCCGGTCATTGACCACGATTTCGCCGCGCGTCCCGACTTGCACTCCGGCCTTCTCCAATCCAATGCCACGTGAGTTGAACCCCCGCCCCACCGACACCAGCACCTGCTCCACATTGAGCGACAGGCCGTCGCGCAGATGGGCGGTGACGACCTCCGGCTGCCGGACGATCTGGTCCACCGTGACGCCGGTCCGGATGTCCACGCCGCGCTTCTTTAGCTCGCGCTCCATCATCTGACTGATCTCTTCATCCTCCAGCGGCAGCAGACGCGGGACGAGTTCGACCAACGTCACCTGCGTACCGAGCCCGCTGTATAGGGAGGCGAATTCACAGCCTTCCACGCCCCCGCCAACGATCAACAGGCTTGCGGGAATGCGGCTGAGGTCCAACGCCTGCTTACTGGTGATGATTTGAGTGCCGTCGATGGGAAACAGCGGGAGATTCGGCCAGGACGAACCGGTCGCAATGATCAGGCCGTCAGCCATGACCCGGGTTTCGACGCCATCCGCTTTCGTCACACGGATTGTACGCGCATCCAGTAGCTCACCCGTGCCTTCCAGGTGGTCGATGTTCCACGTCTTGAATAACGTGGCGATGCCTTTCACCAGCGTGGAGACGACTTTATTTTTTCTGGCCACCATGACAGTGGGATCGTAGGTGACAGGCCCGCTCAGCTGGATACCGAAGTCCTTGGCCTTCTTCGCCTT
>Ga0073903_10001197_pt1 | contig 13621 bp, 12 predicted proteins | sample KloWWTKNB14_bulk_FD_66665 | JGI IMG/M metagenome (GOLD analysis project Ga0073903, IMG submission 66665) | Active sludge microbial communities from Klosterneuburg, Austria, studying microevolution and ecology of nitrifiers - Klosterneuburg... | ecosystem: Engineered > WWTP > Aerobic digester >... | reverse complement strand
TTGTCGCCTGATTTCAAGAATCCACAGTCATGGAAGTCAACGCTTGCAATGGATACAAAATTACCGGGTGGTATTGTTGCCACTATTGAAGCATTATTCACCAAAGACCTGAATACTGCGTTTTTCAGAAATGCAAACCTCCAATCTCCTGCTGCATTAAATGTTTCAGGTTATCCGGATAACAGGGCTATCTATGGATCAACTGTACCAACAAGGTTTATCAATACATTAAATAGTGCCGGGCAGTTTGTTACAAACGGGACCACAGCTTTCAACTCTATTGTACTCGACAATGGCAGCAGGGGTTATTATTTCTCATTGACTGCGAAATTTGAAAAGCCCTTCAGCAAAGGATTTTATGCTTCCGTAGCTTACACCAAATCACTTGCAGGCAATTTGTTTGATGGTGGTGGAGACCAGCCTCTTTCTGCATGGCAGGGAACTGCTACTGTAAATGGCGCTAACACCTCACCAATGGGTTATGCTGATTATGTACTTCCTGACCGTGTAGTTGGATTGGTTTCTTACCGTAAAGAATATTTTAAACATCTCGCTACTACCATCTCCATGATCTATAATGGTGGTATTGCAGGCCGTTTCTCTTATGTATATGGTGCTGACTTTAATAGAGATGGTGTTACTGGTAATGACCTGATATATATTCCAACAGCAGCCCAGGTACAGCAGATGCAGTTTGCCAGCCAAACCGTTAATGGTGTTGTTTACGACCAAACAGCACAGCGTAACCTGTTTGAGTCTTACATTTTGCAGGACAAATACCTGAAAGCTCACCGTGGACAATATGCAGAACGTAATGGTGCACAAATTCCCTGGTTGAACCGGGTTGACCTGAAGTTCATGCAGGACATTTTTGCTAATGTTGGCAAGAGCAAGAATACTATTCAGTTCACTCTTGATATCTTCAACTTTGGTAACATGATCAATCCAAGCTGGGGTAAGCTGAAATCAATCAATGCAAGTTCAATCCTTGTTCCAACAAACCAGAATTCATTGATACCCGGTGGTTCTGTAGTACCACAATTCAGACTGGCTACAGCACAGGGAGATATCATCACCAGGACATTCAGGGATAACGTAACCGTTGCCTCTACTTATTCTGTTCAGTTTGGTTTGAGGTATATCTTCAACTAATATTGAAATAAGTACAATAAAAAATCCCGTTTGGAATAACCAGACGGGATTTTTGTTTTATTGATACTTTTTAATCTACTTCTAAATTCAATCTTTACTTCAATCCCCACCCCCACTTCAAAAACACCGGCATAGCCCTGCCCCAGGTATACACATCATGATGGCCATCTTCCAGTTCCAGGTAATAAATATCATTCTCCCTGTCATATCCTTTATTTTCTAATTCTTTTACGAGATCCAATGTATCCTCTATAGAGTCAATAATGCCGTTGTGATTACGGTCTTTAATTTCATCCAGGTTACCGCACTGCAGGAAAAACTTCAGCCAGGGAGCAAATTGCCCGTTTCTTATCTGCTGGTGCATAATTCTGTGTTTATCATCGTCATATTCCTCATCATCCTGGTCTACACTTCTCCACCATAAAGAGGCAGAGAATATACCCACTTTGGTAAATTCGCCGGGCCGGTTCCAGACAATGTCCAATGCACTCAGCCCGCCCAATGAAAAGCCTGCATAAGCTTTTTCTTTAAACGAGGCAATGGCATATTTCTGTCTTATATAAGGAAGCAACTCATCAAAAATAAAAGAAGTGTATAATGGTGCCTTGGCGCCACGGTCTTTGTAATCGAGGTGGTTCTGTGTACCATACTCCATTTTCCTGTCCTCCCCGGCATGTATGGCCACAAATAACATAGGCTCAATCGCCTGTTCTGCATACAAGTAATCAAGTATCTTATGGAAATTCATTTTCTCCATATCCTGACCGTCATTGATGAGTAAGAGACTTACCGGAGCATCAGTAGAAACAGCAGCCGGGACAAACAAATCAATACAAACCTCCCTTTGCAGGAACTGGGATTTCAGGAAAACGTTTTCAGTACGAATAATGGACGCTTTTGCGGTCTTGTGCATGATTTCAAAAATAAGGATTTCATAATAAACAGCGCTTTGGTTGAATATTTTAAAAACAACTGGTAAAACCACCCGGTTAATTTGTTTATTTGATGCCGAAAAAATAAATTTGGAGAAGCCGCTCCCATATTCCGCAAAGCCCCGGAACGGTTTACATTTAAAAAACATTCATTTAAAAATTGCTTATGAAGAAAATTGGAATTCTGCATGGTAAGGAACGTTCATTTCCTGAGGCCTTTATTGAAAGAGTAAACAGCAAAAATGTGCCCGGTATAATGGCGGAGAATGTACGTATTGACAAGGCCATGCAGGGGGAACCCAGTGGTTATGCCGTTATCTTCGACCGTATCTCACAGGACGTACCTTTTTACCGCACCTGGTTAAAAAATGCAGCTGTAACCGGTTGCGCCGTAATCAACAATCCCTTCTGGTGGAGTGCAGATGATAAATATTTCAATAACTGCCTGATGACAAAAGTGGATGTACCTGTTCCTAAAACGGCAATTATTCCATCCAGGGATCTGCCGGATGACACTTCCAACGATTCTTTCAGCAACCTGGCTTTCCCGCTTGACTGGGATACTATATTCAACTACGTTGGATTCCCTGCGTATATGAAACCTTTTGCCGGTGGCGGATGGAAACATGTGTACAGGCTTGACAGTGCTGAAGACTTTTTTGCCAAACATGCTGAAACAGGCCAGTTGGTAATGCTGTTGCAGGAAGAAATTGTCTTTACAGAATATTACCGCTGCTATTGTATCGGGGGTAAATATGTCCGCATCATGTCCTACGAACCCCGTAACCCTCACCATCTGCGCTATGTAGCAGACTTCAAACCATCACCTGAACGCTTACAACAGATGACTGATATCGTATTACGTATCAATAAATACCTGGGTTACGATTTCAATACGGTTGAACTGGCTATTCGTGATGGCGTGCCTTATGCCATTGATTTTTGTAACCCTGCGCCTGATGCAGATGTGCACAGCGTTGGACAGGAAAATTTTGAATGGGTGGTGGAAACTTCAGCCAACTATGCGATTGAAAAAGCATTGAGCCAGGTTGATGGTGCTGATAATCTTACCTGGGGTGAATATGTAAGAAGGGGTTCCAATAAAAGTCCTTTGATATAATTTAGTTTGTAGTCTATAGTTTGTGATTTGTAATTAGCAATAAAGCAAATCGAAGAATCTTTACACAATGCGGAGAACCAACTATACACTACAAACCACAAACTATAAACTGAAATATGAATCTCAATTATAAAAGCTTTACTCTCGGTGTAGAAGAAGAATACATGGTACTTGACCCTGCAACCTATGAGTTGAAAAGTCATGAGCAGAAGATTGTGCAGGAAGGACAGAAAATGATAAAGGATAAAGTGAAGGCTGAAATGCACCAGGCCGTGGTGGAAGTGGGGACAGATATCTGTGCAGATATTGATGAAGCGTTTACGGATGTTGCTGCCCTGCGCAAAACAATTGGTGGTATTGCCCATGGGCTGGGTTTTGCCATGGGAGCATCCGGCACCCATCCATTCAGCCATTGGGAAAGCCAGCTGATAACGGATCATGTTCGCTATAGTGAAATAGTGAACGAACTGCAGGAAGCTGCAAGAAGCAATTTAATCTTTGGCCTGCATGTGCATGTAGGTATGGAAAGCCGGGAGATGGCCAATCATATAGCCAACAGTACCCGTTATTTTTTGCCGCATGTATTTGCCCTCAGCACCAACTCTCCCTTCTGGGAAGGTAGAATGACAGGTTATAAATCTTTTCGCACCAAAGTATTTGATAAGTTTCCCCGTACGGGTATTCCCGATGCGTTTGACAGTATAGAAGCTTATGATAATTATGTGAAGCTGCTGATCAAAACAAACTGTATTGATAATGCCAAAAAGATATGGTGGGACCTGCGGGTGCACCCATTCTTTAACACTGTTGAGTTCCGTGTATGTGATATACCACTCACTGTGGATGAAACCATCACCCTGGCTGCTTTATTCCAGGCGATCTGTGCCAGGATATATATGCTTCGTTCCAAGAACCTGAATTTTATTCAATACTCAAGAGCGTTGCTAAATGAAAATAAATGGAGGGCCAGCCGCTATGGAGTGGACGGTTATCTTATTGATTTTGGCAAAGAAGAAGAAGTAAATACAAGGGCACTTATCTACGAGTTGTTAGATTTCCTCGACCCGGTTCTTGACCACCTGGGTAGCCGCCACCGTATTGCCCATGTACATAAGATGCTGGAAAACGGTACCGGTGCCGACCGGCAGTTGGCTGTTTTTGAAAAAACTAAAAGCCTGACAGAAGTAGCAAAGTATATACAGGGACAGTATTTAGTGGGTATATAATTTTTACAGCTGGTACAGTTTTCTATTGAGTACTAGTTATAAACTGTGACTGCAATTACGGCTATTTACAATTATATACAAGCCTAAGGCTTAAAGTTTATGGATACAGATTGGAATAAAGAAGATCATCCAAATTGGTATAGGGATGTTTCTCCGATGCGATATTTAATTCTTGGAAGCTTTCCACCTCATCCTTCTAAATGGGAATATCCCTTTTTCTATCCTAATGGGCAAAATAGATTTTGGAAAATATTAGCCGATTTAGCGGAACAAAATTTAAAATGGACGAAGTCTGATAAAACAAAGGCAGTTCAAGAGAGATATGAAATAATGAAGAAGTTGGAAATTGGCGTACAAAATTTAGGTTTCGAAATTGAGAGAATGGGTAAAAGTGCTCTAGATACTCATATCAGAATTAATAAATATCACGATATCATTTCTATTATCGAAAATCATCCTGAGCTAAAGAAAATTCTATTACCTGGTTATTCAGCTATTAATAGTACTGCCAGATCATTTATAAGATACATTCAGCAAAAAGGAATTGAGGCTTCTGCCATTGACCAAGTTAAATCTGAAACTTTATTTAAAATATATTTTAAGGGCCGATCAATTGACTGTGTTATACTGAATTCAACATCAACAGCGTCAAAAATTAAGTATGACTTTCTTTTAGAACAATTTAGAAGAAATCTGAAGTAGTTTTAATGCCATAATTATTATATGGAGTTGGCGATAAGGCGTCTTAATGAATATATTCTCGTAGATAAATCGCTACTCAGCAACTTTTCAATCTGATGAATAAAGCCCAGCTATAAAATTATCTTCATCTTCATAATTTTACTTAGCATCAGTCCCGGCTTACGTAACACGGAATTTTGCTAAGTCCTGTCCGTTGATCTTTTCAAAATGACCACTCACTACTGCTTTACCATATAAAATGTTTGTTTGCTGTTCTGCATGGAAGTCACTAAGGTATCTCCGTTAAAATGGTAGTCGTACATAAACTTATAAGAGTTTCCCTCTGCCTGGAAACTGAATGTTTTATCCGTGATCTCCGTAGAACCGGGATTGTTAAACCCGTCTTTTCCCAAACTCAGTTTATCGCCTTTAAATTCATACACCGTACCCTCGTTCATACTGGCCATATTACCTTCCGCCCTTTTGATCACCCAGCTTCCTTCTAACCTGTTTGCGGGACCGGCATCAGCTGCCGGAGTTGTTTCCGTTTTTACTTCACCGGCGGGTTGTAGTTCTTCGGTTGTTGTTGCCGGCTCCTTTTTTTCACTATTATCACAGGCTGCCAATAATGAAACTAACATAAAAACTGTAACTATTCTTTTCATATCTGTTGGTTTAGGTAATGGGAAGATAAAATTTTAAATCAGAATTTTCCTTCACCCACCTCTTTAATAAATTGGATGACCCCGTTCATAAACACCTGCTGATCATCCCACATAGCCAGGTGGCTGCCGTTGGGGCAATACAGGTAACGGCCTTTTTGCACCAGTTTACTTTGTTCCTCCATCGCTTTGGGGTCCATCGTATCATGTTTTGCTCCTATCATCAGGGTGGGCACTCTAACTTCTTTCAACCTGTTCTTTATATCCCATTGTGCTAATCTTCCGGCGATACCAAACTCTGATGGTCCCTGCATCATAACATAAATTTCGCTGTTGGCATGTTTCATGGTCCGGTTAAACCCATCCGGCCATTCTTTCAGCCTGCATAAATGTTGCTGGTAAAAATGGGGAATCAGCAATTCCATATAGCGGGGATTTGCAAAATCAGCTTTGGCTTCAATCGCTCTTATCTCAGCCAGCACTGCCGGGTCCATTTGTTTGGATAAAACATCCGCTGCATATTTCCCATATTCCGGTGCACTGGCCATCATATTGGCTACCAGCAAACCCTTCAGGTGCTGCTGGTATTTTAATGCATATTCCATTGCCAGTATCCCACCCCATGAATTTCCCAATACATAAAAATTCGTGGAGTCTGCACCGATAGCTTGCCTCACCTGTTCTACTTCTTCCACGAAACGTTCTATCGTCCACAGGCTGCTGTCTTTTGGCTGGTCGCTGTAATAAGAACCCAACTGGTCGTATTCATAAAACTCAAAACCTTCTTTTGGGAAAAAACTTTCAAAACATTCCATGTATTCATGGGTCATAGCCGGACCGCCATGCAACAACAGTATTTTAATACGGGGATTATTACCAAAGCGTTTGGTCCAAACTTTAAAATCACCCACTGCTGTCTTGATTGGAATCATTTTTACCCCGGCAGATTGAACACCACTGTCGCCATAATTAAAATATTGTGCCACGGTAGTGCTGCTTCCTGTGCTGGTTTTATCAGCATTTTCACAAGAAACTATAAACAGGCTGATCACAACAATGAAAAGGAGAATCCGCATAACAGTTGATTTGTGCAAAAGGTACAGAATTTACTTAATTTCATCACTTGCAAAAACAACGATATGAAGTATTTATTTACAATCATCTTTTGCGCAGGATTCTTTGCTGCACAATCACAAACCAAAGCTGACTCTATACAACTGGTCCGGCAAACAGTAAACCTTTATGACCTTGATTTTACCGATGCTGAAGCAGACTCAATGCTGGAGAGTATCACTGATTTTTACCAACTATACAAAGGACTGCATCGCACACTTCCTGCCAATAATATCCCTTATCCCTTTGCTTTCAAACCGGCTCCGGCAGGTATGAAAATAGCCACCAAAAAAGAAAAAATTGCCTGGAATATCCCCTTACGGACTGAACTGCCTGCCAATAAAAATGAACTGGCTTTTTATTCGCTGCCTCAATTGGCCTCCCTGATCGTGAATAAAAAAATCAGCTCAGTAGACCTGACAAAATTTTTTATTGCCCGTTTAAAGAAATGGGATGACACCCTGGAATGTGTAATCACATTAACCGAAGAGCTGGCTTTAAAACAGGCTACACAAGCAGACCTTGAATTGAAACAGGGAATTTACCGGGGACCCTTACATGGTATCCCGTATGGGTTAAAAGATTTGTTTGCTGTGAAAGGATACAAGACAACCTGGGGAAGCACACCGTATAAAGACCAGGTAGTCGATATTGATTCCTATGTGTATGAACAATTGAAAAAAGCCGGTGCTGTTTTGTGTGCCAAACTTTCATTAGGAGCTTTAGCCTACAATAACAAATGGTTTGATGGTGAAACAAAAAACCCCTGGAACCTGAGACAGGGCTCCAGTGGTTCATCAGCTGGATCGGCTGCTGCAACAGTAGCGGGTTTATTACCCTTTGCGATCGGCACTGAAACACTGGGTTCGATAGTATCACCATCTGCCCGGTGCGGCGCAACAGGATTACGTCCGACATTCGGTACTGTCAGCCGTTATGGTGCGATGGTGCTTTGCTGGAGCCTCGACAAAATTGGTCCCATTTGCCGGAGTGCAGAAGACGCCGCCATCGTGTACGCATTTATTCACGGCACAGATGGCAATGACCCCAGTGCTATCAGGCATACATTTAATTATACGGGTAAAGTGGACTGGACAAAGCTCCGCATCGCTTACCCGGAAAACTATTTCAAGCGATTGAAAGCAGATGCACCCGAATGGAAAGTACTGGAAACCTATCGTTCACTGGGAGCCAATATAAAAGCAGTAAATTTTCCTGACTCTGCCATGTATCCTGTAAACCTTGTCAGCATTATACTTAATGCAGAGAGTGCTGCTGCATTTGATGAACTGACAAGGACCAACCGTGATGACCTGGTTGAAAGACAGGATAAGGATTTCTGGCCCAATAGCTTCAGGGCGGCCAGGACTATCCCGGCAGTTGAATACATCAATGCCAACCGGTACCGGTATAATCTTTGTAAAAGCATGAATGATTTTATGAAAAAGTATGATGTACTCATTGTACCCAGCTTTGCCGGGCGGCAATTATCCATGACAAATCTTACCGGCAACCCGGTAGTATGTATGCCGATCGGTTTTAATCAGAATGGTTCGCCGGTAAGTATTACCCTGGTTGGTAATTTATATGATGAAGCCACTATCTTAGCGGCCGCAAAAGCCTTCCAGGATAAAACGGAACATCATAAAAAACATCCTTTGTTGTTTAAAGATTAATTATTCAGCATGAAAAAATATTATATAGCCGCCCTTTTCATTGTATTATTATCCTGCAACAGGAAAGAAAAAATTGACCTGCTGGTGTATAATGCCACTATTTATACAGTTGATTCTTCTTTTTCCACAGCGGAGGCAATGGCGGTGAAAGATGGAAAAATTATTGCAGTTGGAAAAACAGCAGACATCGAAAATGAGTTTGATGCCACTGAAAAACTGGATGCACAGGGAAAATTCATCTACCCCGGTTTTATTGATGCCCATGCACATTTTGTGGGATATGGAATGAGTTTGCAAAGGATTGACCTTACCGGCACCAACAGCTGGGAAGAGTGTATAGAAAGAGTAAAAATATTTGCCAATGAGAATAAAGAAGGGTGGATCACCGGTCGTGGCTGGGACCAGAACGACTGGGCAATAAAAGAGTTTCCCAATAATGAAATACTGGACACTTTATTCCCCGACAGGCCGGTATTGCTGACAAGAGTAGACGGACATGCTGCCATTGCCAATCAAAAAGCATTAGACCTGGCAGGTATTAAAGCCCATGACACATTAACCGGTGGTGAAATAGAAGAAATGGAAGGAACATTGACGGGTGTATTAATTGACAATGCAGTTGACTTAGTTTCGTCAAAAATACCTGCCGCCACAGACGAACAATTTAAGAAAGCATTACAGGCTGCTGAGCAAAATTGTTTTGCAATGGGGCTTACCACTATTGACGATTGTGGTCTCAGCTTTCCCTCTGTGGATATGATCAAATCATTACAGGCCAACGGTGACCTTAAGATGCGGCTGTATGTAATGCTGAGTGATGAGAAAGCAAATTATGATTACGCCGCTGCAAATGGAATGATAAAAACCGACCGGCTGAATGTAAGAAGTTTTAAGGTTTATGGTGATGGAGCACTGGGTTCAAGAGGAGCCTGTTTATTACAACCCTATAGTGACAAGATTGGTCATTATGGCTTTTTGTTAAGCCAGCCTGAACATTTTGATTCAGTAGCCAACTGGATCAGTAATAACCGCTGGCAAATGTGCACACATGCTATTGGCGACAGTGGCAACAGGACCATACTGAATACGTATGCAAAATATTTAAAGGGTAAAAATGATTTACGCTGGAGAATTGAACATGCACAGGTGGTCGATCAAAATGATTTTAGTTTATTCGGTGCTAATTCAATTATTCCTTCCGTACAGCCAACACATGCCACCAGTGATATGTACTGGGCAGGTGACCGTTTGGGGGGTGAAAGAGTGAAAGGTGCTTATGCATATAAACAGCTCCTGCAGCAAAACGGCTGGCTCCCGTTGGGTACTGATTTTCCGGTAGAGGATATTTCAACCTTCAAAACATTTTACGCAGCCGTTGTAAGAAAGGATGCTAAAGGCTGGCCGGCAAATGGATTCCAGCCAGAAAATGCCTTGACCAGGGAAGAAGCGTTGCGGGGTATGACCATCTGGGCGGCCAAAGCCAACTTTGAAGAAAAAGAAAAAGGAAGCCTGGAGAAAGGAAAGTTTGCCGATTTTGTAATTCTTGATTCAGATATCATGAAAGAAGTACAGGAGAAATTATTATCAATTAAAGTGCTGCAAACATTTCTTAACGGCGAAAAAGTGTTTGAAAAGAAATAGATACAAAATTTAGAGAGAAATTCTTTACTGCATTATCTGTGGGGGAAAAATATCCCGCTGATATCGCTGATTTAAACCGCTGGTTCAAGCAGATCTATTCTGCCCCATCTGCGAACTCATCTGCGTCATCTGCGGGAAAAAAATACATCCCGCTGATATCGCTGATTTAAAACGCTGATTCACGCAGATCTTTTCTGCCACATCTGCTGGGGAAAACACTTAACATGAATCATGAAATCCACAGTTGTGAACAACCATGCAATCGTATGCACCTGCTGTCCATAAAAAATTTTGTAAGTTTGCAGAATGAGTTGGACCGAAAAACGGACTGTAAAAGTAGCAATCCTCGATCTCTATGAAGGTGCCGCCAATCAGGGCATGCGTTGTATCCGTAACATTCTCATCGAATGGGCAGAAAAAAATGACCTGCTTTTGTATGCCAAAGAATATGATGTTCGCTTAAAGAATGAATTGCCTGATACTTCCTATGATGTTTATATCTCCAGCGGTGGCCCCGGCAGCCCGCTGGAAACCCGCTACGAAGATTGGGATATAGCCTGGTGCCGCTGGCTGGATAAAATGGAAAGATGGAATAACAATCCATCCAACACACAGAAAAAATATATCTTCTTTATTTGTCACTCTTTTCAACTTGCCAGCCGTTTCTTTAATGTGGGACTGGTTTGTAAAAGAAGATCCACATCCTTCGGTGTTTTCCCGGTACATATGCTTGAAAATGGTGCAGACGAACCTGTTTTCGATGGTTTGAAAGATCCTTTCTATGCCGTTGACAGCCGGGATTACCAGGTCATTCAACCCAACCACGACTTGCTCAATGAAATGGGTGCTTCCCTGCTTTGCATCGAAAAAAGCAGGCCGCATGTTCCATATGAAAGAGCGGTAATGGGATTGCGGTTTAATGAATATATGATCGGTACACAGTTTCACCCGGAAGCGGATGCCCCCGGTATGAGCCTGTACCTGCAAAGAGAAGATAAAAGAAAAACGGTGATTGAAAACCACGGCGAAGCCAAACTGCAAAGTATGCTGGAACACCTGGAAGACCCGGATAAAATTGTCTGGACCTATTCGCATATCCTTCCTAATTTTTTGAATCATTCAATAGAGAAACTGCACGGCGAACTCGTATAGAAAAGACCTGCTCTTTTTTGCTGCCAGTCAATCATTCATTAACTTCCGTTTAAAACCGGCAGCATGATACCAGCCATACGCAAAGCTTACAATGAGGCTTTTACTAAAGAAAGCTATGTAGCATTTTTACAGGAACTAAATGGGGTACACCCAGGCGAGTTGGATTTCAGGGTAGCAGAAACCCCCATTTTTGTACCCAAAGATTTTACAGAGAAAATACTGGATGCCTGTGAGAGTATTGTTGATATTATTGTTGACCCGAAGTTCAAAGAACTGACCAAAAATGCCATCCCCAAAAACCTGCAGGTCCCGGGTGATGAAGCACATTCGCATTTTATTGCTTTTGACTTTGGTATTTGTATAAACGAAGCCGGAGAATATGAACCGCAACTGATCGAGATGCAGGGCTTCCCTTCCCTGTTTGCCTATGAAGTTTTGCTGGATGATGTATTCAGAAATCATTTTACAGTTCCGGAAAATTTTAGTTGCTACCTGAATGGCTACACAAGGGAGACATACATACAATTGCTAAAAGAAATTATTATTGGTAATCATAACCCGGAAAATGTTGTTCTGCTGGAAATATTTCCCCGCAAACAAAAAACAAGAATTGATTTTTACTGCACCGAAGAATATACCGGTATCAAGATGGTTTGCCTGACGGAACTGATAAAAGAAGGGAAAAAACTCTATTACATGAATAATGGGAAGAAAACAGTAATTAAAAGGATCTACAACCGTGTCATCTTTGACGACCTTCAACAACAAACACCCGAGGTACAGGAGAAAGGGAAAATCTTTTTTGAAGAACTGGAGCTAGAATGGTGCCCGCATCCCAACTGGTTTTACCGCATCAGCAAATACACTTTACCTTTTATCCGTCATCCGTATGTTCCTGCAACATTCTTCCTGAACGAGATAAAAAAGATGCCCGCTGACCTGGAGAATTATGTATTAAAACCTTTATTCTCCTTTGCCGGACAAGGTGTTATTATTGACGTTACACAACAGGATATTGACAATGTAAAAGACCCGAAGAACTGGATCCTGCAACAGAAAGTTAAATACGCTGATGTGATCGAGACACCGGATATACCTGCCAAAGCAGAAATACGGATGTTCTATTTCTGGAAGGATGGTGAAATAAGACCAGTAGCCACCAATAACCTGGGACGATTAAGTAAAGGAAAGATGATTGGTGTCCGGTATAATAAAGACAAAGAATGGGTTGGTGGAAGTTTTACTTATTTTGAAAGATAGTTAAAATAACAAAACTGCTATGTCACAAACACAACGTTTATGGACAGTAGAACACATTGGGAAAAAATTTATACTACAAAAGCTGAGTCTGAAGTAAGCTGGTTTCAGCCCTATCCAAAAACATCTGTTGAATTCCTGGAGTTATTTAATTTGCCTTTAACTGCCAATATTATTGACATTGGTGGAGGTGACAGCCACCTGGTGGATGTGCTATTAGAAAAAGGGTATCAAAATATCTGGGTACTGGATATATCTGCCCATGCGATTGAAAGATCAAAAAAAAGATTAGGAGAAAGAGCCAGCCAGGTACATTGGGTCGTTTCGGATGTAACAGCGTTTGACCCGCCTGTACAATTTGATTTCTGGCATGACAGGGCAGCCTTTCATTTCCTGACATCTGAAGAAAACATTATGAAATATGTACAAATTACGACAAGAGGGATAAGACCAGGTGGCTACCTGGTACTTGGTACATTTTCAGAGGAGGGTCCTCAAAAATGCAGCGGGCTGGAAGTAAAACAATACTCAGAAACCTCGATGGCAGTCAGGTTTCAAGTTTCATTTGACCGTATACGATGTGTATATGAAGATCATTTAACTCCATCTGAGACAGTGCAAAATTTTTTATTCTGTAGTTTTAAAAGAAAATAAGTCATGAAAAGCATTAAAGACTTACCCCCCAAAGAACTTGCCCCGGGCCTCACCGGCTATTATGCCCATGGCACTAATATGACTCTTGGTTTAGTAGAAATAAAAGCCGGCAGCAATTTACCCCTGCATCATCATCTGCATGAGCAGATCACTTATATACTGGAAGGGAAATTAGATATGACCATTGGCGGACAGCCCTGTTCTCTTACTGCCGGTATGTATTATGTGATACCTTCCAATGTGCCGCATGGTGCTGTGGCGGTTACTGATTGCAAAGTGATTGATGTATTTAACCCGGTAAGAGAAGACTATAAACTTTAATAACCTGAACCAGAAAGAAGATAATAGACCAGGT
>Ga0073903_10001195_pt1 | contig 13656 bp, 9 predicted proteins | sample KloWWTKNB14_bulk_FD_66665 | JGI IMG/M metagenome (GOLD analysis project Ga0073903, IMG submission 66665) | Active sludge microbial communities from Klosterneuburg, Austria, studying microevolution and ecology of nitrifiers - Klosterneuburg... | ecosystem: Engineered > WWTP > Aerobic digester >... | reverse complement strand
AGCGGCGTGCGCGCCTCGTCGATCAGGATCGAGTCCACCTCGTCGACGATGGCGTAGTTGAGCGGGCGCTGCACCCGGTCCACCGCCTCGTAGACCATGTTGTCGCGCAGGTAGTCGAAACCGTACTCGTTGTTGGTGCCGTAGGTGATGTCGCTGGCGTAGGCGGCCTGCTTCTCCTCGCGTGCCATGTTGGGCAGGTTGATGCCCACACTCAGACCGAGGAAGTTGTACAGCCGGCCCATCCATTCGGCATCCCGGCGGGCCAGGTAGTCGTTGACGGTGACGACATGGACCCCCTTGCCGGCCAGCGCGTTCAGGTACACCGGCAGGGTGGCCATCAGCGTCTTGCCTTCGCCGGTGCGCATTTCGGCGATCTTGCCGTTGTGCAGCGTGAGGCCACCGATCAGCTGCACATCGAAGTGCCGCATCTTGAGCGCCCGCTTGCTGCCTTCGCGCACCACGGCAAAGGCCTCAGGCAGCAGATCGTCCAGGGTCGATCCGGCGGCCAGGCGCTGGCGGAACTCCTCGGTCTTGGCGCGCAGGGCCTCGTCGCTCAGCGACTCGAACTGGGTCTCGAGCGCATTGATGCGCTCCACCACACGACGGTACTGCTTGAGCAGGCGGTCGTTGCGGCTGCCGAAAATCGAGGTCAGGAGCTTGGGCAACATGGGAAGAGCTGCTGCGCGCCGGCGCTGGTCGGGCCAGCCGCAGCACGGTGAAGGTGGGTCTGAACGCGACATCGGCAGCCCTTCGGCTGCCGATGTCTCAGGGGTGAACCGGTGGCCGCGGCCCCGATCTCGAATCGACCAAGTTTATCACCGCCCCCTGCCGGACCGGCTCCGTGCGCTGGTGCCGGCCGACGACTGGATCGAACCGGCATCCAGGCTTTCGCCCCGTGCGAGGAAACGTGCCGGGTTCTGGGGGACGCCGGCCAACAGCACCTCGAAATGCAGGTGCGGGCCGGTGGAGCGCCCGGTGTTGCCCACCAGCGCGATGTTCTGGCCCCGCCGCACCAACTCGCCAGGACGCACCAGCACCTTCGACGTGTGGGCATATCGGGTCAACAAACCATTGCCATGGTCCACCTCGACCGACAGGCCATAGGCCCCATCGGGTTCGGCGGAACGTACCACGCCGCCCGCAGCAGATCGGATGGGCGTGCCGACATCCGCCGGAAAGTCCAAACCGGTGTGCAGCGCAGCCCGGCCGTTGAACGGATCGATGCGGAAGCCGAACCCGGACCCCACCCCACCCGCCACCGGTGCGATGCTCGGCACCATCATCATTTCCAGGCGTTTTTCCAGCAGGCGGGACTCCACCAGGGTGAACACATCGCTGCCATGGTCGGCCTGGGCATCGATCTGCGCCACCCAGTCGCCGAGCTGCTCCATCGAAGGTGAAGAGGCCGGAACATAAGGACCGCCCCGCCCGGCACCGGCGGGTACGGGCTTGGCCGGCGCCGCCGCAGAAGCGGGACTGCCCGCAGCGTCGAGAGCCTTCAACTCATCAGCCTTGATGCCTGCGAGGCCGGACACCCGAGCACCCACGGCTTCCAGCTTGATCACCTTGGCCTGCATCTCGCCCACCTTCTGGGCCATGGCGTCCAGGTTTTCGCGCATGTACCGGTCGCGCTGCTCGAACTCATCGCGCACCACCAGCCGCACCAGGTGGCTGACCACCGGCCAGCCCTCCCGAGCGGCTTTCAGGAAAATGAAATGGTAGACGGTGCCCGACAGCAGCATCAGCAGGACCAGCAGGGTCAAACCGACCGTCCACAGCTGCCAGGGCCGCAGGTGCATCGACCGCGTGCGCGCCAGCCCACCATGGGTGATCAGGATATCCATCGTCGCTACACTCCTCGTGTGAAAACGGGCTTGAACATGGCTGTTCCAGACTCCCTGCCTCTGAGGCAGGCCTTGGAACAGTGTGAACCGCTGCTGCGCCTGCAACAACGGCTGGCGGCCGCCCATGCGCGCATGGACGCGGTACGCCCTCTCCTCCCGCCGGGTCTGGTTCCGTTCGTGAAACCGGGCCCTGTCGACGAAAACAGCTGGACTCTCCTGGCCACCGGACCGGCAGTGGCAGCCAAACTGCGCCAGTTGCGTCCCCTTATGGAGGACGCCCTGAGGCAACAGGGCTGCGAGAGTAGCCCAATCAAGATTCGGGTTCAATCCAATCGATCAACCTGAGCCCGGATGGTTCCCCTGCTCGAAGGGGCTGCCGGGCGATCAGGTGAGACGCAAGTCGCGCGACCAAGCGCCTGGTTGTTGCATCCACGCGTCGCATTGGGAGACTTTGCCGGTTTGTGCCGCGCGGTGCTGAAATGAACGGCGGCTGAAGCCGACCCTGAAGGCAGCGGCCGGTCGATCGGGTGCACAAGTCACTGAAATCTATAATCCGACTTCCTCTCGACCCTTGAGCCGGCCCCCCCCGGTCACCCCGCGCGTGAAGTTCCTCCTCGACAACTGGTATTGGATCGTGACCGCCCTGGTCTCCGGTGGCGCCCTGATGTGGCCTCAACTGCGAGCCCGCGGTGCGGGAGGGGTTTCTCCGCAGGAAGCCGTGCAGCTGATCAACCGCGAGAAGGCGGTGGTGATCGACGTCTGTGAACCGGCCGAGTTCGCTGCCGGCCATGTCGGCGGGTCGCGCAATGTCCCCCTCGGGTCGCTCGAGGGCGCCAAAGGACTGCCTTCGAACAAGTCGCAGCCCCTGGTGGTGGTCTGTGCCCGCGGGGCACGCGCCGGCCGCGCCGCCAGCCAACTGACCCAGGCAGGCCATCAGCGGGTGCATGTGCTCGCCGGCGGCTTGGCTGCCTGGCGTGAAGCCGGGCTGCCAGTCGAGAAATCTGCCTGATTCGTCCCGGATGGCGTCCGGGGTATCCAGGACACACCGCTGCAGTGCCTGCGCGACGTGGACACAATCTCGACTTTCCGACTGCCGGCCCCGAGCACCGATGAAGCCCGTCAAGATGTACACGACGCAGGTCTGCCCTTACTGCGTACGTGCCAAAACCCTGCTGCAACAGCGGGGAGTCCCTGTGATCGAAGAGATCCGTGTTGATCTGGCTCCCGCAGAGAGAGACCGGATGATCGAATTGACCGGGCGGCGAACCGTGCCGCAGATTTTCATCGGTGAAACCCATGTGGGCGGCTGCGATGACCTGATCGCCCTGGACCGGTCCGGCGGCCTCGCACCGTTGCTACAGGCCTGATCGCTGCACTGGGCACCCAAGGCCGGAAGCAGCACAATCCGGCTTTTGACTGCCACGGCCATCCACCGGGTGGCCACAACCCTTGAGCCCCTCTGTTTCGAAACGCGCGTCAGCGCGCGCCGTCGCTGCGCTGACGCTGGGAGCTCTGGGTGTCGTCTACGGCGACATCGGCACCAGTCCCCTCTACGCCCTCAAGGAAGTCTTTCACGCCGGGCATGTGCCGGTCACACCGGACAACATCCTGGGAGTGCTGTCGCTGATCTTCTGGACGATGACGATCATCGTCTCTCTGAAGTATGTGCTGCTGATCCTGCGGGCGGACAACAACGGCGAAGGCGGCTTGATCGCCATGCTGGCGCTGGCCACCCAGGCGGTGCGTGATCGCCCCGTCCTGCGTGACCGGCTGATGGTGGTGGGGCTGTTCGGCACCGCCATCTTCTACGGCGATGGTGTGATCACTCCGGCGGTGTCGGTGCTGTCGGCGGTGGAGGGCCTGGAGGTCGTCTCGCCGCAGTTGCACAGTGCCGTCATCCCGATCACGCTGCTGGTGCTGACGGCACTGTTCGCCGTACAGCGCTTCGGCACCGGCGGGATCGGCCGGTTTTTCGGCCCGGTCACTCTGGTCTGGTTTCTGGCCTTGGTTGCCCTGGGACTGCCGCACATCGTGGCCCACCCCGGCGTGCTGGTGGCGCTCAACCCCGGTTATGCCATCGGATTCTTTTTCGCCCATCCCCTGGTGGCCTTCATCGGCCTGGGGGCGGTGGTGCTGTGCGTGACCGGCGGCGAAGCGCTTTACGCCGACCTGGGGCACTTCGGCAAGTTGCCGATCCGCATCGCCTGGTACGCCTTCGTGATGCCGGCGCTGGTGGTGAACTACTTCGGGCAGGGCGCCATGCTGCTGCACGAACCGGAGGCGGTGAAGAACCCCTTCTACAACATGGCACCGGACTGGGCGCAGCTGCCGCTGGTGTTTCTGGCCACTGCGGCGACGGTGATCGCCTCGCAGGCGCTGATCACCGCCGCCTTCTCGGTGACAAAGCAGGCCATCCAGCTGGGCCTGCTGCCGCGCATGCACATCAAGCACACGTCGGTGCATGACCTGGGGCAGATCTATGTGCCCTTCATCAATTGGGGACTGTTCGTCTTCATCGTGTTGGCCGTCGGGCTGTTCAGGAGCTCCTCGAACCTGGCATCGGCCTATGGCATTGCAGTGACGCTGGACATGACCATCACCACGGTGATGACCTTCTTCGTCATTCGCTACGGCTGGAAGTACCCGCTGCCGCTGTGCCTGCTGGCCACCGGCTTCTTCTTCATCATCGACGTCACGTTTTTTTCCTCCAACATGCTCAAGCTGGTCGCCGGCGGCTGGTTTCCGCTGGTCATCGGAACGGGCATGTTCATCCTGATGCTGACCTGGAAGCAGGGCCGTGTGCTGATGGCCGAACGGCTGCGTGACGACGCCATCGACCTCAAGAGCTTCCTGGAGGCGGTTTTCATCAGCCCCCCGACGCGCGTCGAAGGCACCGCCGTGTTCCTGTCCGCGGAGCAGGGGCTGACCCCCAATGCGCTGATGCACAACCTGAAGCACAACAAGGTGCTGCACGAATACAACCTGTTCGTGACGGTGCGGCACCATGACATCCCCTGGGTGGGCTTCGACCAGCGCATCGAAATGACGCCACTGGGTCATCACTGCTGGCAGGTAGCACTGAACTTCGGCTTCAAGAACGACCCGGACGTACCCGAAGCCCTGAAGCTTCTGAAGGACCGCGGCGTGCCGCTGGACGACATGGACACGAGCTACTTCCTCTCGCGTGACATCGTCATCCCCACCTTCGGCCAGGGCATGTCGATCTGGCGGGAGAAGCTCTTCGCCAGCATGCACCGCAATTCGGCGGCGGCGGCGGATTTCCTCTACCTGCCCTCCAACCGCATCGTCGAACTGGGCGCCAAGGTCGAGATCTGACCGAGCCCTCCCCGCAGCCGGTTCCGGCCGATCCTGGCCGCGATCATTTGCCGGGGCGCCGCTCCCGCGCGGCCAGCAGGCCCAACAGACCCAGCAGTCCGCCCCAGAACACGCCGGCGGCATGCGCCAGCGGCGCCACATCGAACCCGCCGCCTTCCGGCCGGTACAGCACCCTCGCCCAGGGTTGGTCGATGCAGGCGATCTTCAGCAGCAGAGCCAGGCCCAGTGCCAGGCCGATGAGCCGCTGCCTGGAGGGCCGCTGGCGGTCGGCCGCCCAGACGATGGCCCAGACCGCCAGACCGGCCAGCACCGCCCCGGACAAACCAGCGTAGGAACGCAACGTCGGCTGCAGCAGCAGGCTCAGATGCAGCAAAGGCCAGGCGGCCGCCCAGGCCCAGGCGGCCTGTCGCGGCAGGCGGGCCCAGGCCCCGCCCAGCGCAACCGCCCCCAGCGCCACCAGGTCCATCCAGCGGTGCTCGGGCGTCAGGTGCACCCAGGCCGCACTCCAGCAGCGCCAGGGTTCGTCCAGCACACGCTCCGGGCGCCAGGTCAGCAATCTCAGCGCCAACGGGTCGGCCGGCTGCAGCAGCAGCGCCGGGCCACCCAGCAACAGCGCCACCCCCAGCCAGGGCGCGGCACGGCGCAGCTCGCTCAGTCGAAGACGCAGCGCCACAGCGCCAGCACCGCATCCCGATGGGCGGCCAGCTCACCCAGCTGTGCGAGTTCCCAGGTTGCGCTCGACTCGTCCAGGCGAGCACGGTGCTGGGCACGGCGCAACTCGCGGTAGGCGTCTGCAGCGGCCGACCCCACCCCGGCGGGCAGGATGCCCAACGCCTCGGCGCGCTGCAGCAGGGCGATGTTGCCGTGGTTTTCCTGCATGCCCGGGTGGGCCGCACTCTGCGTCAACACCAGCCACTGGACGGCGAACTCGGCATCCATCATGCCGCCGGGGCTGTGCTTGACGTCGAAACGCCCCGCACGCACCGGGTTGGCCTGACGCACCTTGTCGCGCATGGCATGGATCTCCTCGCGCAGCGCCCGGGCATCCCGGGGCGCACAGAGCACCGCCCGGCGCACCGCCTCGAATCGTTCGGCCAGCCGCGCAGCGCCGGCGCACCAGCGCGCCCGGGTGATGGCCTGGTGCTCCCAGGTCCAGGCGGTGTTGCTGCCGCGGCCAAGCTGGTAGCGCTCGAAGGACTCCATCGAGGTCACCAGCAGGCCGGAGTTGCCGTTGGGCCGCAGCGCGGTGTCGATCTCGTAGAGCGCGCCGGCAGAGGTGCGCAGCGACAACCAGGTGATGACCTTGCGGGCAAAAGCGGCATAGGCCTCCCCGGCCCGATCGTCCTCGTCGTCGTAGAGGAAGACGATGTCCAGATCGCTGCCGTAACCCAGCTCCTTGCCGCCCAGCTTGCCGTAAGCGATCACCGCGAACTGGGGCTCGTCGCGGTGGCGTTGGCGCAGGTGCTGCCAGGCCCAGCCCAGCGCACAGTTCAGGGTGGCATCGGCCAGCGCCGACAGGTCGTCGGCGACCTGTTCCACGCTGATTTCGCCCTCCACGTCACGCACCAGGGTGCGGAAGGTCTCGGCCTGATGGACTCGCCGCAGGGTATCGAGCAACTGCTCTTCGTCCGCCTCGCCGGAGCGGACCCAGCCTTCGTGCCGCTCCTCCAGATCGCAACGGAAGCCGGCAGGGTCGAAGCGTTCGTGGTTCAGGCGCGCATCCGCCAGCTCGTCGATCACGGCCGGATGCTGCATCAGGTAGCGCATCGGCCAACGGGCCAGCACCAGCAGGCGCAGCAGCCGTTCCAGAACCCGGGCGCGCTCGGACAACAGTGCCAGGTAGCTTTCCCGGCGCAGCAGCGGCTCCAGCCAGTCGATGAAGCGCTGCAGGGCCAGTTCACCCTCGGGCACGGCCCCCTCATCGCACATCTGGCGGGCCCGCTTGAACAGCCGGGCCAGCCGCTGGCGGGAGTCCTCCCGCAGCGCGGCCACCTTGGGCAACTCGACAAAGTGGCGCAGTCGCTGCGTCAACTCGGGTGACAGGCCATCGAACAGGGCGGGCGATTCCAGTCCCAGCGCCCCCCCCCCGCAGCCCTTGCAGCCACCGGGGCCGCTGCGCTGAGGTGTGCGTCCGTCGTGCAGCAGGCTGTCGAATTCGGTGGCGACAAACTCCCGGTGCGCACAGAGTTGGTCCAGCAGCTCGCAGGCGTCTGCGGTGCAGGTCAGGCCCATCGATCGGGCAATCCAGTTCAGATCGCCATCGGCAGTGGGCAGCAGGTGGGTCTGCTGATCGTCGAGGTACTGGATGCGGTGCTCGACGCGACGCAGGAAGACATAGGCATCGGCCAGCCTGTCGGCCGCTTCCGGTCGAATCAGCCCCACCGACGCCAGACGCTGCAGCGCCTTGAGGGTCGGGCGGGTGCGCAACTGCGGGAAATGTCCACCGCGCACCACCTGCAGCAGCTGCACGATGAACTCGATCTCACGGATGCCCCCGCGCGAGAGCTTGACGTCGTTGGCCCGCTCCGGCCGTCCGGCGGCGCGGCGGTTGGCCTCGTCGCGGATCTTCCGGTGCAGCTGGCGCAGCCCCTCGAAGACCCCATAGTCCAGGTAGCGGCGATAGACGAAGGGGGTCACCACATCCCCCAGCGCCTTGGCGCGTCCGGAAAGAACCGAAGCACGCGGCGCCACCACCCGGCTCTTCAGCCAGGCAAAGCGCTCCCACTCCCGGCCCTGGACCAGGAAGTACTCCTCCAGCATCGCCAGGCTCACCGAGGGCGGGCCGGAGTTGCCGTTGGGACGCAGTGCCAGGTCCATGCGGAAAACGAAGCCGTCCTCCGTCACATCACCGATCAGGGCCTGCAGCCGGCGGCTGAGCTGGGCAAAGTACTCGTGCGCACTGATGACGCCGCGGCCATCGGCACGCCCTCTGGATTCGCCCTCCTCTTCGTACACATAGATCAGGTCGATGTCGGAGGAGACATTCAGCTCGCGCGAACCGAGCTTGCCCATGCCGACCACCCAGAAGTCGATCGGCCCGCCCGATTCGCCCACCAGTTCGCCATGGCGCTCGTCCAACTCGGCGCGACCGGCACTGACCGCACGGTCCAGCGTCACTTCGGCCAATTCGGTCATCGCCCGGGTGACCACTTCGACCGAAGCCTGCTGCTCGACGTCGAGGACCACGAGCCGCTCCATCACCAGCTGGCGCGCTATGCGCAGCGCCGCCGGCAGCGCGCGGCCTTGTCCCACCAGCACATCGATCAGTTCGGCGATGCTGCCGCTGCCGGGAGGCCCGGCCGCCAGCAGATCCAGGCGACCACCGTGCACCCGTCGCACGCGCTGCACATAACGTGAATGGTCGGCCTCAGCCGCCGGGGGTGAGGGAGCGGTGGTGTCCGCGGACGGTTTCCACACGTCATTCATCTTGGAGTCCTCGCGCATGGGCTGCGGCATCGGGTCGGTGGGAACAGCTGCGTTGCAGGCGGCCTCTCGATGCGGCCATGCTGCCTCACCTGACTGACCCTGACCTGATCCCAGTGTGCCGGGCCGCCAGTATCGAACGCTTGCGCACGGTCAGTCCGGTGTGTGGATACTGTCGATCGGTACGACCCCATGCCCGCGGGGCGGGTGATCCCGAGCAGGAGATTCAAGTGAAGGTGGCAGCAGTTCAGATGGTGTCCGGCCCCGATGTCCAGACCAACCTGCGGCAGGCGGCCGCCCTGATTGCGCAAGCAGCGGAATGCGGCGCGGAACTCGTCGCCCTGCCGGAGTACTTCTGCCTGATGGGGCACCGCGACCGCGACAAGCTTGCGGCGGCAGAGTCAACCACGCCAGTAGCAAACGGGCCGATCCAGGCCGCGCTGTCGGGCTGGGCCCGCCAGCATGGCATCTGGCTGATCGGTGGCACGCTGCCCTTGCGAATCGAGGGCGATGCCGGGCGGGTGCACAACAGCTGTCTGGTGTTCGACCCGCAGGGCCGGCTGGCGGCACGCTACGACAAGATCCATTTGTTCCGGTTCGACGATGGCGAACGCCGCTACGACGAGGCGGCCACACTGCAGGCCGGGACAGCCGGGCCGGTCGCCTTCGACTGCATCGACCGCGCCGGTACCCACCTGCGGGTGGGACTGTCGGTGTGTTATGACCTGCGCTTCCCGGAGCTGTACCGGGCGCTGATGCATCCACCCTGTGACCTGCTGGTGGTGCCCGCCGCCTTCACCCACCCCACCGGCGAGGCTCATTGGGAGCTGCTGCTGCGCGCCCGCGCGGTGGAGAACCAGTGCCACGTCCTGGCGCCCGCGCAGGGGGGGCTGCATGAGAATGGTCGACGCACCTGGGGCCAATCGATGGTGGTGGACCCCTGGGGTCAGGTTCTGGCTCAGCAGGCGCAGGGCGAAGGCGTGGTGTTGGCGACGGTGGACCTGGCTCGCCAACGCGAGCTGCGGCAACGCCTTCCCGCGCTGGAGCACCGACGCCTCTGAATCGTGGGGCCTCAGGGTCGGCGGGATCAGATCGACTGCGGATCGACATCCACCGCCCAGCGCAACACCCGGGTTTCGCCGGCATTGCCCTCCTGCAGGCGAGGAAGCCAGACGGCCAGAAACCGCTGCAGCACGGCACGGTGAGGCGACTCGATCAGCATCTGCGCCCGTTCCACATTGGCCACCCGCTGCAGGGCCGCCGGCACCGGTGGATACAGCTGCAGCTCGATCCCCTGGGGCAGCAGCGCCCTGGCCTGCATCGCTGCCTTCTGCAGGAAACCCAGCGCCGCCGCCTGATCGCGCGCCTCGCTGCGCAGCAGCGCCAGGCAGGTGTAGGGCGGCAGTCCGGCAGCGCGCCGCTCCAGCAGCTGGCTGCGGGCAAAGGCTTCGTAGTCATGGGCCTGCAGGGCCAGGTAGAGCGGGTGCGCAGCGTGCCAGGTCTGGATCCACATCTCGCTGCGGGCCGCCTGACGGGCGTCTCTTCCAGCACGTCCTGCGGCCTGCATCAGCAGCGCAAACAGGCGCTCCGGGGCTCGGAAGTCACTGGAGAAGAGCGCCGAATCGGCATTGACGGCCGCCACCAGGGTCATGCGACGGAAGTCGTGGCCCTTGGCCACCATCTGCGTGCCGATCAGGACGTCCACTGCCCCCTCGTGGACGGCGGCCAGCTGTGTTTCCAGACTGCCGCGGGTGCGGGTGGTGTCCGCGTCGATGCGGCCGATGCGGGCCTCGGGCAGCAGGGCGGAAAGCTGCTCCTCCAGCCGCTCGGTGCCGCGGCCCACCGGTTGAATGTCCGGATCACCACACTGCGGACAACGCAGCGGGACCCTCTCGCTGAAGCCGCAGTGATGGCAGCGCAGGCTGCGATCGAGCTTGTGGAAAACCCGCCAGGCGCTGCAGTGCGGGCAGCCGCTTTTCCAGCCGCAGCTGGGACAGTGCAAGACGGGTGCGTAGCCTCTGCGATTCAACAGCAAGAGACTTTGTTCGCCCCGCTCCAGCCTGTCCCGCAGCGCCTGCAGCAGCGCGGGCGCCACCGGCTTGTCCCGCAGGGCCTGGCGGCCGTGCTGGGCACAGTAGCGCTCCAGATCCAGCAGCCGGACCCGGGGCAGGGCACCGTCACCGATGCGTTGCGACATGGCCAACCGCTGGTAACGACCGAGGCCGGCAGGCGCTGGCGTCGCATTCAGCCAGGTCTCGAGCGAGGGGGTGGCCGATCCCAGCAGGACCGGCAATGACTCCAGTCGACCGCGGTAGACGGCCAGGTCCCTGGCCGAGTACCGCGCCCCCTCCTGTTGCTTGTACGAGGGGTCGTGCTCCTCGTCGACCACAATGAGTCCAAGCCGTGGAAGCGAGGCAAAGACCGCCATGCGGGTGCCGAGCAGCAGTTCTGCCCGGCCGGTATGGGCCGCCAGCCAGTTCTGCAGACGCTGTGGGGGGGTCAGACCGCTGTGCAGACTGACCATCCGCTGCCGCGGAAAACGCGCCGCAAAGCGGGCCTCGAGTTGCGGTGTGAGATTGATCTCCGGCACCAGCACCAGCACCTGCTGTCCGCGCGACAGAGCGGCCTCGGCTGCGCGCAGGTAGACCTCCGTTTTGCCGCTGCCTGTGACGCCGTGCAGCAGGCAGGTGCCCGAAGGCGAGCGGTTCAACTCCTCCAGCACCTGGGCCTGTTGGGGCGACAGAGCGGGCAGGGCCGGTGGGGCGTCCGCCGATTCCGCCTGAACGACCGCATGGGCCGGCAGGGGATTCGATGCGCTCAGGCTGCGGTCCAGCTTCTTCAAGCGGCGCTGCAACTGAATGCCATCCAGCTCCTTCAGTTGGGCAGGCAACACCGCCATGGCCAGCTCTCCCGGCGCGCGCTGGTAGTAGCCGGCAGCGAACTGCAGCAGGCTTCGCCAGGCGTCCTGCAGCGGCGGGAGCTGGGGCAGGACTTCGGCGAGGCTGCGCAGTTCGGAAACTGGGGGACGGTTCGCGTCCGTCGTCGATTGCCAGACGAGACCGGTCACCACGCGCCGTCCCAACGGCACCCGCACGAGCGTGCCGGGCGCGAGCCTCCGTGGCCCCAGTTCGGCGGGCTGAAGGTAGTCGAGCACCTCCTCCACCCCGCTGTGCCTGGGCAAAGCCACGAGCACCGGAACATGGATGGGCGCGCCCCCCTCGTTCGCGGGGGATATGGGGGCCTGGGTCGGATCCATTTAGCCCGACAAGCTCAGGCGACTTCTCGGTTGTGCAGACAAGTCGATGATTGCAAACGGGTTTTTCGACCTGTCCACGGATCCTGTGGATAACTTTGTGGGCAAGCTGAGAACTGGGGTGTCAAGGTGTTGTCACACAAGGCCGGAAGTTGGATTGCCCAAGACTTGAGCAGCCCCAGCCTTTTTGCAGATCAACGACTTAGCACATTCCGGGCGGCGGATTCAACCTTGCGGAAGGGCCCCGACGTGGTGTCGGGGGCGGGTTGTCGCTCATCGGGAGCTGGGGATAACTGAGGCAGATCAGCCCCAGTTCAGTGCAGCCAGGAGATCCATCCGGGCCCGCGCAGCCCCCGACTCAAGCGGCAGCACGCTGGGCGCGTGAGTGGGTCCTCACCGCCTCGACCAGGGCCGTCACCGACTCCGGGGGCGTGAACTGGCTGATGCCGTGGCCCAGGTTGAACACATGGCCTGGGTGGGGACCAAAACTGTCCAGCACGCGACGGGCTTCGGCAGCAATCTGCTCGGGCGCGGCAAAGAGCACACAGGGATCCAGATTGCCCTGCAACGCCACCTTGTGGCCCACCAGGCGGCGCGCACGGCCCAGGTCCATGGTCCAGTCCAGACCGACCGCATCGGTATCGCTGGCAGCGATCTCTTCGAGCCAGATGCCGCCGCCTTTGGTGAAGACGATGCGGGGGATGTGTTCCCCATCCTGGTCGCGCTTCAATCCCGCCAGCACCTTTCGTGTGTAGGCCAGGCTGAAGGTCTGGAACGGTCCATCGGCCAGTACCCCACCCCAGCTGTCAAAGATCATGACCGCCTGCGCGCCCGCTTCGATCTGCGCATTCAGATAGGCCGCCACCGCATCGGCCGTGACTGCGAGGATGCGGTGCATCAGGTCCGGTCGGCTGTACATCATCGACTTGACGAGTCGGTAGTCGTCGCTGCCGCCGCCCTCGACCATGTAGCAGGCCAGGGTCCACGGACTGCCGGAGAAGCCGATCAACGGCACCCGTCCGTGCAGCGCACGCCGGATCGACGTGACCGCGTCGAAGACGTACTGCAGTTTGGCCATGTCCGGCACCTCAAGGGCCCTCACGGCAGCCTCATCGCGCACCGGGCTGGCGAAGCGAGGACCTTCACCCGCCGCAAAACTCAGACCCAGCCCCATCGCATCCGGGACGGTCAGGATGTCGGAGAACAGGATGGCGGCATCCAGCGGGTAACGTTCCAGCGGCTGCAACGTCACCTCGGTGGCGTAGTCCCGGTTCATCGCCAGGCCCATGAAGCTGCCGGCACGTTCTCGGGTGGCGCGGTACTCCGGCAGGTAGCGTCCGGCCTGGCGCATCAGCCAGATCGGTGTGTGTTCGGTGGGTTGGCGGCGCAGAGCACGCAGCAGGGTGTCGTTCTGGAGGGGGGCGTACATGGTCAGATTGTAGGCAGCCCGCCGACGCATCCCAAGCGACTGAACAGTGCCCTGTCAGAGCAGAGCCGGTGGGGAAATTCGGGGCTGAAAGACAAGAAGCCCGCACTGGGCGGGCTTCGAAGGGGAGGTTTGGTGAACTCAGTTCACTTCTTGCGCAGCTTGCCGATCGCGGCAATCTGGGCCGCCATCACGGCGAACTCGCTCTGCGCACGGGCAAAGTCGATGTCGCTCTTGGCGTTCTTCATGGCCTCTTCGGCGAGGCGCTTGGCGTCCTGCGCCTTGGCTTCGTCGAGGTCATGACCGCGGATGGCGGTGTCGGCCAACACGGTGATGCAGTTGGGCTGCACCTCCAGGATGCCGCCAGCCACGAA
>Ga0073903_10001193_pt1 | contig 13662 bp, 11 predicted proteins | sample KloWWTKNB14_bulk_FD_66665 | JGI IMG/M metagenome (GOLD analysis project Ga0073903, IMG submission 66665) | Active sludge microbial communities from Klosterneuburg, Austria, studying microevolution and ecology of nitrifiers - Klosterneuburg... | ecosystem: Engineered > WWTP > Aerobic digester >... | reverse complement strand
CGCGGGCGCACGTAGGAGTTGGCGACGGTCGTAACGGTGCGCTCGTATTCCTGCATTTCCGGCACGACTTCCGACGAGAGCGAAACGGGGATGTCAGGCAGCTCCTCGCCTGCAATGTCGCGGATGCGTTTCTCGTGCGTGTCGTTGGCGAATGAGTTGATGAGGGAGACCGTCAGCGCCTCGATGTTCTTCGACTTCAGCTCGCGCAGCGACACGCGCAGCTGCTCCTCGTCGAGCGCGTGGACGATGTCGCCCTTCGCACTGACGCGCTCATCGGCCTCGATGGTGCAGGCGAGCGGCGCGAGCGGCAGGCTCTTGTTGTAGATGACCCAGCCACCGAGACCGCCCGGCACGAATGAACGCGCAATCTGCAACACCTGACGGTAACCCTTGGTTGTCACGAGGCCGCATTTGGCGCCCGTGCCGGTCAGTACAGTGTTCGTTGCGACGGTCGTGCCGTGCATCACGTGCAGGATCGTCGCAGGATCGATCCCCGCGTACTCGCACACGCGCATCATGCCATTCACGACGCCGACCGACTGGTCGGCAGGTGTGCTCGGCACCTTCGCGGACCATGTCTTGCCGGATTTCTCGTGGACGAGCAGCAGGTCGGTGAAAGTGCCACCGACGTCCACACCCAATCGATATGCCATGTGTACTCCTGAATGGTCGGTGCGCGAACGCGCTGCGACCCGAGTTTGGTACCTCGCCTTTGGGTCCGCAATGCGGGGAACACCTACATGAAGCCGTCGCCCCGCGACGCGGTCACACAGCCTGTGAAGCCTGCGGACGCGGGAAATTTCCGGCTTTCACGAGCATGCCTGGCACCGGGCGGCCGAGTGTCTCCTGTAGCCACTTGCCGGTGGCGATCAGCGCATCGAGGTCGATGCCGGTTTCGAAGCCGCTGCGCTTGAGCATGTAGACGAGGTCTTCGGTCGGAATGTTGCCGGTGGCGGCGGGCGCGAACGGGCAGCCCCCTATGCCTCCGGCGCTGGCATCGAGTGTCGTGACGCCGGCCTGCACCGCCGCGTAAGCATTCGCGAGGCCCGTGTTGCGGGTATTGTGGAAATGCGCGCGCAGGCGAGTTGTGCCCGGAATGACAGCGCGTACGGCAGGCACGAGTTCAGTGACCTGCGCTGGCACGCCGACGCCAATGGTATCGGCGAGTGCAATCTCGAAAGGCTCGGCCTCGGCGCAGCGGCGCGCCACCTCGACCACCCGCGCTGCCGGCATCTCGCCCTCGAATGGACAACCGAACGCCGCAGACACAGTCACCTGGGCGCGAATGCCGGCGCTGTGCGCGGCCTTGGCGATATCGAGCCAGGCGGTGATCGACTCGTCGGTGCTGACCCCCTGATTGCGGCGGTTGAAGGTGTCGCTCGCAACGACCGCCATGCCGACCTCGGTGCAACCGGCTGCGAGCGCACGGTCGAATCCCTTGCGATTGAGGACGAGCCCGACATAGCGCACGTCCGGGCGCTTCGTGAGGCCCGCAAGGACCTGCTCGGCATCGGCCATCTGCGGCACCCGCTTCGGGTTCACGAAGCTCGCCACCTCGAGCCTGCGTACGCCCGCGGCGATCAACCGCTCGATGAACTCGAGCTTGGCCGCCGTGGGCATCACACCCGGCTCGCTCTGTAGCCCATCACGCGGTCCGACTTCGACGATTTCGATGCTACGCATCAGTGCCTATTCCATAATTCCGACGATACGTGCTTCGATTCTACCCTGACCGCACCATTGAGACCCCTGAGCCTGCGAGAGAGTTGCATGTCCGCACTACAAGCTCCCTTCAAGAACGGCCCGCTTTCAGACCTGCGCGTGATCGAGATGGGCACGCTGCTCGCGGGCCCCTTCTGCGGCCAGATCCTCGGCGACATGGGCGCCGAGATCATCAAGATCGAGCCGCCCGGACAGGGCGATCCGATGCGGGTATGGGGCCGCGAGAAGGCACACGGCAAGTCGCTGTGGTGGCCCGTCGTCGGCCGCAACAAGAAGGCCGTCACACTCGACATGCGCCAGGCAGAAGGCCAGAGTATTCTCAGGGAGTTGGTCACGAATGCTGACTTCCTGCTCGAGAATTTCCGCCCCGGAACCCTCGAGAAGTGGGGCTGCGGCTACGAGGAACTCGCGAAGGTGAATCCGCGGCTCATCATGATTCGCGTATCGGGATTCGGCCAGACCGGCCCGTATGCGAAGCAGGCGGGCTTCGGCGCGATCGGCGAAGCGATGGGCGGCCTGCGCTATGTCTGCGGCGACCCTTCGACACCACCTTCCCGCATGGGTATCAGCATCGGCGACTCGCTTGCCGCCACCTTTGCGAGTGTCGGCGCGCTCTCGGCGCTGCATTATCGCGAGAAGACCGGACGCGGCCAGGTCGTCGACTCGGCGATCTACGAATCGGTGCTCAACATGATGGAGTCGCTCGTCACCGAATTCGACAAGACGGGCTACATCCGCGAGCGCACCGGGGCCATCCTGCCGAACGTGGCGCCTTCGAACATCTACCCTGCGCGCGACGGGCAGCTCGTGCTGATTGCGGCGAACCAGGACACGGTGTTCGGCCGTCTCGCCGAAGCGATGGGCCAGCCAGGGCTCGCGCAGGACCCGAAGTATGCAACGCATTCCGCGCGCGGCGTCCACCAGGCCGAGCTCGATGAGCTGATCGGCCGCTGGACCGCGTCTCTCACGCGGGATGAGGTGCTTGCCGCCATGGAGAAATCCGGCGTGCCCGCGGGTCTCATCTACCGCGCTCCCGAGATGCTCGAGGACCCGCATTTCAAGGCGCGGCAGGCGATCGTGAAGACACAGCACCCCGATTTCGGCGAGCTGCGGATGCAGAACGTCGCGCCCAAGCTGTCCGAGACGCCGGGCGGCGTTCGCGCTCCCGCGCCCGCAATGGGCCAGCACAACGAAGAAGTGTATCTCGGGTTGCTCGGCATGACGCGCGAGCGCTTCGACAGCCTCGCTGCCCGCAAAGTGATCTGAGCCCCGTGGCAGAGTCGCTCGACGATAACTACGCTCGCGGCGGCTTCGGCCAGTCCCTCGCGTTCGGCCGGCGCCCTGCACTGCTCGTCATCGATTTCGTGCAGGCCTATCTCGTGCCGGGCTCACCGCTCTACGCCGGCGTCGAAGCCGCGCGCGACGGCGCCGTCGCTTTGCTGGCTGCCGCCCGCGAAGCGCGTATCCCCGTGATACACACCCACGTTACTTATCAACGAGGCGGTCGCGACGGCGGAATCTTCTTTCGCAAGATACCGGCTCTCGCCTGCTTCGAGGCGGGCGCACACCCCGAGCTCGCCGCGTTTGCGCCGGGCCTCGAGCCGATCATGGGCGAAACGGTGATTGCGAAGCAGTACGCGAGCGCCTTCTTCGGCACTTCGCTCGCATCGACCCTGACCACGCTCGGGGTGGATACCGTACTGATTGCGGGTGTTTCGACGAGCGGCTGCGTGCGCGCGAGCGCGGTCGACTGCTGCCAGCACGGGTTCGTGCCGGCGGTGGTGCGCGACGCGGTTGGCGATCGCGCGCCAGCGCCGCACGAAGCGAACCTCTTCGACCTGCAGGCGAAGTACGCTGAAGTCATCGACCTCGCCACCGCACGTCGCTATCTCGCCGGTCTGGAATGACACAGCTCGGACCCATTGCAGCGGTCACCATTGCGACCCCCGAATTGCAGTCGACGATCGATGCCTGGCGGCTCTATCTCGGCTACGAGCTGACCGATCACGATCGTGTAACGCCCGCGATGGCTGCGCAGTTCGGCCGTCCGGGACTGGCCGGCCAACGCTACGCGCTGATGCTGCCGGGTGGCGAGGGCCAGACCTGGGTGCGCTTTGTGGAAAGCAGGGCAGACCCCGATTACCGCCCCTTTCGCCACATGGGCTGGAATGCCGCGGAACTCATGGTGCAGGACACCGACCAGGCCGCCGCGCGCGTCGCCGATTCACCCTTTCGCGTGATCGGCGCACCCGCCGACCTGTCGATCAGCGACAAGATCCGCGCGATGCAGGCGATCGGTCCAGCGAACGAGGGTGTCTATCTCACGTCGTTCAAGGAGAAAGTCGCCGCGTTCGACGTGCCCGAGGCGAAGCATTTCATCGATCGGGTTTTCATCGTGGTTCTGGGCGGACCTTCCTGCGAGGCCATCAGCACTTTTTACTCGCGGCACTTCGGCGTCCCACCCGCCGCAGCCGTGCCGTCCGTGATCACCGTCCTCTCCGCGGCACACGGACTACCTCCCGACACGCGGCATCCGCTTGCCGCGCTGGCGCTCAAGGGTCAGTGCTACATCGAGGCCGACACGATGCCCCCCGGCACGCTCGAGCGCACGGCGGCGCCAGACGAGCTGCCATCCGGGATCGCGATGGTCACGTTCATCGTGGATCGACTGCCGGACGACCCTGCCCTCAGCTGGATCGCCGCGCCGCGCACGCTGCCGCAGGCGCCCTATCATGGGCGCAGGACCGCGGTGTGCATCGGGCCCGCGGGAGAGTGGATCGAACTCGTCGAGCGCGAATGAAGGCCACGTTCGCGCCCCGTCCCCTCACAGGTCCCATCCCCAGATCGGCGGTTGCGTCCTCGAGAAGCACGGTGTCGAGGGCCGCCCAGTCACGCTCGTCCATCGCGCGGGCGAACCGGTGGATGGCGCGACCGATGTCACGTTCGGCGATCAGCGTTTCGAGATCCATGCGTGCGCTTGGCCTGTCACCAGGCGAACAGTAGAGTGGCCACCCAGGCACACGGACCCGCGCGAGCGCACGAGGCAGCGATGATCGACGTCTACGGCATGAGCAGCCCCAATGTCTCCAAAGTGATCATCATGCTCGAAGAGGTCGGCCTGCCCTACCGCGCACGTCATGTGAACGTGGCCGCAGGCGAGCAGTACGCTCCCACCTTCCTGCGCATCAGCCCGAACAACAAGGTGCCGGTGATCGTCGATGAACAGGGACCGGGTGGTGGGCCGTTCAACGTGTTCGAAAGCGGCGCGATCCTCTTGTATCTGGCAAACAAGACAGGGCGCCTCCTGCCGACGGAACCGGCCGCGCGATCGATCGTCGAGCAGTGGCTCATGGTGCAGATCGCCTCCGTTGGCCCGATGTTCGGCCAGTGTTCGCATTTTCAGCGCTTCGCTCCGCCGGGCAACGACTACGGGCGCGAACGCTACACGAGCGAAGTCAGACGGTTGTTCAAGGTGCTCGAACAACGGCTCGCCGCCTCGGCCTTTCTCGGCGGCGCGGAGTATTCAATTGCCGATGTCGCGACTTTTCCCTGGATCCGCACGGCCCTCGCTTATTTTCCCTGGCTTGCTGCCACGCCCGACGAGGCGCTCTCGCACTACCCGAGCCTGCAACGGTGGTTCGCGGCGATCGCTGCCCGGCCGGCCGTGCAGCGCGGCCTCGAGGCGGAGAAAAGGTTTCTGCCGCTCGACATCGATGCCTTCGGGAAGGCCGATGCCGAAGCGATCGACCGCTTTTGCGGCCGCGGGCGCTTCGCGCAGGCCTGAGGCCCGTCAGCGCACCTCGGCCTTCACGGGAAAACGCTCGAAGTAGAAGCGGAAGCGCTCGCGCATCTCCCCGGGATCGACGCCGAAATCCCGCTGCAGATTGTAGATGATCTGCCCTTCCCTGCCGCGTGGATGATCGGCAATGTAGCTCTCGAGCTGCGCACGTGCAGTCGCATCGAGTTCGAGCCCTGCCCTGGCATAGACCTGCTCCAGGGTGCCCAGCTGATCGGCCATGAAGACGTGAAAGGACGAATCGAAGCTGCGCTCTGCGGGCACGAGGCCGCGATCCCGCACACAGGCGCGCAGCAGGTGCTCGATGCGATCGGTCCAGTAATCGATGAGCGCCCGCAGTGCGACGTGTCGCCGGTTCATGCGCTGCGTATAGGCTTGCATGGTGACCGTGGACTGGATCACGGCCACCGGGTCGCGGTGCGTGAACACGACGGTCGCGTCGGGGAAAGTCCGCATGAGCGCCGGGAGCTGCTCGAGATGTTGTGGGCACTTCAGTACCCAGCGCTTCCGCTGACCTCGTCGCCACTGCAGCAGGCGCAGTACGTTTGCCAGGTAGGCGTAGTGCGGCGTCTGGTCGTGCGCAAGGTAGTGATCGCGCCACTGTGGCGTGAGGCCCAACCACTCGAAGTTGTAGGAGGCGAAATCCGGCCCCATGAGCTCGAGCTCTTCGTGAATGTGCTCGGGGTTCATCGGGTGCATGGCTGCGATGAGTGGCGTGACCTGCTGCATGCCGATCCAGGCCTCGGCGCAGCGCCTGAAACGCGGATCGGTCGCATCGCCCGGCGCGGGCTCTCCAGGCAGTGGCAAGGGCTCGTAGGATTCCCACAGCGGCAATGAATGCAGGCGCCGATCCGCGGCGAGCAGATTCACCATGTGAGTCGTGCCCGAGCGCGGCAGTCCCACCACGATCACCGGCCGCTCGATGCGCTCCCCGAGTATTTCCGGGTGGCGCCGCAGCGTGTCGTGGATCAGCGCCCGATTGCTCGCGTAGCGCACCAGGTAGCCGTGCAGCACGGTGCGATGAAAGCGGGTGATTTCGGGATCGCCGTCCCACGCCTCGCGCAGCACCCGCAACCGCTCGCGGAAGTCCTCCGGGCCGAAGTCCGTCAGCCCCGTGCGCTGGCGCGCAGCATCGAGTATTGCCTGCTCGCTGAAATCGACGGCGACGGACTCGCCCCAGGCGAGCGCCCCCGCCTGCACCTCGCTCAGGCGCGGTGCGGCCAGATCGTCGATGTGAATGGCCCTGGCCACACTCAGCTTCGAGCGCTGGCAGCGATCGCCGCCGACATGGCCTGTGCCGTAAAGGCGATGAGCTTCTCGCGCGGCATGCGCCGCAGCATGCTCACGTACTTGCGGTTCTCCGCCCCCGGCACGTGCAGCGGCACTTTGCCGAGCTGACGCAGCGCCTGCTTCGCCACCTCGGCCGGCGGCATAAGGCCGGGCATGAGTTCGCGCTTGAAGCCCTGCAACGTGATCGCGTCGGTGTCGGTCGCCCCGGGGGCGAGCACCAGCACATCGACGCCGGTGCCTGCGAGCTCGCCGTAGAGACTCATGCCGAGACCATGCACGAACGCCTTGGTCGCCGCATAGACGGCTGAAAAGGGATACGGCGCCTCGCCTTCCACCGAGCCGGTGAAGATGATGCCGCCACTCGCGCGCGCCTGCAGGCGCGGCAGAAGCGCATGTGCGAGCAGCATCGGCGCGCGCGCATTCACATTGAACATCGCCTCCAGACGCGCCCGCTCCATGCCGGCGAAGCCGCCCTTGAGGCCAAAGCCCGCGTTGCTCACGAGGAGCCCGAGATTGCGGTCACCGACCGCTGCCACCACCCGATCCACTGCATCGGGTTCAGCCAGATCAGCTGCTACGACCTCGACCTCGAGCCGCCGACGCCGTCGCAGCTCCTGCGCAAGGCTCGCAAGACGCTCGCCACGGCGAGCCACCAGCAGGAGATTCACGCCGCTGCGGGCGAGCAGGCGTGCAAACTGCTCGCCGATGCCCGACGAGGCGCCCGTCACCAGCGCCCAGGGGCCATACTTTTCCTTGAGATCCTGTGTCTTTGCCACCGTGGTACTCCTCCCGCTATGAACGGCTTGCGGCCCGCGTCGCCGCCGGAACCGGCGCCGACAGCAACGCAACAATGGCATCTTCCAGATTGGCGATGAACAGTGCCGTATCGGCAGCGGTTGCACCTCGCCCGGTCGCCTCCAGCATACGCGAGTGATCGTCGAGACCGTGAAACACGAGCACCGCCGCGAGCAGCAGGCGCTGCTGCACGAGGCGCTCGGGCACTCTTCTCGCGCGCAGCACCCGGCGCAGCGCCCGGGTGAAGCGGTCGGCGCGCGCGAGGCGCAGCGGCGAGGCAGGCATGCCCTGCACCGAGAGCGCGTGCAGTGCGATGAGCTGCGCGTTGATGCGGATGAACTCCGGGCCACCATCCGGGTCGCGCAATTTCGCCGCCACGGGCCGCACGAAGGCCTGCACCAGCGCGCGCGGCGCCGGCCTGCGACCCGGCTGCCCGAGCGCGGCGAGCAGCGCCTCGCGCTCGGCGGCGATGCCGGGCACGTGCTTGTCGAGAATTGCCTGCAGGAGTCCCTGCTTGTTTCCGAAATGATACTGGCAGGCATTGCTGTTGCGCTGCCCCGCCGCTTTGCTTATTTCGTTCAGCGAGACGCCCTCGATGCTGCGCTCGGCGAACAGCCGCCCGGCGACTGCGATGAGACGTGCGCGGGTCTCGAGGCTGCGCCGCGTCGGCGCCGATGCCAGCGCCCGCATGTCAGCCCATCACGCTGAAGCCGCCGTCCACCGGCAGTGTCTGCCCGGTGACGAAACCCGCCGCCTCACTCGTCAGGAACAGCACCGCGCCGGCCACTTCCGCCGGCGTGCCGAAGCGCTGCAGCGGCGTGCGCTGGCGCGAAAGCTCACTGTCCGGCGTCGCCAGAAAGTACTCGGTCATGCGGCTCCGGATGAGCCCCGCAGCCACGGCGTTCACCCGGATGCGCTCCTTCGCCCAGGCGATCGCCAATGTCTTGGTGAGCTGCACCAGCCCGCCTTTTGCCGCTCCGTATCCCGGCACGACCTCGACACCGAAGTAGGACGTCATCGAGGCAATGCCAATCACGCTGGCGCCTCCTGGAATCTGGCTTGCGGCGAGCTTCGGACGGCAGGCATGTGCCATGCGGTAGGCGCTCAGGAGATTGACGCGCACTGCGCGCTCGAAGATATCCGGTTCGTATTCGTTCTGTGCCGCAAAGTTGCCGCCCGCATTGTTCACGAGGATGTCGAGACCCCGCAACTCAGCAGCCACCCGTTCGATGCCCGCGTCGTCCTCGAGCCGTAGCTGCAGGTAGCGGTAACCTGAGAGGTCACCTTCGTACTCGGCGGCGGCCGCGCGCGTGCCGGTGACCGTCACCTCGGCGCCTGCATCGCGGTAGGCCGCGGCAATTCCGGCGCCAATTCCGGAAGTCGCGCCGGTCACCAGCACCTGCGCACCGCGATAGTCATAGCGGGGATTCGTCCAGTTGCTCACGCCCCGATCTCCTTTTCGAGTCGGCGAATCTGCGTACGCAACCAGCCCGTCTCCCAGAAATTGCCGCCACCCGAGCGCTCGAGCAGCGCCCGATGGGCTGCCAGCCCGAGCCCGAGCGCACCGCGATCACGTGGCTCGTGGGCGAGCGCCGCCTCGGCGAGGAGCGTCGCCCCTTCCGGATCGCCGCCCGCGAGCTTTGCGTGCCCGCGCGCCACCACCGCCGCAAGCCCCGCGAGCGCGACGAGATCGGCGTGGACGTCGCGCGGCTGCGTCGCGTAGAGCTCGCTTGTGGCCTGTGCCTTGAACCAGCCCATGTATTGCTCCCAGATCGTGCGCACCGCCCAGCTGACCTTGCCGTAGCCCTGGCCCACGTAAAGCTCGGGCGGCAACTGTACCTCGCGCATGAGCGTCCAGATGTCCTTGCCCGCATTCATGCCAGCGAGCGTGCGGCCGTGCACATGGTCGACCGCCCCCTCGAGCCGATCGAGGCAGGCGCGAATGAGCTCGCGACCTTCGACAGGCTCGAAGTGTCCGGTGACCAGCAGCTCCGGTTCGAGCGCCCGCACGCGCCGCAGGGATTCCAGGTAAGGCTCGGCGAAACGATAGCGGTCGCCGCGGATGGTGTTGAAGTTCGGGAAGTGCGGAAACAGCGGCCCGAACAGGTTGCCGGAAAAGAGAATACGGTGTTGCGGCAGCCACACCACGCAGCTATCGATCGTCTCGCCACCCGGCACGGCGTACAGCTCGACGCGCAGCCCGCCGAGCTCGAAGGCGTAAGCGCGGTCGAAACTCACGTCAGCGACTGGCATGTCTTGCAGGGGCGGTACAGCGGGCGCAGAGGCAGCAGAGGCAGCCTGGGGCCGGGCCGCGGCCGCCAGCGCTTCGGCAAACCAGATGCCAGCCTGTGATTCACGCACCTGCTTGATGCGCTGATCGTCGCGCTGACAGAACGGCAGGTCGCGTTGCGCGATCACCTGCGTGGCCGGCTCCCGGAAGAGCGCCACACCGCCGACATGATCGACGTGTCCCTGCGTAAGCACAATGTACGGGGTAGGCCCCGCACACTCGGCATCGAACAGGCGCTTGTGTGTCAGCGCCTCGAAGCCCATGCCCGTGTTGATGATGATCCGGCCCGCCGGCGTCACCAGCATGTAGGCATTCGAGAGGCCGCTCGACTGCCAGAGAAAGTCGCGGACCGGAATCGCCCGCTCCAGCTGCGCCGGGCGGTTCGCGAAGAAATCGGGGCGGCTGTCCACCAGACGTCTCACTGCATCCATCGCGCGCACTCTCCTCGATATCGCCAGTGTGTCGACAATTAACGTTACCATATTAATCGCTGGCGCAGCGCAATCCCTGGCGCCTGTTAATCCAAGTACATTATTAATAAATGGTTATTGTTTACTGCACTTGGCGAAGCGTGTGGCGGGCGCCGCCCCGCGCCCATCCGCTCACTCCGGCAGCCCAGTCCCCGCCTGCCAGGCCGCGCTTCGCAGCCGCTCGATCAAAGCCAGCACTTCGCCCCTCGCTGCAACGCCATGGACAGGCAGCAACACGGCGTCGCCCGCCCGCGCCGCAGAAAGCGCGGCACGCGCTGCCGCAATTTCCGAGTCCTGCTCGAGTAGCTGCCCTGCCGTGAGCCCGTGGCCCAGCAGTGCGCGACGCAGGATTCCCGGCACCTCACCGGCCACCCGGCCGCGCAAGTAGTCCTTCATTTCCTTGATCACCACGAGATCGGGCTGCGAGCGCGCGGCGACTTCGCCCAGCGCCGCAATGTCGGCATCGCCCCGATCGCCCGCCTGCCCGAGGAGCAGCAGCAGTCGGCCGTGCGCGGCGAGCTTGCGCGCAACGACCAGCGCACCGCGGAGCCCCTCCGGATTGTGCGCGTAATCAACGATCACCTTCAGGCCACCCAGATCGAATCGCATCAGCCGGCCGGGGTTGTCGGCAGCGCTGTCGCCGAACCGCGCGAACACCTCGCGGATGGCGGCTGGCGATAGGCTGAGCGCCATCGCCGCGAGCGCCGCACCGGCGAGGTTCGCGACGTTGTAGGTGGCGCTGCCTTCGATCGTGAGCGGCATCGAGACGATCGCGCCGAGATCGTGCGTCGCGCCGGCTTGCGTCAGCACGAGCCTGCCGTTGCGCACGCCGCAGGTCGGTGCGCCAGCCGCGCGAGCCGCCCGCAGCCAGGGCGCGTCGACATCGAGCGCGAACCAGCCCGTCGGCGCCTCGACCTGCGCGACATGGCGCACGAGGACCGGATCGTCGGCATTCAGCACGACGAGCCCGCCCGGTCCCACGAGGTTCGTGACGATGAGCTTCACTGCGGCCATGGCATCGAGATCGTCGATGCCGTAGGCGCCCATGTGATCGAGGCTCAGGTTGGTGACCACGGCCACATCGGCGCGGTTCGTGGCGCTCCCGCGGCGCAAGAGGCCGCCGCGGGCCGCTTCGATGACCGCGGCTTGCACACGCGAGTCGCGCAGCACCGTGCGCGCCCCCATCGGCCCCGAGAAATCCCCGCTGGCGAGCAGCTCGCCGTCGAGAAACACGCCGTCGGTGCAGTTGTAGCCTGTCCGCAGCCCGTGCGCCCGCGCGCAGGCTGCCAGCAGGCGTACCGTGGTGGTCTTGCCGTTCGAGCCGGTGACCAGCGCCGCAGGCACGTTGCGCAGACTGGCCCAGGGCACGGCTTCGGGATCCGACAGGCCATCGACAGAAAAGCTCGCGTGCCCTGCACCCTCGCCGATCGACAGGCCTTCATCATCGAACATCCATCCGAGGCCGATCGATGCGGCCTGCTCGATCCTCGCCCGCAGCTGCGGCCGTGCCTCCAGAGTTGCGAGCCGGGCCAGACGATCGAGCGCGCTTGCCTCGTCGAGTACCGGTGGCAGTGCCGGCGGGGCTGTCGACTCGAGCGCTGCACGCACCATGGCTGCCTCGAGCCCCGCCCAACGGGTCGGATCACGCGCGTACAAGGCAGCAGCCAACGCCCATTCGTTGAGTTCGGTGGCGGTATACAACTGGTCGATCGGCGCCGCGAGCGCAAGAGATGCCCCGGCGCGATGTCGCCGGGCTGAAACAGGTGTGCGTGATGTTCGGCCGGCATATCGCGGTGCCAAAGACGGCATCCACCCGATGCGCGCGCGTCCCCGCTCCACGCGCGCCGACCAGTCGGCGAGGAGCGCGTCGTCTGCTGCAACGCCGACGACCTCAAGCACGGCGCCCGGCGCGTCGAAGTGGAGATTGCTGCCCGTGAGACGCCGCGAGTGCTCGTAAGGCAGGTCGGTCGTCTCGATCAGTCCTCTCCCCCGGGCGCGAAACGAATGCCCCGCTCGTCGCGGATGAGGCCCTCGAGAGACAGCACGGATGCTTCGGGCGGCCGTTCCGCGAGCGACACCGCGGGCGCGGGTGATAGCGCTCCCGGGGCGGTCAGCTCCGTACTGCTGCCCGCCGGACGGAACTTGATGATCTGCTTCCACGAGCGTGTCAGGTGATCGGCGAACACGAGCAGCAGATCACCCGCATCACCCATGCGCAGTGCCGCATCGATGGCCTCGCGCTCATCCGGAATGATTTCAATGCGGGAGCCTGACACACCCGCCTCGCGCAGCGTCTGCGCGAGCAGCCGCGGCACCTCTTCCGGCGCGCGATCGCGCAACTGGTCGTCGCGGCGGCAGATGTAGTGATCAAACCGGCCGGCCACTGCGAGCGCAATGGCTTTCAGGTCCTCATCGCGCCGATCGCCCGGGCCTGCCATCACGACAATGCGCCGACCCTTCACATCGAGCCGCTGCGCGAGATCCGCCATGACCCCGACCGCGTGCGCGTTATGGCCGTAGTCGAACAGCACCTTGAACGGGTGCTCGTCGAAGACGTTCATGCGCCCCGGCGCCTGGTAGAAAGTGGTATCGAAGGTTCGCAATCCCTGACGGATGGCATCGAGCTTGATGCCGAGCGAGAACGCGAGCGCCGCCGCGAACATCGCGTTCTGCACATTGTGGGTCGCGCGCCCCTCGAGCGTGGCCGGAATGAGATGCGTCCAGAGGAGCGGCATGTGGCCGCCCTTGTCGTACAGCGTGATCATCTGGCCGTTGACCCCCGCCTCGAGCGCGCAGGCGCGCCCACCGGCGCGCACGTGCTCACGCACGAGTTGGTGCTGCGGCGTCATCGTCACGTAACAGATGCTCGCGGCATCGGTGTAACCGGACATCCTGAGCGTCAACGGATCGTCGGCGTTCAGCACTGCGCAGTCCGTCGCAACTTCGACCACGACACGCTTGATCTCCGCGAGCTGTTCGAGTGTGTCGATGCCCTTGAGGCCCAGGTGGTCGGACTGTACGTTCAGGACGGCCCCGACATTGACCTCCTGCACGCCCATGCCCGCGCGCAACAGGCCTCCGCGGGCCGTTTCGAGCACCGCGACATCGATCTGCGGATCGGCGAGCACCATGCGCGCCGACACCGGCCCGGTCATGTCACCCTGCACCGTGCGCTGGCCGTCGATGTACACGCCGTCCGTCGTCGTGAGCCCCGGCGTGAAGCCCGCCATCTTCGCGACATGCGCGAGCATGCGCGCGGTCGTCGTCTTGCCGTTTGTGCCGGTGATCGCCGCGATGGG
>Ga0073903_10001191_pt1 | contig 13663 bp, 18 predicted proteins | sample KloWWTKNB14_bulk_FD_66665 | JGI IMG/M metagenome (GOLD analysis project Ga0073903, IMG submission 66665) | Active sludge microbial communities from Klosterneuburg, Austria, studying microevolution and ecology of nitrifiers - Klosterneuburg... | ecosystem: Engineered > WWTP > Aerobic digester >... | reverse complement strand
CAGCCATAACACATGCTAGTCAACAAGGAGAGACACCATGATGGATACGAATGTGAGTCGACCCACTCCGCAGCGAATTGGCACAGCCCACACCAGCCCGAGCCATGAAAAACCCGCACAGGCGGGGCAGGCCGCAAAGGGAACTGCTGCGATCGCCCAACGTGCCTACGAACTGTATGAAAAACGGGGACGGAAAGACGGGCAAGCCCTGGAAGACTGGTTGAGCGCAGAACGTCAGCTGGCTGCCGCAGCGGGCCACTAATCGCACCGATTTCGAGTCGCCAGCCCGTCATTTTGGCTATACGAGGAGATGACGCCATGAGCACACTGATACGTTGGGATCCGTTTCGAGTTCAGTGGAATCCCTTGAAAGAGCGGGACGAATTGGAAAGCCGATTGTCGACCCTTCTGGGACATCGAGCATCGACCGGGAATGGGGGAAGAGAAGCCTTGACGGTTGCCGAGTGGTCACCGTTGGTGGACATCGTGGAAGACGAGAATGAATACCGGATCAAGGCGGAGTTACCGGCCATGAAAAAAGCAGACGTACGACTCACCGTGGATAACGGGGTGCTGACCATTTCCGGCGAACGGAAATATGAGCAGGAAGAGAAACAGGAGAAGCATCACCGGATCGAACGCGCCTATGGGAGTTTTCTCCGCAGTTTCTCACTCCCGGAGGATGCGGACGGGAGCAAGGTCAGAGCCGATTACAAAGACGGGGTGCTCCACGTGCATCTCCCGAAATCCGAGAAAGCGAAGCCGAAATCGATCGAGATTAAGGTGTCCTAGGAGCCCCCTGAATTGCGTGCGCCTCGTGGAGATATGCTCAGACCTTGTCGTGGAGCATCCACGGGGCGCTTGGATTCACGTGCGACGAGGACTGCTGCAGCACAGAGACCGTACATCCTGATTTCGCCCGAAATCCCCCCACACGTCCGACGACTCGCACGGCTCCGTGTATGACATACAGTTCACAGCCCCCATACCGACCTCCATACTCCGGCAGTTGAAATAATTCAATCATCGGTGCAGAGTGCGCCAATCAAAACAGCCGACATGAGCAGCGGTCCACCCAATCAGTCCCGACACATGCGCCACGACGGCTTCAAAGATTTCGTGCTGGATCAACTCGGTGAGATGCCTGAGCTCACAGGGAAAGCCATGTTCGGCGGCTTTGGCCTCTACCAGCGGGGCATTTTCTTCGGCATCATTCATAAGGGCCGGCTGTTTTTCAAAACCAACGACCTGACGCAACCGCTCTATCGTGCGCATGGCATGCACCCCTTCCGTCCGGGTGCCAAACAAACGCTCCGGCAGTATTACGAAGTGCCGGTAGATATTCTGGAGGACCCGCAGGAACTGGCCGCCTGGGCTCGCAGCGCCGTGACCTTACCCACCGCGCAGCTGCCCCTCCCCTACACCGGCCTGGCCTATGGGTACGACCCATCGGTTCTGCGCGATGGATGACCACACTGCCGACCGCCTCACACTCTGGACCATCGGCCACTCGACCCGTTCGAGCGATGAGTTCCTGGCGCTGCTCCAAGAACATGCCATCCGCCGCCTGATCGACATCCGCCGTTATGCCGGCTCGCGGCGCTACCCCCACTTCCACTCGGACGCACTGAACAACACGCTGACCAATGCAGGACTGGAATACCACCAGTTGGTGGAATTGGGCGGCCGACGAACGGCACGCCCGGACTCCCCGAACCGCGGCTGGAAGAACGCCGGCTTTCGCGGCTACGCAGATTACATGAGCACGGAGGCTTTTCAGCAAGCTCTGCACACACTCATGACCGATGCCGCCGCCTCACGAACGGCCATCATGTGCGCCGAAGCAGTTCCCTGGCGCTGCCATCGAACATTGGTGGCCGATGCCCTCGTGATTCACGGCTGGCAGGTCGTCCACATCCTAGGACCTGGCCAAATCAAGCGGCACGAGCTGACGACCTTCGCCAGGGTCGAGGGCGACCTGATTGTCTATCCTGCTCCGGCTGGTGAGGAGGCTCCGCCCCGCTTGTTCTGAGGGGTCGTTCCGGATGGCGCTCGCCTCCCGGGTTCACCAGGGAACCTCAGCATGTGGTATCGAATCGGCGCGGATCTCGTGCTGCTACTCCACTTGGCCTTTGTGCTATTCGTGATGACAGGCGGACTTCTGCTCTTGAAATGGCCCCGCCTGGCCTGGCTACACCTACCGGCGGCGATCTGGGGAGCCGTCGTCGAGTTCAGCGGATGGATCTGCCCACTCACCCCGTTGGAAAACACCTTGCGGACCATGGCGGGAGAACCGGCCTCTGACGCCGATTTTACAGGCCGCTACCTCATACCCCTAGTGTATCCAGCAGGGCTGACATGCAACATTCAAATACTGTTGGGGACGATGGTGGTGATGGTGAACGTAGCGGTCTATTGGCAAGCCTTAGGGAAGGCGGCGAGGGACCGGCGACAGAAGTGAGTTGAAGCCGGCTGGTTCGTTCTGTGTCGAGGTCATCACCAGGGCAAGACACCCCTGCTCGCTCGATGTGATGGGATGAACGCTCCCGGCCTCGCCGCGATGGTAGTCCCCTGCCTGGAGAAATTCCCCAGCGCACATGCAGCTCCCTCCACCAGGTAGGACCGGCTGGGAGGCAAGACAGCCATCACCGCGGTCGTAGGCGACTTCGTCGGCCGCGTGGCAGCGGACAATCGCATCAACGGAACATTCGCGAACGCCAACATTCCGCGACTGAAATCGCTGCTGATCGATCAAATCTGTCAGGCGTCGGGCGGACCTTGCAGCTACACCGGACGAGACATGAAAAGCACCCATGCCGGGATGGGCGTCAGCAGCAGCGATTTCGACGCACTGGTCGGAGACCTCGTCGCCGCGTTGAACAAATTCAAAGTCGGCGAACGGGAAAAGAACGAACTGCTTGGCGCGCTCGGTCCGATGAATAAAGACATCGTCCCCTCATCGGCGGCCATGACCGACCCGCGCGGCATGCTGCCACTGCCCGCAAGCTACAAATCCTGGCCGAAATTCCTGACAGACATTCCGAAAGGCGAAGCCAACCAGGTCCGTGACATTTACATCAATCCGACCGGCGCAGGAACATCGTCAGGACAGAATTTCCCGAACGGCACGGTTATGGTGATGGAGATTTACAAAGCCAAGATGGACGGCGACAAGCTCATGACCGGCATGGACGGGAAGCCGGTGAAGGACGATCTGCGCAGATGTTTGTGATGGGGAAAGAACAGGGCTGGGGCGACAAGCAGCCCGAGAATCTGAAGAACGGCGACTGGGCCCTATACTGCTTACGATGCTTCCAGCAAGCCGCTGATGGAGGGTTTCACAAAGTGCCGCGCCTGCCACACGCCGCTGGCGCAGAAAGATTTCGTCCACCGCTACGACGAATATTTCCAAACGAGAGCGCAGATGTAGTTCACACTAGCACGGGGGCTGCGTTTCCCCAGCTCTCGCTGCTACTGCGGACTTGTTTACTTACAAGGCAGCTCTTCTTATTTCGGCTATCCAAATATGTGTGTGTTTCCTGCATCTGAACCGGCTCATGTCATCGTGGCGTAACACCTGAACTTCTTGTTGCCCTGCGGGCGACGTTAGATTAACTTGAAACCGAATTTTGTTGTGGAGAAGAAGACCTGAAGCCCCTGAAGCCGATCCTCGAACCGCGCTGCGGTCCGGCATGTGGTTGAGTCTCACCGCACCCGCAATGCTCGGGGTTTCGCCTGCGTGTTGCGCGGCCAAGACACTGATAGCAGCGACCTGGACATCCTCTTTGACCCGACGCCGGAAACGACGCTGATGGACGCGGCTACCATCCAAGAGGAACTGCAGCGCCTGCTTGGCATGTCGGTGGATGTGCTGACGCCCTACGCATGGACCCAGCCTTCACCCCACCGCACGACGACATTTCTTGGTTGGTCATGTACACCATGCGCAATCGCGGCTCGCACGGTTACGAACATGTCATGAAACCGGAAAGGAGTAAAAATGAAGACCTCCATCTCAAATTCTAACCAACTGGTCGAACCCAGTGACGCTGGCCTGAACGCCGACGCACTAACCTGCCTGGATGCCGTCATCCAATCCTATATCGACAACGGCGACAACTACGGCGCGTCGATTATCATTGCCCGTGGCGGCAAGATTGGGCACCAGAAAACCTTTGGCACGGTTGCTCCCGAGCGGGCAACCGCGCACGACGACATTTTCATGACTATGTCGCTGGCCAAGTCCTACACCGCCGCACTGGTGTTGCGCGCTATCGATCAGGGTCGCTTCACGCTCGACACTAAGATTGACAGCCTGATTCCTGGTTTTGCGCAGGGCGGCAAACAAGAGGTCACGGTGCAGATGCTGCTGACGCACACCGCTGGGGTCTATAACCTGATCGCGTTGCCACCCCCCCATCCACTGGCAGAAAACGGCATTTTGAGAAAAACGGTTGAGATCGCCAAAATCACCCCCGCAACCTATAAACCTGGCACTGCATGCGCCTACACCCCGATGGCTGGAATCAATACGCTGGGCTGGCTGTTGGTGGTGACCGACCCCAAGGGGCGGCAATTTCGAGATATTGCACACGAGGATTTGTTCGAGCCGTTAGGGATGGTGAATTCCAGCTTCGGCATCGACCCAAAGAATCCCCGCCGGGTTCCCATGTCCTATACCCCGAAGCGGACAGTACCGACCACCCCACAGGTGGTGGCCATGCTAGAAGCCATTTCGCTCGGCGATGCCGAGATGCCTTCGGGCGGTGGCCATTCCAGCAGTACCGATGTATTTCGCTTTGCCGACACCATGCGCCAGCGTGGCAGCAGCAATGGGTACCGCTTAATCTCTCCTGCGCTTTTCGAGTACGCGGCGAAGAATCACACAGGGGATATGGTCAACGGAGCGTGGGTCTCAGCCTGTCTTGCTGAAGGTCGGCCACCGTATCGCGCCAATTTCTCGTTGCTTGGCGGCTATTGCCGGGACAAGGGCGACTACTTAACACCCATGGGCTATACAGCCTCGCCGCGTGCCATTGGCGCGATGGGCGGTGGCTCAACGATGTGGATGGTAGACCCAGAGCGTGACTTGACCATCGCATTTCTGTCGGCGGGCTTCATCGATGGGCTGCAGCACACGGATCGTTGCTCACGCATCAATGACCTCGCGCTGGCGGCTTGCGAGTAAAGAGGTGGCTCCGGTTGGTTGGACAGTTTCTGTCCAGTTATAAGTGGTGCCTGACGGTATGCGCCGACGCGGCCGTGGGCCGTGCTGGCAAGGGCTCCCAATACACACGATCGGGTGTGCGTTCGTCGCCTGACCACATTGTAGAGCGTCACGTAGTGTGCAGTCCCGGCCTGAGCATCGCGGGCAATCTCGTAGGCATGGGGGTGGCCCTCTTCATAAGGGCGACCTGCGCCTTACAAGGCGCTCCGAGATTGCGTCTTGCTCTCTTCATTGCCTCGCTCCTTTGGTTCGCCACCACCCGGTGACACCAGGTTGCCGCTTACCATACTGTCCAAATTCAGGAGCTCCCGCTGGCTCGCCTGCGGGTCGGAGAGAAATACTGGGGTGGGACGCTAGAACCTATCTCAAAATAGTTGACGGCCTGACCTTCCACCCGTATAAGTCCGGGCATGCTGCGGCTGCGGGACGATCAATGGGAGCGGATTCGCGCACACTTTCCTGAAGAGCACATTCCCGACTCCCGACTGGGGCGCAAACCCCTCCCGACTCGGGCCGTCCTGGAGGCGGTGCTCTGGATTCTGAACACCGACGCCCAGTGGCACTTCCTGCCGCAGTGCTCTCCCAACTACAAAACCGTCCATCGCCGATTCCAACAATGGTGTCAGCGGGAGGTGCTGCGAGAGGTCCTCACACAGTTGGCCAATGCGCTGCGCGAGGAAGGGACGATCGATGAACGGGAGAGTTTCATCGACGCCACCTTTGCGTCGGCCAAGGGCGGCGGCGAGGCCATCGGGCTCACCAAACGCGGTAAAGACGTGAAGATCCTCGCGATTGTGGATCGGCACGGGCTGCCCCTCTCGGTCAGTACGCATGCCGCCCATCATCATGAAGTCACCTTGGTCCAGCTGAGTTACGACTTCTATATGCTCGAGGCCAAGCCGGAACATCTCATTGGCGATCGGGCGTATGACAGCGACGGCCTCGATGACGAGCTTCAGCAAGATGGCGTCAACATGATCGCGCCGCACCGGTCCACTCGTAAACTGAAAACCCAAGATGGCCGCCACCTACGTCGATATGAACACCGATGGCTCGTCGAACGCTTCGTTGCCTGGCTGCAGTGGAAGCGGCGCCTCCTCATTCGCTGGGAATACGACGCCACGAATTTCCTCGGATTTGTCCAGCTCGCCTGTATCACCATGCTCCTCAAACAATTTTGAGATAGGTTCTAGGCAGCTAGGCCAATCAGCGCTTCCAAGTTGAGGATCACGATGGTGCGGCCGTCCATGTGAATGAGACCCTCATCACGAAACTGCCCAAGCGTGTTGCTCACGGTTTCACGGCTGCAGCCGATGAGATTCGCCATTTCTTGATGCGTCAACCTGGCCTTGAGTCGAATCTCCGGCTCTCCCCCGCCCTTTTCGGCCCTCCCCAATTCTGCCAGTAGATGGGCAAGACGGGCAGGAACATCTCGAAAGACGAGGTTCTCCACTCGCGTCTGAAACTTCTTGAGCCGCAAGCCGATGAGCTTGGTCAGCTTGATTGTCACACTGGGATGCGTGGCGAGGTACCGATCAAATTCTTTCCGTGGAATCACACAAATGAGCGCATCGTCGAGAGCCTCCGCTGAGGTCGAACGGGGTACGTCGTCCAGCGCGTCGAGTTCTCCAAATACTTCCCCTGCCTCCAAAATGTCGAAGGTCACTTCCTTCCCGCTGGGCGCCGTATTGGCAATTTTCACGCGCCCTCGCTTGAGGAGATACACATTGCTGCTCGGATCGCCAGGGAGATAGAGAGGCTGCCGTTTCTTAATCTCTTTCATATGCGTAATTTTCTCCATCGCTTGCATCTCGGACGGAGAAATATCATCAAACAATCGAATGTGTTTCAGAAACCAGAGTTTGTTCGGAAGCGATGTCATTCGTGCTATCGAACCACTAAGTGACGCCGCCACAGCCTACCGAATCTTCTGGAGAGGAGGCAAGGGAGGACCCGACGAAGCACCTCCCGTGCTTTGTAAGCCACCTCACAGATTGGAATGATCAGGATGGGATACGGTGACAATCGGTATCGGCATTCACCGGGTGCCTCCATGAAGCAGACCGTGAAGCGCCACGGTGAGTGTATCTCTAGTGAAAAAGAGTGCCGCATGTCTAACGTTGCGATCATCCGAGTTTCAAGAAACTGGTCTCGCAAGGGATACCAGATCATGACGTTCTAAGCCGGTGCGACGACGGGAGGTCGACAGGAGGGCCGTGCCTGCCGGAGGCCCTCCGTCGGGTGTTTGGCTAGACAGGGCTGGATGGGGAAACGGCACAGATAGGACCACATTGACCTCGAACGAGAAGGGTTGGTACATAGACGCATCCCCATCGATGAATTGAGACGAGAGGACACCCATGCCGATAGACGATATCACCCAGAAAGTCAGTGATCGCTATGCCCGTGCTGCCGCAACCGGTGAGCAGATGTGTTGCCCGACCGGGTACGACTTTGCTGACCTCAAGTCCTTTGTGCCGGAAGAAGTCCTGACCATCTCCTACGGCTGCGGCACTCCTGCCGGACTGAACACCGTTCAAGCAGGGGAAACCGTGCTGGACATCGGCTCCGGCGGGGGGATCGACTGTTTTGAAGCGGCGCGCCGCGTGGGCCCCACCGGCCGGGTCATCGGCATCGACATGACGGACACCATGTTGGAAATTGCACGGCGCAACGCGCCCATCGTCGCCGGAAACTTAGGCTATGCAACATCGAATATCGAGTTCCGCAAGGGCATGGCCGATGCCATGCCGGTGGAGGATGCCAGCGTCGATCTGATCATTTCCAACTGTGTGATCAACCTGGCCCCCGACAAGCGCAAAGTCTTCCGCGAAATGTACCGCGTGATCAAGCCGGGCGGCCGGTTTACGATTTCCGACATCGTCTCGGACCAGGTGGTGCCGCAATACCTGGTGCATGATGCAGCCAAGTGGGGCGATTGCCTGTCCGGAGCATTGCAGGTGCAGGACTACATCGGCGGGATGGTCGATGCGGGATTTCGGGCCGTCCACCAGATCAAATTCGCGCCCTGGCAGTCGATCGACGGCATCCATTTCCTCTCGGTGACGCTCACCGGATACAAGTTTCCAGCCATCGCCGAGGAGAAGGCCCCCTCGTATGCCACCCTCTGCGGTCCCTTCTCGAGTGTCACGGACGAAATGGGGCAACGGTACGAACGCGGCGTGCCCCAACGCATCGATGGCCCCAGCGCGCAACTGTTGCAGAGCGAGCCGCTTCGTTCGCTGTTTCTTCTCGGCCCCGCGCCCGTCACACTCGCCGCCACCGACCCGCGCTGGTGCGCGATCCTTCCGGAGCAGAAACCCTGCGTCTGGCAAGGCGCCTATGCCATTCTCACCGGACCGATCATCAGCGCCGAGGACGACGATCATCACCAGTACTACCGAGGCGTGCCCTTGGAAATCTGTTCAAAGACCCTCCAAGTCCTGACACAGGAGGCCTATCGCCCTCACTTCACGATCTACCAGCGAGCCTCGGCAGGTGTGGACGGCACGGAAGTCGCGTGCAGCCCGACCGGCGGTTGTTGTTGAGCCCCCGATGATGAGGAAAGGATCGATCCGATGGGTCTAAGCCTGCTCGCTCGACGGGATCCACTCGCTGCCGCGTCTGAACAACTGCGCCTCCTGGCCCAAACGACCGCTTGTCAGCCATTTGAGACGGCTCTCGATCGGGTCGGGCTCTATCCGCTGGAGGCGACTGGCATCACCACGCTCCAACTCAACCTCGGGAAATTGTGCAATCAAACCTGCCGTCATTGTCATGTAGACGCGGGACCGGACCGGACGGAAGTCATGTCGAAAGACACCATTGATCTCTGCCTGCAGGCCCTGGCTCGCACGGATATTCCCACTCTGGATATCACGGGCGGCGCACCCGAACTCAATCCGCACTTCCGCTGGCTGGTCAAACAAGCCCGATCGCTAGGCCGACAGGTGCTGGATCGCTGCAATCTTTCCGTACTGCTCCTGCCTTCGCAAGCCGACCTGGGGGAGTTTCTCGCGCAGCACCGCGTGGAGGTTATCGCGTCGCTGCCGTCCTATCAGGCCACACAGACGGACGCACAACGCGGCGAGGGTATTTTCGAGAAGTCGATGGAGGCCCTTCGATTATTGAACCGATTGGGCTACGGCAACGAAGGAAGCGGGCTCACGCTGAATCTGGTGTACAACCCGGTCGGTGCCTTTTTACCGCCGAAGCAGGACGGCATCGAAGCCAAGTTCCGGAAAGAGCTGGCCACCCGCCACGGCGTCAGCTTCACGCACCTCTACACTATCACCAATATGCCCATCAGCCGATTTCTGGAGTTCCTCCTGGAGAGCGGCAACTACGAAGGATACATGGAACGGCTTGCGGCGGCCTTCAACCCGGCCGCGGCGACGGGCGTCATGTGCCGCTACACGCTGTCGGTCGGATGGGACGGGACCCTCTACGATTGCGACTTCAATCAGATGCTGGAATTGCCGGTCTCGCAGGGCGCCCCTCGACACATTCGAAACTTCGATCCCGCACGTTTGCACCATCGGCCGATCGTGACGAGGAACCACTGCTACGGGTGCACGGCCGGCTCCGGTTCCTCCTGCGGCGGCGCCGTCACCTAGCGAGGACCTGCCGCGAGCGGCTGTCCCTCTTGATCCAGAAAGCCCTTGATCTGCCCAAGAATCTCGTCGCGCACACGCCGGAACAGCTGCAGACGAGTCGCATCCGAATCGGTGGCTGCCGCCGGATCGTCGAAACTCCAATGCAACAGATGCGTGCTCCCTGGCCACCTTGGGCAGGATTCCTTGGCCCGGTCGCAGACCGTGATGACGTGGTCGAACGGCTGCGTCAGAAATTCGGAAACCTGCTTCGAGCGATGGGCCGAAATGTCGATGCCGACCTCAGCCATCGCGTCGACCGAACCAGGATTCAAGCCGACCGGGTGCGTACCCGCACTGAACACCTCAAACCGATCGCCCGCCAGATGCCGCAACCACCCCTCCGCCATCTGACTGCGCGCGGAGTTGCCGGTACAGAGGAATAACACTCGTGCCTTCATGCGCCGACCTCCTGACCGAACCAATGCCTGGTGCGGTTGCACACCGTGCAGACCGACAACATGACCGGCACTTCCACCAACACCCCGACCACCGTTGCCAATGCAGCACCGGACTCCGGCCCAAAGAGGGCGATAGCGGTCGCCACAGCTAATTCGAAAAAGTTGCTGGCACCGATGAGCGCGCCCGGCGCAGCGATCGCGTAGGGAACCCGCCACCGATGCATCAGGCCATAGGCCAGCGACGAATTCATGTAGACCTGGAGGAGAATCGGCACCGCGATCAACACAACATGTACGGTCTTCCCTAGAATATTCTGCGATTGAAACGCGAAGATACACACCAACGTGAGGAGCAGCGCCACGATCGTCACCGGCGCGAATCGAGGCAACAGTTGCTCCTCCATCCACCGCAGCCCATACCGGCGGACCAGCCACAGTCGGAGGCCGGCGCCGACAATCAATGGAATCACGATAAAGATCGCCACCGAGTACAATAGGACATCGAACGGAACGGCCAACGATGAGGCGCCGCTCACCAGCAGCCCGACAATCGGAACAAAAAGCACCAACATGATCAGGTCGTTCACGGCCACCTGGACAAGCGTGTAGGCGGGATCCCCGTCCGTCAGGTAACTCCACACAAACACCATTGCCGTGCAGGGCGCCGCAGCCAGGATAATGGTGCCGGCGATGTATTGATCGGCCTCGGCCGGTGAAATCCAGGCTGCGAAGACGTACCTGAAAAACACCCAGGCGAAGAACGCCATGGAGAAGGGCTTCACCACCCAATTCACAAACAGGGTGATCAGCAGCCCGACCGGTCGCTTGCCCACATCACGAATCGAGGCAAACTCAACCTTCATCATCATCGGCACAATCATCAGCCAGATGAGCACGGCAATCGGCAGATTGATGTGACTGCCCTGCCCGATCTCAGCCCCTCGCAGGCTGGACACCAAACCGGGCATCGCCTGCCCGATCAGCACGCCTATCACCATGCAGAGTGCCACCCAGAGGGTGAGATACCGTTCAAAAAACGACAGCCGTTTCGTGGTCACCTGCGGCGCATCGACCGGTAATGCGAGTTCCATAGCGCGCTCCTTCATGCATGCACGACTCGGCGGAGTTAGACAGTGCTTGCCGGTTTCTTGGCTCGAATGAATGCACTCATGAACTTGCCCTCGACTTGGGCCACGAATAGCTCGCTGGAGAGGTCTGTGCTGACCAGCAATTCCTTCACGTCATTGGCGTGGTAAATACGCGTCGGTTCCATTCCGATCTCGATAAACCCCGCCTGAGCCAACAAGTCTCGATACTCCGTCTCTTCCAACGCGCCCGCCACACAACCGGCCCACAATTCGAGATTCCGTCGGATCTCCGAGGGAACCGCCCCTCGCACCACGATATCGGACAACGCCAGCCGGCCTCCCGGACGGAGCACGCGAAACGCCTCCGCCAGCACGCGTTCCTTTTCGCCGGACAAATTCACGACGCAATTGCTGATGATCACATCCACGGAACGATCGGGCAGCGGAATGTGTTCGATTTCGCCCTTCAGAAACTCGACATTTTCCACGCCGGCGGTACGCTGATTTTCCCTGGCCAACGCCAACATCTCCTCGGTCATATCCAACCCATAGGCTTTCCCCGTCGGACCGACTCGCTTGGCGGAGAGCAGCACATCGATTCCGCCGCCGGACCCCAGATCCAACACCGTCTCACCCGCATGCAGTTCAGCCAGGGCCGTCGGATTCCCGCAGCCCAGCGATGCCGCCACCGCGTCCGCCGGCAACCCCTGACGCTCCTGATCTGAATACAGATTCGACGTGATTGGATCGACATTCATTAGCGCAGGGGAAGCTCCGCAGCAGGAACTGCCTCCGCTCTTGGCTCTTGCGGCCGCTTCACCATACTTTTCCTTGACCAACTCTCGAATCGCTTGTGCGTCCATTTCGGCTCCTCCTCTCAATTCATCAATTTTACTTGATCTATTAGGCGCAAAAAAAATCAGCAGCAGCCGGAGGTGCGACGCGCCCGCCTTGCCTGTTTGAACGAATCGACGAGCTCATCCAGTTCGACAAGGGCGGCGGCGTTCACGGCATAATACATCCATCGGCCTTCACGTCGATCCACGATCATCCCCGCATCTTTGAGCACCTTCAGGTGAAATGAGAGCCGAGACTGCCCGGCCTGCAGGCGATCCGTCAGTTCGCAGACACAACACTCGCCCTCTTTCAGCTCGTCCAAAATCTCCAAACGGGTTTGATCCGCAAGTGCATGGAACAATTCCGCAGCCCGTGTTGGATTTCGTACCGTGCTTCCCTTCATGGCAAAAATATATATCAATAAATATTGATCAGTCAAGCAGGCGCCTTTATGTGTTGCTCGCCGGTCCTCACTTTGCTAAGGTGACTCGCTGGCGACATTGCCATCCCCACTGAATTGAGCCACCACATGGTTTGGGACCCCAAAGACCCTTGGAGCAAGAAGGGCGACGATTTGGATCAGGCCTTTAAGCAGGCCCAGGGCCAACTTCGCAATTTGCTGCCTACCGGCGGTTTTCGCAATCTCCTCCTCGTCGCCTTCACGGTCTTCCTCATCTGGCAGAGCGCATTTATTGTGGCGCCGGACGAAGAAGGCGTGGTGAAACGGTTCGGCATCCCCGTGCGCGTCGTGGATCCTGGCCCACACATGAAAATCCCCGTCGTCGAAAGCGTGTTGCAACCGAAGGTGGCCAAACTGCATCGGGTGGAAATCGGCTTTCGAACCGATCGTCAAGCGCGCCAGCAGATGGTGCCTCAGGAAGCCCTCATGCTGACCGGCGATATGAACATCCTGGCGATTGAATTTATCGTTCAATATAAGATCAAGAGTTCCCGCGAGTACCTGTTCAATGTCGCGGACATCGACGACACGATCGGGAAAGCCGCGGAAGCGTCGATGCGGGAAGTCATCGGCAAGAGCAAGATCGACGAAGCGCTGACGACCGGCAAGGCGCAAATCCAGCACGACACGCAGGAACTGCTGCAACACATTCTGGATGACTACAAGACCGGCGTGCAGGTAGCCGCGGTCCAGCTACAGGATGTCGACCCGCCCGAAGCCGTGGCAGCCGCATTCAAAGACGTCACCAACGCCAAGGAAGACCGCGAAAAGTTGATCAACCAGGCCCAGGGCTATCGCAACGACATCACCCCCAAAGCCAAAGGTGAGGCGGCGCAGTTGGTGAACCAGGCCAAGGGATATGCGCAGGCGCGACTGAATCGATCCCAGGGCGAAGCCAACCGATTCCTCGCGACACTGAAAGAATACAACCAGGCGAAAGACATTATCAGCAAGAGGATCTATATCGAGACCCTGGAAGACGTGCTCCCTCACATCGA
>Ga0073903_10001177_pt1 | contig 13736 bp, 10 predicted proteins | sample KloWWTKNB14_bulk_FD_66665 | JGI IMG/M metagenome (GOLD analysis project Ga0073903, IMG submission 66665) | Active sludge microbial communities from Klosterneuburg, Austria, studying microevolution and ecology of nitrifiers - Klosterneuburg... | ecosystem: Engineered > WWTP > Aerobic digester >... | reverse complement strand
GGGTCCGCAGCTTGCGATCGCAGACGGTATCGGACTTGCTGCTTTATTGAAAAACGAGAAAAAGGTAACTGCAGTTTTTTCAGGTGACGGCGGTACGAGCGAAGGTGACTTTCATGAATCGCTGAATGTCGCTGCTGTATGGAATCTGCCGGTAATATTCGTGATCGAAAATAACGGTTACGGACTTTCAACTCCGCTCAATGAGCAGTACAAATGCGGCGACCTTTCTGACAAAGGAGTCGGCTACGGAATGGAAGCTTTACAGATCGACGGAAATAATATTCTCGCAGTCTATGATACTATAAAAACTTATGCTGAATCCATGAAGAACGATCCGCGTCCGCTGCTTCTCGAATGTAAGACTTTCAGAATGAGAGGACATGAAGAAGCATCAGGCATTAAGTATGTACCAAAAGAATTATTAGAAGAGTGGGCGAAGAAAGATCCCGTCTCGAATTATGAAAGTTATTTAATCGAAGAAGGTATTTTAGATGATGAGAAGATCGAAGCATTGAGAAATGAAATGAAACTGAATATTAACACCGCACTCGATGAAGCAATGGATGAACCTTTTGTAACTCCTGACACAGAGTCAGAGCTGAAAGATATTTATGCTCCATTTGAGCAAAAAGTAATTTTACCTGATTCAGACAAGACCTCTCCAAAAAGACTTGTCGATGCTGTGTCAGACGGATTGAAATTGTCTCTGAGAAAATACAGCGACCTTGTGATAATGGGTCAGGACATTGCCGAGTATGGCGGTGTATTCAAAGTCACAGAAAATTTTTATAAAGAATTCGGAAAGGAAAGGATACGCAATACTCCCATTTGTGAATCGGCAATTATCGGCGCAGCACTTGGACTTTCTGTAAAGGGAATAAAGTCAGTAGTCGAAATGCAGTTCGCAGATTTTATAACAAGCGGATTTAATCCTGTGGTAAATAATCTTGCAAAGATACATTACCGCTGGGGACAGAATGCTGATGTCGTAATAAGAATGCCGTGCGGCGCAGGAGTGGGAGCGGGACCTTTTCATTCTCAGTCAAACGAAGCATGGTTTTTTCATACACCCGGACTGAAAATTCTGTATCCGTCAAATCCGTATGATGCAAAAGGAATGATAGCTGCTGCGATTGAAGATCCTAATCCTTATTTATTTTTTGAGCATAAGGCAATGTACAGAAGTATTGCAATGGATATCCCTGATGATTATTATACAGTAGAGGTCGGGAAGGCAAAACTGGTAAGGGAAGGCGATGATGTAACTATCGTGACTTATGGAATGGGCGTTCACTGGGCTGAGAATTTACTGAAAGCAAATGAAGATATATCGGCGGATCTGATTGATCTCAGGACGTTAGTTCCGTGGGACAAAGCCACCGTCGAAGAAAGCGTAAAGAAAACAGGTAAGGTGATCGTCATGCATGAAGACACCCTTACAGGTGGGATCGGTGCTGAGATAGCCGCTTACATTTCCGAACATCTTTTCAAATATTTAGACGCACCTGTAATGCGCAGCGGAAGTCTTGATACACCTGTGCCGTTTTCGAATTCACTTGAAGAAAACTTTTTTCAGAAAGATGTTTTTGAAAAAAAGCTGAAGGATCTTGTTGATTATTAATTGCCTGAAATTAATTTTAAATAAAAAATTTTTAAGACTAAATTAAAACTAATTTTTAATATGAGTAAAATTTTATTAATCTTATCAGCAATATTTATCTTGTCGAATATTTCAGGCAAAGCATATTCTCAAAACACTGAGTATGATTCACTTCGTGCGGCAGAGCTTGGTGCGGATGATTACGGAATGAAGCAATATGTAATTGCATTTCTAAAAGCCGGAAAAGTAAAATCTGAAAGTCAGGAAAAAGCTCAGGAGCTGCAGCTTGAACATCTGAGGAATATTACAAAGATGGCGGAAGAGGGAGTGCTTGTTCTGGCAGGTCCGTTCTTAGATGATACAGAGATCAGAGGAATTTATATTTTTGATGTGAAGACAGTCGGGGAAGCGCAAAGACTCACTGAGACAGATCCTGCTATAAAAGCCGGCGTTCTCGAAATGGAACTGCATCCGTGGTATGGCTCGGCTGCACTGATGGAGCTGACCAAAATTCATGGGACAATTCAGAAGAAGAGTATTACTGACTGATCTTTTATACTTCGCTTGTTCCCAAACTCATGATTGGGAAGGCACTTGAAATTGAAACTCCGTTTCAAACAAAAAACCTGTATTTTTTCATTAGCTGTATTTCATTTCCTTGATACTTTTTTGCCGTTCAAAAAAAATAATAAATGAATCTACATAAAACAGACTTCGAGCCTTCGAGTCTTCGTGGCAAGATCAATGTTTCCGGTTATTTCTTCCTGTTCCAGAAAATATAAAAAGGTATTCCGCTCAGCACAAGTAAAAGTCCGAGACCTGCATCACGCGGATTCTGAATGATCGTTACGACCACTAAAGTGATACAGAATAAAACAAATATTAATGGAAGAATCGGATATCCTAAAGTTTTATAAGGTCTGTGATGATCTTTCATTTTCCTCCTAAGTACAAACACACCGAAAGCTCCCGCACCGTAAAAAATAAACGATGCAAAAATTACCATGTCCGTGAGCTGATCGAATGTTCCGGACAGTACCAGTAAGCAAGCCCAGACGCCTTGAATTATGAGTGAAGTGTATGGAGTCTTAAATTTTGGATGAACGTTCCCTGCCGGTTTAAAAAATAATTTATCACGGGACATTGCAAAGTAAATTCTGGATGATGCAAGGATAGTGCCGTTGGTTGTTCCGAACGTGGAGACCATTATCAAAATTGAAATAAAAAAAGCACCGCCGAATCCGAGAAATTTCCTCATGACCTCTACAGCAATGATCGTATTTTCCTTTTGCGCAATTTCAATAATTTCACTTACAGGAATGACATAAAGAAAGACAAAATTTGTAAGCAGATAAACTCCTATGACAATTAATACTCCTGTACAAAGTGCGATGGGAATATTCTTTTTAGGATTCTTAACTTCACCGCCGAGATACCCGATATTATTCCATCCGTCGTAAGCCCAGAAGGCACCGAGCATTGCGGCAAACATTGCGCCGAAGAGACCAAGCGAAGTGCCGTATTCCGCTGAAGGATTTACTCCGAGTGGAGCGACATTATCCACTGAGCCTCCACTTAAAGTCAGTCCTAAAAAAATTATGGTAAGAATACCGATGACTTTCAGAATTGTAAAAATATTATTTATATATCCTCCGAAAATAACTCCGAGATAATTTGCTGTAGTAAGGAATATAATTGTAGCAATGGTGAGAGCTTTTACACCAAAGCTGGCAAAGGGATAGAAGATTCCGAGTATGTTAAAACTTTCCATCGAAGCGCTGAGATGCGGAAGCGGCAGAACGGCATTCACGGATTCGGCAAATACATAAGCAATAGAAGCTATGGATGCAGACTGAATTACAGAGAAGCATGACCATCCGTAAATGAATGCAAATGCTTTACCGTACATCTCCTTGAAATAAACATACTGTCCGCCCGGAGCAGCGATAAGTCCGGCGATCTCTGCATTTGTGACAGCACCTATTAAAGTTATAAGTCCGGCTATGATCCAGCATGCCAGCAGCAAACCGCCCGACTGCAGATCCATTGCCATTGGCGCGGCTTTTTTGAAAATTCCTGAGCCGATCATGGAGCTGATAACGATCAGAATTGCAGTCATCAGACCGAGCTTTGTAAGCAATCCGCTTGAATGAACTTCGGATGGATTTTTATCAGACATTTTTGATTTTAAAAAAATAATTTTTTATTTAAAGAAAACCTGTGCTACTTCGTAAAGATCTTTATCAACAGTTTTCAATTTTCCGATAGCTTCTGTGATAGGAATATCCACAATCTCATTTCCCTGAAGCGCAGCCATCCTTCCGAATTTTTTTTCGTAAGCCATTTCAACGGCATAGATCCCAAGCCTTGTACCAAGCACTCTGTCAAAAGCTGACGGCATACCGCCTCTCTGTACATGCCCGAGGATAGTAGCTCTGCATTCAAAACCGGTTCTTCTTTCTATTTCGTCTGCAAGGAAAGTACAGATGCCTCCAAGTCTTTCACGGCCAAAGTCGTCAAGTTTTTTATTTTCTTTTTTTAATTTCATACTTTTCTCATCAAATTTTGCTCCTTCTGCGATCACAATTATTGAAAAACGTTTTCCTCTGTTATATCTGCTTTTGATAACTTTTATCACCTGGGAAATTTTAGTGGTAACTTCAGGGATAACGACTACATCAGCACCACCGGCTAATCCGCTGTATAAAGCTATCCATCCAGCATGTCTTCCCATGACTTCAAGGATCATGATCCTGTGATGAGATTCTGCAGTAGTATGAAGTCTGTCGATTGCTTCTGTTGCTATTCCAACTGCTGTATCAAAACCAAATGTATAATCTGTACCGCTGATATCGTTGTCAATTGTCTTTGGCACGCCGACTATGTTTATACCTGCTTCATATGCCATCTGAGCAATATGCATTGAACCTTCACCTCCGATTGCAATGATTGCATCAATTTTTTTTCGTGAAATTTTATTTAACAGTTTATCCATGCCGTTCTTTTTTTCAAACGGACTGAATCTTGATGTTCCAAGAATTGTACCGCCTTTATTGATAATCCCTGCTACACTGTTCAGATCAAGTTGAATATAATTTTCATCAAAGATCCCCTTCCACCCATCAATAATACCTATTGTTTCAAATCCAAGCTGATCGGATTTTCTGACAATAGCTCTTATGACTGCATTCAGACCCGGGCAATCACCGCCGCTTGTAAGAATTCCTATTTTCAATTAATTATTTTTTAATTTGTCTGATATATTTTCACCGAAAGATCTTTTACAGAACACTGTTACCGCAGAGTCACCTGCACTTCGGACTCTGAGGAATGTTGAATTAAATTTACACGGTTTTTAATTTCATCGCTTTGTTTCTGAAAATTATCATAAGCATTGCAATAAGATAACACACAGATACGAATATAAAAACAAATCTGAACCCCATTGTCATAGCAAAAATTATTGCCATGACCGAACCAATGACAGAGAAAAATCCGTTGATCGCCCATGAAAATGCCGCAAGACCTTTTTCTGAATTATCGATCTTTTCCATTCCCATCGGAAACGGCATTCCCATTAAAAATCCTAACGGAGCAATTATCAGAATTGAAATTAAAACTCTGTATATAAGATCAAACCTTGCCATTGCACTAAACAGATATGAATTAAAAACTCCGATCAGTATCGCAATTAATGCAATAAGAAAAAATATTATCTGAATTTTATATTTGTTATTCTTTAGAAATGAATCCGAAAATCTGCTGCCGATCCCTGAGAATATAAGCATTGATGAGATCACTGTCAGTATTGTATATACAGGCTGTCCGAGCAGCAAAGTAAATTTTTGTATCAATGAAATTTGAATCATAATATAACCAAGTCCGATCGCTGCAAAATATATCAGAAAAGTTTTTCCTGTGGCTTTGCTTTCTAATTTCTTTTTTGCGAGAATGAGAGGGAGAATTAAAAATGCAAATGCAGTAAGAAGAGTTTGAACCAAAATTACTATTAATGAAGTCTCAGCCACAGGCTTGTCTTTCAGTGCTAGTATTGCTTTATCATCCTGTGAAAACGTTTCCGAAATTCCTTTCATAGTAAGATTTCCAAATCCGATATTCTGATCGAAGAATGGTTTGTCGTCAGTTGCAGGTTCAAGTGTAGATTCCGTAATTCCTTCTTCACTTCCTGCGAGACTTCTGAAATTATCTGATTCGATCAGAGTTTTATAAAAACTTTCCCGTTCAGAAAGCGGATCATACATAAGATCCAGACTAAGCGAACTCGACTCTTCCCTGATCTTTAAAATTTCTTCGGCACTAAATCCGTCCTTTTTATACAATACACCTGCAAGAAAACTTTTCTCACCTTCGAAATCATTTGGAGGTCTTCTGAATATTATAAAACAATTCTTACTGTCATCAAGTCCGCGGCTGTTTTCAAGTCTTGCTTCTTTTAAAGTAGTAATTAATTTGGGAATCTGTGTCTCAGGTCGGGAGATGTAAAGCATACCTCCTTTATTATTCAGATGATGCAGATATTCTTTGACTGCCTCTTTCGTGAGAATGTAATTTTCTACCATACTCATTGCTCCGCTGGACATTGCAGAAGCTGAAATAGTGTGAGCTGAAATTATCACATCATAAACTATCCTTTTGGAATTTAAAATATTCCTCGCATCATCGGTTATGAGATTTACACTTTTATTATTTTTTACAAGCGGACCTGTCCAGTACTGAAGTGAGCTTTCTAAATAGTCATTTAAGATTCCGTTGATCTCTACAGCTTTAATATCTTTTGCATTATGATAAAGTCCGGCGAGTATCTCTCCTCCTCCTGATGAACCTATTATGAAAACTTTTTCTGCTGAATCTTTGAGAACGTATGCAAGATTAGATGCATCTGCCGGTTTTGTCTTAGGCGGAAGCGAAGTTACATTAGGAATATTTGTTGTAGCATTTCCCGCGTCGATAATTGCAAGATAAATATCATAACCATCCTCTGATTTATCTTCATCCTTCATTACGTCAATCTTTGAAAAAATATTCCAGTCGGTTCTTACTTTCAGATCGGGTCTGTCTTTAACATAATTACCATAAATTTTATTTTCCGTAATACTGATCGGAAGTCTCTCTTCGGAATTTATCAGAAATGTCAGAGACAATGCCATTAAGATAACTGAAATAAGTGAAATGGTTTTATATTTTTCATATGAAAATAAAACTGCAGCAAGAAATCCCATCGCTGCAACTACAGCAACTGCACCGCTTCCGCCGGTCAATGGTATCAGAATAATAAATAGAATACATGAAATTCCTGCACCTGTCAGATCATAAAAATATAATTTAGAAACATCTTTTTTATATCTGACCAGAAGAACCGAAATCACAAGTCCTGCAAAAAAGAACGGCAGTGTGATAAGAAGATAATACACCGGAAGATATAAAAGCTGAATAGATTCCGAAAGCAGACTAAAAGGATCGAATGGAATTTTATTCATCGAGATAAAAGAAAACAAAACACTAAGGCCATACAATATGGATAATATGCTGAGCAGCTTATCGGATTCTATCTTTTCTATCCTGCTGCTTAAAGCAAGCACTACACCGCTAATCCCGAATCCAAGCAATGCGACACTGATGATCATAAATGCAAAGTGATACCATAGTGAAACTGACAATACACGGGTCAGAGTGAATTCGAGAAGTAATGTTGACATTGCAACTATGAATATTCCTGCATAGTAAGCCGGTTTTGTAGTGCCGTGATTAGTACGGTTTAAAATATTTTTTTTTGCCAAACTTATTTTAAGATTTAAAATTCAGTTTATGAACAGAGATTAGTTCTTTTAAAAGACTTTCCATTTTATCTAATTTCAACATGCTGTCAGCATCACTCAGAGCTTTCTTTGGATCAGGATGTGTCTCAATAAAAAATCCGTCAACTCCAACCGCTGCCGCAGCTCTTGAAAGAGGTGCGATGAATTCAGGATTACCGCCGCTTACTCCTTTATTACCTGAAGGCATCTGTACAGAATGTGTCGCATCAAAGATCACAGGATAACCGGATTTTTTCATAATGACAAGACTTCTCATATCCACCACTAAATTATTGTATCCAAATGTAGTACCTCTTTCTGTGAGTAATATTTTTTTGTTGCCTGTTGCTTCAACTTTTTTTGCCTGAAAGATCATGTCAGCCGGTGCCATGAACTGACCTTTCTTAATGTTCACAATCTTTCCTGTTTCGCCTGCTGCTTCGAGTAGCTCGGTCTGCCTGCAGAGAAATGCCGGTATCTGTAATACATCTGCAACTTCAGAAGCCAGCTCTGCATCGAGTTCGGAATGTATGTCAGTCAATATTGGCACATCAAATTCCTTTTTTGCCATTGCCAGAATATTCAGAGACTCATCAATACCAAGTGTCCTGAAAGAAGATGTAGAAGTTCTGTTGGCTTTTATAAAAGAAGATTTGAAAATAAAGGGAAGTTTGTATTTTTCTGAAAGCTTTTTTAATGCTTCACATGTTTTGAATATAACCTGTTTTGATTCTACTACACATGGACCTGATATAAGCAGAAAATTCTCAGGGTTTTTTATATTTAATTCTTTTTTAAAATATGATGGGAGCATTTAATTTATCTGTTTAAATAATCTGTTAATTTTTCTTTTAACTCAGCTTTTGTATATCCTGATCTTTCATACATTCCTTTTGCAAGTCTTTGTCTTAGTGCTTCATATACACAGACTGCTGCTGCAACTGACACATTCAGCGACTGTATTAGTCCAAACATCGGAATTAAAAAATTTTTGTCCGACATTTCTTTTACTTCATCAGAAACACCTGTATGTTCATTACCAATTACGATAGCAACTTTTTTTGTCAGGTCAAGATCATAAAGATTCAGATTCTTTTTTTTCTCTTCATTCATATGAGTGGAATAAATCCTGAACTTATTTTTCTTCAGCTCTTCAAAACAATCTTTCACACTTTCAAATTTTTCTGTAGTTATCCATTTTTTAGCACTTGCTGAAGAAGTCTTTCCGATCTTTGGAAATTTATTTGTATTATAGATCAGGTAAATTTTGTCAATACCCGCTGCTTCCGCACTTCTGAAAATGGCACTCACATTGTGTTGATCATGTATATTCTCAAGTACAAGTGTTAAAAACTTCTGCCGTTTACTGATCACATGACTGAACTTATTAAATCTTTTTGGAGTCAAACGTGTTTGGAATTTTAAATCAAAAATTAATTAATTAACTTTCTTTAAACAATTAACAAATCATGTTATTATGAAAAAAATATATGTTCCATTAATTGCATTATTTTTGCTTACATTTATTCTCACATCTGTTTCATATTCTCAGATCAAATATACCAAACCCGAACCACGAAATATCTGGGGCTTTGGATTTTCATATTCGGAAAGAGGTTTCGGACCGAATGCAAGTTTATATGTTCCAATTGGAAAAACAACTGATGTATTTTTTAATGTGCTGTTTTCTAATGTTACCGATTCACGTGAGACTGAAAGGACAGATCCATTCGGAAATACGTTTGTAATCAATAAAATAAACAGAGTATTCATGATGCCGCTCAGTATAGGATTAAGAAAGGAATTGTTTACAGATGATATAGAGGGGGAATTTGTTCCTATATTTAATGTAGGTATTTCGCCGACTTTAATTTTCCTCAATCCATATGACAGAGATTTCTTTTCAGCACTTGGTTATACCACCACACAATTTGCACTGGGAGGATTTACAGGACTGGGTGTAAGCTTCAGGCAAAGCAAGAACATGTCATTAAATTTCAATCTAAGTTATTATTATATCTCTACATTAGGAGATCCGGTCCAGAGTCTGAATGGAAGTGATATAAATAATGTCGGCGGTCTTCAGCTTGGATTTGCAATTAATTTTATGAATTGATCCGGATAATTTTTTTATCTGTGTTACAATAATTTACATTTCGAAAACATTTCTGTAAAATATACTTTGTATTTTTGTAATGAATTCATTTACTAAATTATAAAAATAAGGAGATAAGAAATCTCAGATCAAATTAATAATCAGCCAGCAGCAGAGGTAAAGAAACCTTTTCTAAAAAGAACCGGAGTAAGGATTACACTTTTAATAATACTGATATTATTTGGAGTGATCACAGTAAAAGGAATAGCAATTGCAAAAAACATTCACAAATTCGCAGACGGTCCTGAAGGATTCATAATTGACAAGATCTCAGAAAAGCTCGATCTCAATGCTTCACAAAAAACTCAGGTGGAAAGAATAAAAGCTCAGATAAAAGAAAAAATGGAATCTCAAAAACCTGATCGTGAAAGTATGATGAAAGAATTTTCTGAAGAATTTACAAAGAGTACTCTCGATAAAAACAGCATACTGGATCAAATGAAAAAAAATGAAAGTAAGAGAGAAGAAATGAAAACTTTTATGATCGATAAGCTTGTGGAGTTCCATGCAATACTAACTCCTGAACAGAGAGTAAAAGCCGTTGAGCTGATGATTGAATTTAAAGAAATGAAAGATATACATCAGCCACGAGGACCCGGAAATTTCATGAAATAGGAAACTGAAATTAATCTAATTTAATCTAAATGAAGAGGGGGCATTGCCCCTTCTTTTTACATTATGAAAAAAATTCTTATAATTGACGATGACAAAAAACTGTCAGATCTTCTTATAGATTATCTGAAAAAATACAGTTTTGAACCTGTTTCAGTTGAGAATCCTTTAGACGGATTATCAGAACTTGAAAAAATCAATTATGATTTTGTAATACTCGATATTATGATGCCTGATATGGATGGATTTGAAACGTTAAAAGAGATACGAAAAACCAAAGATATTCCTGTGATAATGCTTACTGCGCGAGGTGAAACTACAGATAAGATTGTCGGACTCGAACTTGGTGCTGACGATTATTTATCCAAACCATTTGAGCCGCGTGAACTGCTTGCAAGGATTCAGTCTGTATTTCGAAGAACGAAAAATAAAAGAAACGGTAATTCCATTTTTGATTTTAAAGAACTATTCATTGACCCTTCTTCAAGAAAAACTTTGCTTCAGGGAAAGACATTAGATTTGACTTCAATGGAATTTGATATTTTATTGTTGTTTGCAGAGAATAACGGGAAAGTCCTTTCAAGAGATTATCTAATGCAAAAAGTAAAAGGTACTGGCTGGAATTACAATGACAGAAGCATAGATGTAATGGTCTCAAGACTCCGCGGCAAGCTTCATAAGAAAAAACTTGAATTCATTAAGACAGTTCAGTCGGTCGGTTATATATTTTTTGCTGAAGATGAAGAAGATTAAATTTCCGATATTCCTGAAATTGCTGCTGCTGTTTACAGTGTTCATTATAATAGTTAATCTGACAGCCGGATTTATTGCAAAGCTGAGTCTGGGAGTCGATCCGGCTATTATGATAAACAAATATATAATGTCATTGAATGAATATATTATTAAAGACATTGGTAACCCGCCTGATATTAAAACAGCTGAAGAGATTGCAAAGAAAAAAAATCTTGACATCAGAATTGAAACTGACGAACTGATCTGGTCAAATTCAGAAAGAATACCGGATCTGAAGGAGCTCAGACAATTCCCTGAATTTCGTGAAGGTGCTCCAAGTTTTCCGATGAGATTCAGAGGCGGTCCGCTTTTTTTTACAAAGATCAATAATGGATATATTATAATCTCTCCTGCCAAACATATAGAATTCATCGAAAAAGAAAAAGCTGTATTACTAATTATAGTAGCTATATCTATTCTCACACTTGCTTTATACTTTGCTCTGCGCTGGATATTCGGACCAATAAAATCCATTTCAAAAGACATTGAAGAAATTTCCAGGGGAAATCTTAACACTAGAATAATTATCAACCGAAGAGACGAGCTTGGAAGACTTGCTGAATCTATCAATGAGATGAAGGAAAAAATTTCCAATATGATAAACTCAAAAGAGTCACTGCTCATTGACGTTTCACATGAACTCAGAAGTCCGCTTACGAGGATCAAACTTGCATGTGAATTTATAGATGATGAAAAGCTCAGGATCAAGATCAATGAAGATGTGAATGAACTTGAATCTATGATCAGTGGATTACTGGACACTTACAGAAATGAAAATACAGGTGTCAGTTTGCAAAAGGAAAATATTGATTTAACCGGACTTGTGATTAACGTAGTCACAAAATTCAATAATGACAGAGTTAATTATATAAACGAAATGAACGAATGTTTTATAAATGCTGATAAGATCGGAATTGAAACTGTTTTGAGAAATGTAATTGATAACTCACTGAAATATTCTGAAGATAAACCTGTGACAGTGAAATTATCAGAACACAAAGATTCAGCAAAAATTACTGTAAAGGATGAAGGTAAAGGTATTGATAAAAGTGAGCTTGAAAAAATATTCGAACCTTTTTACAGAACGGACAAATCAAGAAATAAAAAAATTCAGGGTTACGGATTAGGTCTCAGCCTCGTCAAAAAAATACTCGACGGTCATGGATTTCAATTTGAAATTAAAAGTGAACCTGGTGCTGGCTCTGAGTTTGTGATCCATTTTCATGTAGTCAGATAAGTTAAAATCAACTTTAATTCTTTTTCCGCAGAGTCCGAAGAGCACGTGACTCTGCGGAAACGGCAAATCTTTGGAAATGGCAATCACTGACACACCACCTTCCTAAAAGTCATTTTTCTCTTTTTAACGTACTATAGAAAATAAAAACCACTATTTTGATAAATATAAAAACATAGGTGGAAATTTATTGATTAGTTTTTTATTTTAACCTACAGATTATAAACCCTCGCAAATAAATTTTCTTAATGTAATTTAAATTAATATCATCGTGTTAAGAAAATGTTAGTTTTTCTGAAATCATATCCCGCTTAAAGCAGAGCTGTAAATGAGAAGTTATTTAAAAATTGCGATTGGTATTTTTATCATCTTTATTTCATCCATAGATTCATACTCTCAGTTTGTGAATTTTGGAAGGAATAAAGTTCAGTACGCAGATTTTGAATGGAGTGTTCTTTCAACCGAGCATTTTAAGATCTACTATTATCAGGATGCAAAAGAGCTCGCTGAGATCGGAGCTAATTATGCTGAAGAAAGTTACAGAGAGCATCAGGAAAAATTTAAGCACTCACTCGTCGATACAGTACCAATGATTTTCTATACATCCCCTCTGCATTTCAAACAGACAAATACAACACCGGGATTAATTCCTGATGGGGTAGGAGGATTTTTTGAATTTATTAAAGGAAGAGTTGTAATTCCTTTTGAGGGATCACTTTCACAATTCAGGCATGTCATTAAACATGAACTTGTCCATGTATTTATGATGAGTAAAATTGGTAATGTGCAGAAGACTCACAGGAAATCTATCGGTGCTGCACCGCCACTCTGGTTTACTGAAGGACTTGCAGAATACTGGTCCACAAAATGGGATACACAGGCTGACATGGTTTTAAAAGATGCAGTGCTTACAGGATATCTTCCGGGACTCAGTAACTGGGAAAGAGTTTACGGGACATATCTGATGTATAAGCTTGGTCAGAAAGTACTTGAATACATTGCTTTGAATTTTGGTGAAGATAAGATACTTCAGCTCATCGATAATTTCTGGGTCGATGAGAATTTTTCAAATGTAATGCAGTATACTCTTGGGGTTGATTACGCACAGTTTGATAAAAATTTTCTTTACTGGCTGGAAAAGCAATATTACCCTGAGTATAAGGATCTGGATGATCCTTCAGCGGTGTCAGAGAATATTTACACAGAATCTTTTGCGCATAAGCCGACATATTCAAATGCTAACGGCAATCAGGAAGTTTTTTTTATTGGAAATAAGACGGGCTTTACAAGTATCTTTAAACTTAATTTAAGAAAGCTCAGTGATGGAGCGGATCTTGTGATCGGAGGAGAGTCAAGTGATGAATTCGAACAGTTCCATTTTTTCAGGACGGGGATTGATGTTTCATCTACAGGAAATCTTGCATTCATTACTCAAAAGGGAAATGCAGATGCACTTCACATTCTAAACACTAGGACAAATGAAGTAATAGCCGACTATTCATTTCCGGATATTGTAAGTATTGGTTC
>Ga0073903_10001176_pt1 | contig 13737 bp, 14 predicted proteins | sample KloWWTKNB14_bulk_FD_66665 | JGI IMG/M metagenome (GOLD analysis project Ga0073903, IMG submission 66665) | Active sludge microbial communities from Klosterneuburg, Austria, studying microevolution and ecology of nitrifiers - Klosterneuburg... | ecosystem: Engineered > WWTP > Aerobic digester >... | reverse complement strand
AGTCGTCACCCTTTCCAAATCACATCTATTCCACTCGTAGATTCATCGGATGTCAGCTGGTTTACTTCGGCAGCTACCCGCATCGAGATCAGCAAACCAGGCGTGCCGTCTGTCGTCATCTACAGCTTTCACACCGCCGTGCCGATGGGCGGAAAATTCAGCACCCACCGCAACGGCACGCTCAAAGGGCTCGCCGCAGCCGTTGCCAATGAAAAATCCGATTACGTCATCGCCTCGGGCGACTGGAACATCACGCCTTACTCCCCGTATTTCAGCGATTTCCTGAAAACATCCGGTCTCAACTACCAGAATTACCGCCTGCTGCCGGAAACCAGCTGGCCGGCCCATCTACTGATCCCTTTCATGAAAATCCCGATTGATCACGTGCTCTATAACGATAAACTGACCCTTACGGACATAAGACGCGGACCTGCGATGGGTTCCGACCACCATGCCCTGATTGCATCGTTCGCGGTCCCGGATAAGGAATAGACATGCTCAACCTGCCCAACATCCTGACCATTTCGCGGATCGCGATCCTGCCGGTCATCATGGTTCTCCTTATCGGTGAGCCGGACTGGGGCGAAGTCGCCGTATGGCTGGCTTTTGCGCTGTATGCATTAGCTTGCATCACCGATTTCCTCGATGGCTGGCTGGCCAGAAAACTCAATCAGAAAACAGATTTAGGAACTTTTCTTGATCCGATTTCTGATAAAATTTTTATCGCCGCGCTGTTCCTTATTATGGCCGTGTCCGGTCGCATTTTCGGGGTATGGGCCATTGCGGCGGTTCTGATCCTGGCGCGTGAATTCATGGTGTCCGGTTTACGGGAATATCTCGGCCCCCGGAACATCCAGCTTCCCGTAACCGCGCTCGCGAAATGGAAAACAACCTCGCAGATGCTGGCCACGGGCTTCCTCATGATCGGCCCTTATATTCCGGGCGATGAATGGCCAGGCCGCGCCCTGCTTATTATCGCAATGGTGGTTACACTCATCACCGGGTGGGGATATATAAAGGCCGGGCTGGACCATATGAGGAAAATGCCCTAAAAACAGGATCATGCCCGGTTTTTATGATCTCTTCCGACCGCTTATATTCAAGGCCGATCCCGAGACGGCGCATCAACTCACACTCAAGGCATTAAAAAGCGGGTTGTTACCCCCATGCGCGACGATTCAGGACCAAGCGCTTGAGGTCAAACTCTGGGGCCTGAAATTCCCGAACCCGATCGGTTTATCTGCGGGCTTCGATAAAAACGCCGAAGTCATCGGCCCTGCTTTCAAAATGGGTTTCGGTTTCGTCGAGGCCGGGACCGTCACGCCGAAACCGCAGCCCGGCAATCCGCGTCCCCGTGTTTTCCGCGATCCTAAAACTGAATCCGTCATTAATCGTCTGGGTTTCCCGAGCGAAGGCATGAACGCGTTCAAATCCAATTTAGAGAGTTTCCTCGATAGCAGGCACCGCCCGCCCGGCGTGCTCGGCATCAATATCGGCATGAACAAAAACCAGAGTGAACCCGCGAAAGATTACACCGCGCTCATCAACATGCTCGGGCCCATGGCGGATTACATCACGATCAATATCTCCTCGCCCAACACGCCGGGCCTGCGCGATCTGCAAAAGCGTGAACCGCTGTTAGAGCTTCTCGCCGCCGTGATGAACGAGCGGAAAAAATCCTGCGGCGATCATCCACCGCCGCTGCTCGTCAAGCTCGCGCCTGATCTCGCCGAAGACCAGCAGGAAGAAATCGCGAAAACAATTCTGGAAGCCGGGATCGACGGGATCATTCTCTCCAACACGACGCTGGATCGGCCCGATTCCCTGCCCGGTGATTTCGCCGCCGAGAAAGGCGGTCTCAGTGGCCAGCCCCTCGCCGCGAAATCCACCGCGATCATCGGCAATTTCTATCAACTCACAGGCGGCAAGCTGCCGATCATCGGGGTGGGTGGAATATCAACCGGATCAGACGCTTACGAAAAGATACAGGCGGGCGCATCACTGGTGCAGCTCTACACATCGCTTGTATTCCGGGGCCCAACCGTGGCAAATTCCATAAATCAGGAATTACTGGCGCTGCTGAAGAAGGATGGATTTAAAAACATCTCACAGGCCGTCGGCACCGCACATAAAAATAAAAACAGGGGATCGAAAGCCGCCGATGGCGCCTAAAAAACCGCAGAAAGAAAACCGCGTTTTAACCACCCTCGCCGGACTCGGCGCGGCAGTTGTCGTTGCTTCGCTCGCTTTTTTTTCGCTGGAACTCGCGCTCGTCGCGGCGGGATTTTTTGTCACGGTTGGTTATGTGACCAACGATTTACGCCGCCGCAAATTCTGGGAGAACGGCATCAGCTTCCGCATGAAGGGCCTGTCCGACAATATTTCCTCGCTGTCGCAGAAAGTCACGGGCACGCGGCAGGATATTCTGAATTTACGCCAGGAAATCGCTGATGTGAACCGCCGCCTCAACAAACAGGCCGATCATGCCGATGGCGTTCAGTCAAAAACAACGGCGCGTGCCGCGCCTGCTGCTTCCAAGCCGCCTTTGATCGACGAGGCTTTACTCGGTGCACTCCGCCGCCCGGCTCCTGCCGCGCCTGTTACCCCCCGTGCGGTTCGTCCCGGCCAGAAACCTGCCGCGCCCGAGCCACAACCAGGCATCGCCAACGATGCCGAGTATGAAGATTTAAGCGACATGGTGGTGCGCGAGCTGGTCGGTCATGCCGTGCGCTCCCGCGCCGTCGATGTGTTTGTTCAACCGATTGTCCGCCTGCCGCAGCGCCGCGTTCGTTTCTATGAAGTCTTCGCCCGTGTCCGCGCGCGGCCCGGCATGTATCTCCCGGCGCGGCGTTACATGCGTCTTGCGCAGGAAAATAAACTCTCGAACGAAATCGACAATCTGTTGCTGGCGGAATGCCTCAAGACGATTCAATCTTCGGCGCATATTGAACGTGCCGCGCCGCTGTTCATGAATGTTTCGCAAAGCACGCTGCGCAATACGCTGTTCCTGAAAACGTTACTTGGTTTTCTTGCCAAAAACCGCCACCTCGCACCGCGCCTCGTGATGGAAATCGCGACGCCGCAATTCAAAACGTTAGACACCGCCTCGCGGGAAATCCTGCGCGGGCTCGGCAAGCTCGGCTGCTCGGTTTCGTTAGATCATGTCGACGTTCTCGATTTTGAAATCGCCGATTTACAAAAATTCTACATCCGTTTCATCAAGATTGAGGCGCGCACGCTGCTGCCCTATACCCGCAGCGACAAGGGCCGCGCCGAACTTATGCGCCGTAAACGCGCGTTAGAGGGCAACGGCATCAGCCTCATCGTTGAAAAGGTCGAAAACGAAAACGACCTGCTGGAGTTACTGGATTTCGACATTTCCTACGGCCAGGGGCATTTGTTCGGCCGCCCCGATCTTGAAGCCGCATACCGCAAGCGCCGTGCTGCGTAAGACTATAAAGAAGGAAACTATCATGAGATTTTTAGCCGCCGCCCTGCTCGCTCTTCTGCCTTTGAGTGCCCATGCGCAGGAAACCGTGACGCCCGTTGCCGCGCTCACCATGCACGGCACGCCGAAATACGGCCCCGGCTTCACACATATGGATTACACCAACCCGGACGCGCCGAAGGGCGGCACGCTGCGCCTGCACGCGATCGGCACGTTCGACTCGCTCAACCCTTTTATTATCAAGGGCACGCCCGCCGCGGGGATGCTGTTCCTCGGCCAGAGCCTGATTTACGACTCGCTGATGGATCAATCCACCGACGAGCCGTTCTCGATGTACTGCCTGATCTGCGAAACGGTCGAGCTGCCGAAGGACAACAAATCCATCACGTTTAACCTCCGCAAGGAAGCGAAATGGCATGACGGCGTGCCGGTCACCGCCGACGACGTGGTCTGGAGCTTCAACATTTTCATGGAAAAAGGCTCGCCGTTCTTCAAGGCGTATTACGACGATGTCCAGGAAGTTGTGGTGGAAACGCCTACCCGCGTCACCTTCAAATTCAAGCATGGCGATAACAGCGAACTGCCGCTGATCCTCAGCCAGATTTCAATCCTGCCGAAACATTACTGGACGGCGGAAGGCCGCGATTTCGGCGCAAGCTCGCTCGTTCCCCCGCTCGGCGGCGGCGCGTATAAAGTCGGCAAGGTCGCCGCGGGCCGCTCCATCGAATATGTCCGCGTGCCGGATTACTGGGGCAAGGATCTGCCGCTCAACAAGGGCAAATTCAATTTCGACCGCATCACCTATGATTATTACCGCGACAGCGACGTGGCGTTAGAGGCATTTTTAGCGGGCGAATATGATGTGCGCGATGAAAACACCGCGAAGCTCTGGGCTGAAAGCTACAACGTGCCGCAGGTGAAGGATGGCCGCATCATCAAGGCGGAAATTCCTCACAAGCGCCCGGCCGGGATGCAGGGCTTCATCTACAACACGCGCCGCCCGGTTTTTGCCGATAAGAAAGTCCGTGAGGCGCTCGCCTACGCTTTCGATTTCGAATGGTCGAACAAGCAATTCGCGTTCGGCTCGTATAAACGCTCGCGCAGCTATTTTTCCAACTCAGACCTCGCCTCTTCGGGACTCCCGCAGGGTCGCGAGCTGGAAATCCTCGAGAAATACCGCGGCAAAATCCCCGATGAAGTTTTCACGACCGAATACAACCCGCCGAAATCCGACGGCTCCGGCAATAACCGCGCCGGGCTGGCAAAAGCGAAAGAAATCCTCGACGCGGCTGGATGGGCCATGGGGCCGGACGGCATACGCGCCAAGAATGGCGTCAAACTGGAGTTTGAAATCATCGATTCAAACCCGCAATTCGAACGGTGGACGCTGCCCTTCGTCAGCAACCTGAAAAAGCTCGGCATCAAGGCGAATTTCCGCACCGTCGATCCCGCGCAATACCAGAACCGCATGAACGAATTCGATTACGACATGACGGTGATGAGTATCGGGCAATCGGACTCGCCCGGCAATGAGCAGCGCGATTTCTGGAGTTCACAAAAAGCCGACATGCCCGGCTCGCGCAATTACATGGGCGTGAAAGACCCGGTAATGGATGAAATTGTCGAAGACTTGATCAAGGCGAAATCGCGCGAGGACCTCGTCGCTTACACGCATGCTTTAGATCGCGTGTTGCAGTGGAATTTCTATCTCATCCCGCACTGGCACATCGATCACTGGCGTTTAGTGTGGTGGAACAAGCTTGAGAAACCCGCCAAACTTTCCGACCTGACGCCAGGCATTACCGATACGTGGTGGGCGAAAATAAAATAAAAGGAAAAATTCATGACACACCATAGTTGGCATAACATAGAAAGCATTTCTTCCAGATCTTTTGATTGCTGGAAATGCTCCCATAAAGTGGGCTCGAGCGCGGGGTATTTTAACACTTCTTCCAAATCAAAAATTTACATTTGTCCACATTGTGGCTCGCCAAATTCATTCAATCATGAAGGGCAGCAGATTCCTGGACCTATGGTTGGTGACAACGTTGAGTCAGCATCTAATGAAGCTCAGCATGCCTATGATGAAGCACGAAAATCTTTTTCAGCAGGTGCCTACACCGGTTCTGCAGCAATGTGCAGAAAATTATTAATGAATCTAGCCGTTAGTCACGGGGCAGAAACTAATAAAAATTTTAAGTTTTATGTTGAGTGGCTTGAAAAAAATCACTACACGCCACCCAATAGCAAAGAATGGGTAGATATAATCAGGGATGTGGGAAATGATGCTAACCATGAAATCGTACCTGTGCCTCAGGAACAAGCAGAAGAATTGATTGTTTTTTGTGAGGGCATGCTGAAGTTTATTTTCGAGTTCAAAGCAAGAGCAGAAAAATACAAAGCTAAAAAACAAAAAGCGACAGATTAATGAAAACCGCCATCGTCATCCCCGCCCGTTACGGCTCGACGCGCTTTCCCGGAAAGCCGCTGGAGTTGATTAACGGGCGCACGATGCTCTCGCTCGTCGTCGATGTCGCCAAAGGCGCCGCGAAAAAAGATACGGACGTTTTCGTAACGACCGAGGACCAGCGCATCGCGGATCACTGCGCGAAAATCGGCGTGGAATGTGTGCTGACGTCCGAGCATTGCAAAACCGGCTCCGACCGCGTGCTTGAGGCCATAAAGAAATCAAAAAAGAAATATGATTTCGTCATAAACCTGCAAGGCGATGCGCCCTTCACGCCTCCGGGACTCATCGCCGACATGATCGCGGCGTTTGAAAAAAACAAAAAACTCGAAGTCGTCACGCCGGTCCGTCACCTGACATGGACGGAACTCGACAATCTGCGCGAAGCAAAAAAAATCACGCCGCTCAGCGGCACCACGGCTGTTCTTTCCGACGACAACCGGGCGCTGTGGTTTTCGAAATCGATCCTGCCCGTCATCCGCGATGAGAAAAAACAGCGCGAGCTTTGCGCGGAATCGCCCGTCTACCAGCATATCGGTCTCTACGGTTTCCGCTTCGACATTCTCGAGAAATTCTGTTCCTGGCCGCAGACGCGCAGCGAGGCGTTAGAGGGGCTGGAGCAACTCCGCCTGTTAGAGAACGGCGTTACCATTCACACTATTTTCGCGAAGGGGCCCGTCCATTCCGGCATCGACTCCCCCGAAGACCTTGCGCGCGTACAAAAATGACCACGCTTATCATCGCCCGTCATGGAAACACTTTTGAGTCGAGCGAAACGGCCCGCCGCGTCGGCGCGCGCACAGACCTTCCACTCGTCGAAAAAGGCCGCGAACAAGCCCGCGCCATCGGGCGTTACCTGAAAGAACACAGACTCATTCCCGATGTTATTTATTCTTCGGCCCTGCAACGCGCGCAGGAGACCGCGAAAATCGCCGTGAAGGAATCCGGCATTTCAAATCCCGTCTTTACGTTAGACATCTTCAACGAGATCGATTACGGCCCCGATGAAAACAAACCAGAGCACGAGGTCATTGCACGTATCGGCGCAGCGGCGATGGAAAACTGGGACAAAAATGGCATCATGCCGCCGGGCTGGAACGCCGACACATCCGAAATCATTTCAAACTGGCTAAGTTTCGCCGACCAGGTGCGCGCGCATGACGACAATGAAACCATCCTTGTTGTCACCTCGAACGGCATCGCCCGCTTCGCGCCGCACATCACGGGCGATTTCGAAGGTTTCGCGAAAAAACACCCACTGAAGCTTGCCACCGGGGCGCTCGCCATTTTCGAATATAAGAACGGCTGGGTCATAAAAGAATGGAATATCAAACCTTTAGCCATATAAATTTGTATTTTGAGGGAAAAGGGCGTAGCCTTTTTTCATGCTTAATAACGTTTTTGAGTCCAACGCCTCCAACACCACCGATCCAGCAACCGGCGCCGACCCGCTCGACGATCTCACAGAAAAATATAACCTGAATAAATACGATGCGCGCTTCCGCCCGAAGAAGAAACCCGTTTACGTCATCCAGGGCGATTTCCTGATCGACCCGGTTTCCGGCAAAACCATAAAGCTTGAGAAACTCACCGACTCGCGCATCGATCCTACCGATCCCGCATTCGAGCTTTCGGCCATCAAAATTGCTTTCCTTGAAGAGGATTACGATGCCGCGCTCAGAATGGCTGAAAAAATCCTGGAGGACGACCCGGAAAACTGGGATGCGCTTTTTGATAAGGCCCGCGCGCTTGGCAACAAAGGCGATCACCAGGCTTCCCTCGACATAAATAATCAACTGCTCGCCAGAGACCCTACGAACGCGGGTGCGCTTTATAACAAAGCCTGGAATCTAGATGCTCTTGGCGACCCAAAACAGGCGCTTCAATATCTCCACCAGTCCATGGAACAGGATCCAAACTATATCCCCGCTTACGGCTTCGAGTTCCGTCTACTCATGAATGCGGGCTATGTGGATGAGGCGCTTGAGGCGCTGGAAGACGGCCTGAACAGGGATAATGGCGGCGCGCTTACGTCTTACCAGCATCAAAATCTTGCCAAGAGGATTGGTTGCGAAGACCGCGAGAGCGCCCTTGCGGAAATCAAGAGAATCCGCGAGTACCGCGCCCAGCCCGCTCCTTCGCCCACAGGCATGGATTAATCCCAAAACGCTCTGGACTGACGCGCCCCGCCGCCTTAACCTTGGGGCATGGCCTCTTATATCTTCCGCCGCCTGCTCCTGATGCTGCCGACCCTGTTCGGCATCGTTCTCGTGAGCTTCATTATCATCCAGTTCGTGCCGGGCGGCCCGGTCGAGCGCATGATTGCACAACTGCAGGGTCATGGCGGCGATGCGACCTCGCGCTTCACAGGCGGCGGCAGCGATATCACCAATAATATGCAGAGCGCGATTGGCCAATCCTCCAAATATCGCGGTGCGCAGGGTCTGGACCCCGAATTCATCAAGGAGCTCGAGGCACTCTACGGTTTTGACAAGCCCGCGCATGAACGTTTCTGGATCATGCTGAAAAATTATGCGCGGTTCGATCTCGGCGAAAGCTATTACCGCGACACCAGCGTCATCGGCCTTGTGTTAGAGAAAATGCCTGTGTCGATTTCGCTCGGGCTGTGGTCGACGCTGATCATCTACCTCGTCTCCATACCGCTCGGCATCAAGAAGGCCGTGAAAGACGGCACGGCGTTCGATTTCTGGACGTCAGCTTTTATTTTCTTCGGTTATGCCATCCCCGCCTTCATGTTCGCCATCCTTCTCATCGTTCTGTTCGCAGGCGGACGTTACTGGGATATTTTCCCCTTGCGCGGGCTGGTCTCGGAAAACTGGCGCGAGATGAATTTCATCCAGCTGGCGCTCGATTACGCCTGGCACATGGCACTGCCGATCCTCGCGCTGGTGATTCATGGTTTCGCGAGCCTGACGCTGCTCACGAAAAATTCGTTCATGGACGAGATCAACAAGCAATATGTCCTGACCGCACGCGCAAAAGGCCTGTCGGAGAAACAGGTTCTGTACGGCCACGTGTTCAGAAACGCGATGCTGATCGTGATCGCGGGGTTCCCGGCCGCGTTTATCCATATTTTCTTCACAGGATCATTGCTGATCGAGGTGATCTTCTCTCTCGATGGGTTGGGATTGCTGGGCTATGAGAGCATCATGAACCGCGATTACCCCGTGGTTCTCGGTACGCTATATATATTCGCGTTGATCGGACTCTTGATGACGATTGTGCGCGACGTGGTCTATGTCCTCGTCGATCCGCGCATTGATTTCGAGGCAAGAGCGGTATGATTAAATCGCTGGCACGAACACGTGGGCAGGCGCAGCGGCGGACTCTTCCTTCGCATCTACCGCCTTAATTTTAAATCGCCAGGCAAGACTGTTCATGAAATGCTCCGGCAGCACGCCCGCTTTTTGCAATCCGTTAAAAAGATTCTGGCGGTTTTGCTTCTGCACCTCGCGGCATTCATCAGTCACCACCATGTCAGGACCAACAGTGATAACCGTAAGCTCATCGGCATGGTTTAAAGTCTCCATGAGTCCCTTGGTTTCGATCCTGCGAAGAAAAATCTCGGAAATCGCGTTAAAATTATGATAGCTGCAAGGCATAATCACTGTGGGTTTCTCAGACATTATTGTTCTCCGCTTATTCTCTCTAAACCAAGAATTTAACGTTATGACAAACATTCCCGCCCTTGTCAAGAATTGCCGCGATCCCTAGCATAACGACCATGTCCGTGTCACCCCTCACACGCCGCCGCCTTGCCCAGTTCCGCGCCAACGCCCGCGGATTTTACAGCCTGCAGATTTTCATGGTGCTGTTCATTATCGCACTTGGCGCAAATTTCATCGCCAACGATAAGCCTTTGATCGTCAGCTATGACGGCGGGCTTTATTTCCCGGTTTTCAAAGCCTATCCCGAGACGGTTTTCGGCGGCGAATTCGAGACCGAGGCCGATTACCGCGACCAGTTCGTGGCCGATTTGATTAACGCCAAAGGGTGGATGATCTGGCCTTTGATCCGCTATTCCTACGACACGATCAATTACAACCTGACGCAGCCCGCGCCCTCGCCACCAACACGTGACAATATTTTCGGCACGGACGACCAGGGCCGCGACGTTGCCGCCCGCGTCATTTACGGCTTCCGCATTTCTGTGCTGTTCGGCCTCACCCTGACGCTCATCAGCTCGATCATCGGCGTGTTTGCAGGCGCGGTGCAGGGCTATTACGGTGGCAAGCTGGATCTTTCCATGCAGCGCGTGATCGAAGTCTGGGGCTCGATGCCTTCGCTCTACATCCTCATCATCTTCTCGGCGATGTTCGTGCCGGGATTCTGGACGTTGTTGCTCATTCTCCTCCTGTTCTCATGGGTGAGTTTAGTGGATGTCGTGCGGGCGGAATTCCTGCGCACGCGCAATTTCGACTATGTCCGCGCCGCGAATGCGCTCGGCGTGCCGAACCCGGTCATCATGTGGCGGCATGTACTGCCGAATGCCATGGTGGCCACCCTGACCTTCATGCCCTTCATCCTCACGGGTTCCATCACAGCGCTCACCTCACTGGATTTTCTTGGTTTGGGCCTGCCGCCTGGCAGCCCTTCCCTCGGTGAATTGCTGGCGCAGGGCAAAAACAATTTGCAGGCGCCGTGGCTCGGCATCGCGGCTTTCGTATCGCTCGCCCTGATGCTCACCCTTCTGACCTTTATCGGCGAGGCCGTCCGCGACGCCTTCGACCCGAGAAAGACGAGCCTTTGAATAATCCCGGCACACAACTTGCTGAAATAAAAATTTTAAAGCGCCGATATGGCTGTTTTATCTTTTTATTCTGGTCATGCGTGCTTTTGAGTAATGTTTTTATTGTCTGGCAGGGCCATTGGCGGTTTTACGACCAATCTGAAATTATTCTTTTATTTTCTGTGACATTTGTATCAATAAGCGGATGGTTTATTGCAATATCTTCTCTCAAAAAATTGTCTTTTCAAGATCTTAAAATTTTTGAAAACGGCCTTTATATAAATGGTCTGGGCATGGTTCCATGGAAAAATGTAGTCGAAGCAAAAATCAACCGCCAATGGCTAGGATTTCTTATCGATTTCGGAGATGAAGCATTCTTAGCCGGACTTGAAAATCCACCTATTTTAAAAACAAAACAGAAAAGTATATATGGCATGAATTTTTGCTATCCTTTACTTTCTTCCAATATCTCCGCCTGGAAATTTTACAATTTACTTCCACAGGAAGTCAGGGACAAGAAAGCCCCGGATGGCTATTGAAAAAGGCTCCCTCCTCGCCTCGCACGATAACGAACACGAACCCGGCGTGTGGTTCGTGTTTTATAAGGATGATGAGGGCGTCGTGGCCTTCGACATCACGCGCGAGCATCCCGACATCGGCTATAAAAGCTTTGAATCCACCCTGAATTTCGACGATCTGAAGTCCGAGACCGAGAAAATCGTGTTACTCGGCGGGCCGGAGCGCCCTGACGACTCGCTCATTATCCTGCACGAGGCCGAGGCCTCGGGTGCGGATTCCCTTCCCCTGAATAGCCAGTTCGCGATGATGCCCTACACCTATATCGTCAAGCCGGGCGAGAAGCCGGTCCTGACCACGCCGGACGACCGCCCCTCCTCGATCCGACTCAAAAATGCCGCCGAATTCCTGATCGTCATGGGCTACCGGATTTTCGACACCAAACTGCTGGAGACCGGGATTGCCGCCGGGCGCTGGCTCTGCCTCCCGGCGACGCCGGATATCGTCTTCAAAACGGGCCGCCGCGAGCGCCGGGCGAAGCTGATGAACCGGATGAACTGACAAAAAGTTTGACAAAACCGGCCCTTTGGCCCCACATACGTTTTATGAACAACTTTGTCGCTAGCCCTAGCCGCCGACGTCCGCGCTGAAACCCTTCAGAGCGGCCCCTTTTTTGTTGTCATTTTAGTTCCCCAAAAATAATCCGTTCTGAAGGCCCCTGAAGGCCTTAATTGGCCTTGCAAGCTGTTGAAATACATTGCATGAATCAATTTTTGAGAATGGTAAAATGAAGAAAGTAGAACTCGATAAAATCAGCTCCGTGACCAAGAACCTCAACCTTGGTTATCACGAGGAAGTCACCCGCCGCGTTAGCACGGAAATGGGCACGGTTCTGGCCGCGCAGATATTGCAGGACAAGTCAGTTTACAACGAGCTTGAGCTTCCTTCGGGGCGGCTCTCGAAACTGAAGAAAGACGACATCATCGCGGTGGCTCTCGGCGGTCGCGCGGGCTTGAAAGGTTTCGCCGGACACTTGCCGAAATCACTCAAGGCCGACGATGTCATCCATCTTCTCAATCTCGGCGGCGTTGCGGGCGTGTGCACGTCCGCGAACGTTCAGGAAGTCGGCGAACCGCTCCGCATCCGCGTTCTCGGCGGCATCGCGCGCGAAGGCAAGTTGTTAAACATCAATCAGGCAAAATTGTTTGAGCCTGTCTATGATATGAAGAATGACATTCCGCTCATTCTGACCACAGGCGCCAGCATGGATGCAGGCAAAACCACTGTCGCTGCCGAAATCATCAAAACCCTGTCACGCATCGGAATGAAACTCGCAGGCGCAAAAGTTACCGGCGTCGGCACGCTGCGCGATCTTTACAAAATGGAAGATTACGGCGTTTATGAATCCGTTTCCTTCATCGATTCTGGCATGCCTTCGACCGCAAATGTCGATGAAAAACTCCTTGTCGGCATTTGCAAGGGCGCACTTGATCATCTTGCCAAAGGAAATCCCGACGCGATCATGGTGGAATTCGGCGACGGCATCATGGGCCGCTATGGCGTCATGTCAATTCTGAAAGATCCGCAAATTCAGAAAAATGTGCGGCTGCACATTGGCTGCGCACGTGAACCTGTCGGCGCAATCAAATTGGCAGAACTTTGCCGTGACATCGGTGTACCGCTCGATATTCTCTCCGGCCCCGTCACGGATAATGAAGTCGGCAAGGAAATCATCAAGGAGGCCACCGGCCTCATGACCTATAACGCGTTCAGCCCGCGTAATGACTGGCTGGACCTCGTCATTGCGCGGTGGGCGGTATGACCCAAGGAAAAAAGATCAAAGCGTCGATCATCGGCATCACGGGTTATACGGGGCTGGAACTGCTGCGGTTACTCCTCGCGCACCCGAAGGTCGAAATCAAATACCTCACCTCCCGCCAGCATGTGAAGGAGCCGATCGGGAAAATCTATCCGCATCTCGCGCATCTCGATTTACTGGTTACGAATACCGTGCCGGAAAAAGTCGCGAAGGACAGCGACGTGGTTTTTCTCTGCCTGCCGCACAAAACCGCGCAGGATGTCGTAGCCGCGCTGCATGGCAAAACAAAGATCGTCGATCTCTCGGCTGATTTCCGGCTGGATGACGCCGCGACTTACAAAAAATATTACGAGGAACACAAATACCCGGCGCTGCTCAAAAAAGTCGTCTACGGCGCACCGGAAGTCGGCTACACGGCTTCGATCAAAAAAGCCTCGACGGTCGCCAACCCCGGCTGCTTCGCGTTCCTCGGCCAGCTCCTGCTCTATCCCTTCAAGGATAACATCAAGCAGGCCGATATTTTCGCGGTTACGGGCTCGAGCGGCGCGGGTAAATCACCGGGCGATGGTACGCACCATCCCGTGCGTAACCACAATATGAAGAGCTACAATATCAACAAGCACCGCCACATCCCTGAAATCACGCGGAGCGCGGGCATCACGGAAAAGCAACTGAACTTCGTGCCGACCTCCGGCCCGTTCACGCGCGGTATTTTTGCGCAGGGCTTCGTAACGCTG